>Ga0114129_10004078_pt1 | contig 20633 bp, 21 predicted proteins | sample RhiMetdeltSRZDD1_FD_80071 | JGI IMG/M metagenome (GOLD analysis project Ga0114129, IMG submission 80071) | Populus rhizosphere microbial communities from Tennessee, USA - Rhizosphere MetaG P. deltoides SRZDD1 (version 2) (version 2) | ecosystem: Host-associated > Plants > Roots > Rhizosphere >... | reverse complement strand
TCCTCCAAGCGATTTATTTCGCCGTTTCTCTTGGTGAAAATGAGACTTCGATATTCCGCCATGCCTCCCTTCCAGCGTCTCAGCAGCAGCCTGGCAACTCCCTGTACGTGATTGACGAGATAGGTTGGATAGGGACTCTCCATATAGAAATCCACCCGCTTCTGTTCGATGAGCCTCGCGAGTTGAAACGGCGTAGGAGCGATCACCACCTTGCCCTCGAAGTCTGATGCAGGGGTGAGGTTTGCCGCGACGTAGCGCGCGAAATCGCTAAAATGGTCGGCGATTTGCGTCCGATTGATTTCGGAGACAATTCCCAAAGAGATCGTTTTAGCCTTGACTCTCTCTGGCGCTTGCCCCGTGGCTTCCGTGGCAAAAAACCCGCAAAGGAGAGCCGCGATTACCGGCAAAACTGAGAGGTCACGCGTTTGTTTTGTCATTGGACCTGTGCACCAAGGCCCAGCCCCTTTCCTTGCTCCCCGGCGATATGACCCTTAGCCCCCGGCGAGCAAAGCGAAAGCCGGCGATTATTTCGCGGAACGCCGGCCCGGATCACGCCGAAACAGTTGACGGGGATGGATTAGAATCAGCGTCGTGAACGGACCGGGAAACGAATCGGGAATCCTTTTCGAACGAAAGCGGCAAAATAAGAGTGAAAGTAGACCCCTTGTTTTGTTCGCTCTCAACTTCGATCTTGGCGCCGAGTATATCTGTGAACTTTTTAACGATATGCAACCCCAACCCGAGCCCTCCATAGGTCCTCGTCTGTGAGGCATCTACCTGGTAAAACTTCTCAAAGATAAAAGGAAGCGCCGCAGATGGGATGCCTATACCCGTATCCGTTACCTTCAACTTAACCGCGTTTTCACCTGGCAAACGCCGGGCCGAGATAGTTACGCTACCCGTTTCAGTGAACTTAATTGCGTTATTGATTACATTTTCCACAATGTGCTTCAACTTCACACAGTCAGTTGTCACACCCGGCAGGTCAGCAGGGTAATCCCAAATCAGGGTAACTTCTTTGCCAGCGGGATTAGCGTAATTTGCTTTCACTCCATCGAGGAAATCTACCAAACTGAATACAGTAGCCTCCACGCGGCACGCCCCCACATCGATTTTGGTTGCTTCCAATATGGCATTTACGATGTTCAATAGTTCCCAGGAATGGTGTTTGATCTTAATCAACGCTCCTTCCTGATCCAGGTTAATATCACCCATCATTCTGGTTTTGATTAATTCCGCATAACCCGAAATCAAGCTGAGCGGCGTTCGTAGTTCGTGCGACACGAGGTTGAGAAATTCATCCTTCGCTTTATTGGATTTCTCCAGTTCGGCTGCTTGGTTTTTTAAGTTGTCATTACTCCTTTGCAGATCCTCTGCCTGTTGACGGAGGTCGGACAACTGCGTGTGTATGACGCGTGCCATTCGTTCATTTAGCTCTTTTCCGATGAGCGCAGTCTGCTGTTCACGTCTTACCTTGTCAGCAATGTAACCATAGAAGGCTGATACAACGAAAATAAAGGGAATGCGGATCAGGGAAGAAGATGTCCAAATCAAATCGTAATCGCCCGTCAGTGCAAGAAACGTCATGTCCACGCCACTTAGTAGTAATCCAGCTCCAAGGACTATATTGAGCCGTTGCCCCATCCCCGCCAAAAGCAGAATAAAAAAATAGAGGATATAGATGTCAGCCTCAAATCCACCTTTGTTCCAAAGCCCGAGGATCAGCCACCCGATATCCGCACACACAATAGTTCCCACGGCGCGTGCCTGGAGCGGCTTTCTTTTCAAGATGGATGAAAGGAGTACGTTGGAAGCAAGCGCCGCCGTGATCAAAAGAATACAATCAACAGGCAACTCCGTGTTTCCCTCAAAGAGGAACAGGTAGGCAGCAGCAATTATTAGTACATAGCGGAGAAGGATGAAAAGTCTTCCTTCCTCGGCATTGAAAAGCGAAGTAGTGATTGGCGATTGGATCGGACGAGACAGGGTTAACGTGGCGTCCATAAAGCGGTTTGTAACAGTTTTCTTCCTGGTGTCCGCTGAGCAACAACTAGGCCACGACCAGTTAACTCAGCCCGATGATCAAATCTCATCGATATTACGAGAACTTGCGTGATATGCATATTCAGTCGGAACAAGTGGTCAGTAAGGCACTTTGTGCTTCTAAATCGATGAGTCTGACAATTTTGTCCAAATTCTTGACAGACTTGCAATCGAAGGCAAATCAAAGCGGGCCCTCGCAAGCGACAATAACTCGGGGCAACTCTCACATCCCTCATTTGTTAAAAATGCTGGCGTCCCAGTGATCTTTCGAACCGCAAGATTCTAATTCGCGTCACGTCCGGGAAGCGAGAAACTCATCGATGGCTCGATTAATTTCATCCGGCCTCTCCGCAAAAGGGAAATGTCCGGCATTCTTAATTTTCAGATATTGCGAGCCGGGAATGGCCTCGTGAATTTCGCGTTCATACTCGGGAGTCGAGGCGGGATCGTCAACTCCACGTATCAGGAGGAGTGGCGGCTTGAGAGTATGAATTCGCTTTCGCACATCGAAATGATCCAACGCAACAAAATCACTGTGCTGTGCTAACGGCCCGACCTTGCGGTGACATTCCACGAGATGATCGCGCAGCTCCGGCTTCATAAACAAGAATTGGTGTCGCATGGTTTCCAGCCATTGCCGGTACGTGTCAGGATCTGCCGCAGCCTTCAGGCGAAACTCCAGAGCGCCCGGCTGTCGCTCCCTGGGTCGCATGCCCGTGGTCATCAATACAAGTGCCTTGACCTCATTCGGATAGTCGAGGGCGTACTGAAGCGCGATACAACCACCCAGCGTGTAACCAACCAACACCAGGTCTTTCTGCTTACCTTTAGACCACAACCATCCTCTTAACCATTCAGTATATCGTTCCACGTTGGGGCAGGGCGCTCCGTCCGGATGACCAGGCAACGTCGGCGCGAGGCTGCCCGGATAGTATTTGAGCTGATAGACGAAAGAATCGGCGCATCCTCCGGCGCCCGGCCCATGAATGAAAACCATTTGAGTCATACCGGTGGGTGTATAAACTATCGGCTGCTTGACCGCGCCGTTTGGTCATTCGTTCGGCATCAAGAGTTGCAGCTGATGGCCATCGGGGTCGTGGAAGTAGACGCAGTGAGGATCGCCCTGGCGGCCGTGGACTTCGATGCCGGCGTTCTCGAGCGTGGTCTTGACTCTTTCGTAGTCGCCCGCGACGAGCCTGAGCGCCATGTGATTGACTTCACTGCCGCCGTGGACGTCTTTGCCGTCGTCGACTTCGAAGAGAGCGACGCCTTGGTTGCCGCACTTGAGAAAACATTGCCACGAGCGTTCGTGGTCGACTTCCATGCCGAGAAAGTCGACGTAGAATTTTCTCGCGCGCTGTAGATCTTTGACGTGGAAAACCACGTGGTCGATGCCAGAGACTTTTAGCGGCGATGCCATATTTCACCTCCTATTAGATCCGATAAATCCGAAATCCGAATGTCGAAATCCGAAACAAATGTCAAAGCCAAATGCGGACCTCGAAACCCGGATTGCCAAATGAGTTCGCTTGCGATTTTCTGATTTTTGATCATTTGAATTTGTTTCGAATTTCGGATTTCGACATTTGAGTTCTTATTTTTCCCTCAATCTACCACGGCGATGGCCTGAATTTCGATCATCATCTCGGGACGCGCCAGTTCCTTGATGCCGATTAGCGCGCTGGCGGGGTAGCGGCCTTCTTGGAAAAATTCCTTTCGTAGCTGCGTGAAACGCGTGCCGTTGGCCATATCGGTGATAAAAACCGTCATGGTAACGATATCGTCCAGCTTGCCGCCGGCGATTTCGAGGGTTTTGCGCATGCGTTCGAATACCACTCGCACTTGACCATCGAAGTCGCCCGGGTGCGTCTCTCCTCGTTCATCCTGGTAACCCGTATGCCCGGCCATATATATCGCGGTGCCGCCGGTTATCTTGACAGCGGGTGAGTAGGCCCGCTCGCGCTGGCGCGCGTCGCCTTTGAGGTATTCTCGGGTCGCCATGGTCATGCCTCCTTATTGCCAAAAAGACTTCTCACCACGAAGGTCACGAAGAGCACGAAGTTCATGATTATTCCGCAGTGCAATGAATCATGTTGCGTCTCTCCATTGATCGGAAACGTAGTACAGCGATGGCCGCAGCGTCAAGCTAAACGCTCAAAGGACTACGGAGTTTCGTACTGATGTCGCTCAGCCGTAAGCAATTTGCAGCGCTCTGCTCGGGTAGTGTAAATGAAACAAACAAAAGTTTCGGTTCGGAGGAATTTTATGTCAATTAGAGTGGGCACATCGGAGCACGGCGGAACCTTTTACACGCAAGGTCTGGCGTTGGCCGAGATTTTCAATCGCGGACGCGCTGAAACCGATAAATGTGTGGTGCAGACGAGCGATGCCAGCATTCATAACGCCGAGCAGCTCGATCGCGGTGAGCTCGAATTCGGCTTCATGGCGTCCAACTGGATCGGGCGCGCGAAGAACGCGACACCGCCGTTCAAAAGCAAAATCGCGCTGCGCATGGTGGCGCCGGCCAACGCCGGCCCGATGTTTTTCGTCAAGCTTGCCAATTCAACTTTGCACACAGTGGCCGACTTCGCGGGGAAGCGCATCGCCATCGGTCCCAAAGGCAGCGGCATGGAGCAACACGCACACACGATCTTTGGCGTGCTCGGTATTTCATTCGACAACTTCACGCCGGCGTACATGGGCTTTGCCGACGGCGCGGACGCGTTGGTCGCCGGTGAAATCGACGCGCAGTTCCATCCGCCGATTCCCAACAAAGTTATGACCACGTTGAGTCAACGAGCGGACGTGCGCGTGATTCCCTACGCGCCGGGCCAGTTGGAAAAAATTCTCGCTGAAGTGCCGTTTTACCGGCGTACGAACATGGAAAAGGCTGTCTTTCGCGGCGTCAGCGAAGATATCGCGCAGCTGGCTGTGATTAACGTCCTGGTGACGCATGAACGAATTGCAGAAAACGTCGTTCACGGAATGGCGAAAGCGATTGTCGAGAACCTCGACACGCTGCCGCAGATGAATCCTTTGTTTAAAGGGCTGAAAAATCTCTTCGAACCGCTGCGCACGAAGGGTGCGGCAGCGTTCGAGTTCGGCGGCGTGGAGTTGCATCCGGGAGCGGGAAAGGCTTATCGAGAAATGGGTTGGCTAAAGTAGCGCGTGCCCTCACCCGCCGCTTCACGGCGGCCAACCTCAGATCGCGTTTCCATTGTCTAGCGAACGTATATGCCATCAGCATAGCCTCTCTTAGCTGTCATCCTGAGCGCTAGCGAAGGATCTGCTTTGCTCGGTGCACTCCGAACCCCGTGAAAAAGAAAAAGCAGATTCTTCGGCGCATGCTCCTCAGAATGACATTCAATCTCAGCGAACTCTCATAGCCGTGCTGAGTGACTGAACCGTGTTTAATCTACGGCGTCCAACCGCTCTGGGTTATTTCCACGTGCGCCTTGCGGATGTAGGAAAAATCGAAAATCTCTTCCGGTCGCACGTCGCGGGTGACTCCGGTTAAGCGTTTGCTCCGTTCGATGACGATGCGCTGCAACCGTTCTGGAACGGTGCCATCGCGCGCGATGGTTTTCATGTGGTCATCGTAAACGCGCGCCATCAGCTCGCGGTCCTTATGACGGGTAAATTCCATAATCGCAGTAATTCCCTCCTGCCGATGTGTCAGATAGAAAAGGTTTCCTTTGACGGTCGCGCGCATGAAACGGCGAACCAAATCTCCCTGCCGGGCCAAGCGTTCGTCAGTGGCCACAATCGTCGCCTGAATGTCTTCCAGATGATCGGCGGTGCGCAACAGCACGCGGAAGCCGGCGTCTTGCGCCAGAAAGTTCGACGGCGGGCTAAGCGGGGATGCGTCGATGGTGCCTGCTTTTAACGCCGTAAAACGGGTGCTGGTCGATCCAACCGGGACAAAGGTAACGTCTCTCTCGAGCTGCAAACCAAACTTCGGCAACAGTTCTTTCATCCAGCCATATTCCAAGCTGCCGACCGTCGACCCGCCGATTCGTTTGCCGCGCAGCTCGGCAACGCTCTTGATTCCGGGCTGCGCCATCAACATGCCCGGTGGTTTATCGTTGAAGACCATGAGGATTTTTAACTTCGCGCCTTGAACGGCCGCGGTGGGGTTGCTGGCTGAGCCGAATTCGACGCTGTTACCGATAAGCGCACGCGTGCTGGTGAGCCCCGCCATGAGGATGATTTCTATGGCCATGCCTTCTTCGGCGTAATAACCGCGCTTGCTAGCGATATACATGGAAATGTACGATGCGGAAAAATTCGAAACGGCGACTCGGACCGTTTCCTGAGCGGCGGCCGAACGGGCCAGCGCAATAATGGCGCCGAAAAGAACAGCGCAAACAACCAGCTTGCTCTTCATCATGGGCACTTTATATTTTACCTCGGGCTTGAACATCAACCAGAGCAGGCGCAATTGCGGTCGGCTCGGGCGTGCGAATCATAGTTTCGGAATACGCATTGTCCTGCTTATCATCAGCGAACCATTGACGAAAAAGAGCAGAGAAAACGGATGCCAGCGCGCGCCGGCGATCTCGATGACGCCGAACGGGAGATTATCGCCGATGCGGCCGAAGTACACGCAGGTCGCAAGAAGGGCAACTAGAATTAAGCTCGATGGAATCGGTGTTCCCTCGAAATATTTGATCTTGCCTGTGGCATCGGCAAGCTCTCTGGCGGTCACGTTGTAGCGCGCCAACCGGCTGATGCCGCAGGCGACGAAGTAGACGAGAATGACGCCGTCAAGAAAACCCCGCATACCGAGGGCGTAGGCGAAAGTGGCCGGCGCGACGCCGAAACTAACGATGTCCGCCAGCGAATCCAGTTCCTGACCGAAAGGCGACTGTTCGTCGCGCCGGCGCGCGATTTTACCGTCGGCGATATCGAAAACCAACGCGATCGACAGAAGCAACATTGCCAGATAAACGCGCCAGATTTCCGGCATCGTCAAGTAACTCATGGTCACTAAGGTCGCTGCCGCTCCGGCGGCGCCGTTCGCGAGCGTGATCAGATCGGCCGAATGATAGCTCCGGATCATCGAGAAGTGGGCGCTTCGTTGCCGTTTTTTCGCCATACAATTTTTTCTTTTGTCTTGGCCGCGCACGCTAGCATAGTCAGAAAGAGTGTGTCTACAAACACTCGACAACTTGCGTTGACACGCTCCGACCACACTGGTTATATGCGGTGCAGAGGCAGTTGACTGTTCGAAGGTGCATTGATGGCTTCCACGCAAACGCGCCCCGCTGACAATTGGAACATCACGATCAACAACACTGCGCTAATCGTCGTCGACATGCAAAATATCTGGTTGCATCCACGCGGCACGCGCTACCTGCCGATGTCCGAAGACATCGTGCCGAAGATTCAAGAGGTGCTGCGCTTCTGTCATCGGAACCGAGTGCCGGTGTTCTATCTGCACACGACCAAGCGGAGAGATCTGGCCGATGTTGGTATCTTCGCCGATATCAAACCGCAGACCCATAACGTCGACGACGAGTGGAGCAATTTTGAAGGCGCTATCGGGGCGGAATTCTACGAGCCGGTAAAACCCGCCACGGATGATATTGTGGTCAAGAAGTTTCGTTACAGCGGATTTTACGGCACCCAGCTGGAAAATCTTTTGCGCGCCTTGGGCCGCGACACAATTGCCATTGCCGGCGTGGCGACCAACGTCTGTTGCGATAGCACGGCGCGCGACGGTGCGATGCGCGATTTCAAAGTTTTGTTCTTATCGGACTGCAACGCGTCGTTCACTCGGGAGGAACAGGAAGCAACGCTTAGCAATTTCGACAAGCACTTCGGCGTGGTGATGGATTCGCAAGCGCTCATGGCGAAGCTGGCGGGATGACAGGGGCGATCGGAGTACTTGAGTGATGGAGTATTGGAGTAGTCCAATCGCACACGCTTCGATGGTCTAGACTTCGACCAAGGAGTTTTTGGAGGTTAGCCGTGACTCGTATGGTGTCGATCCTTATCGGTTTTGTCCTATCGGTCTCATTCGCCGGCTCGGCTCTTGCTGGTCAGGCGGCCGGTTACGACGAAAAAACCGTGGCGAATTTCTATCGCGGCAAAACCGTCACGATCATCGTCGGTCACTCGGCAGGTGGCGGGTTTGACCGCTACGCCCGGGCGATCGCGCGGCATATTGGAAAATACATTCCCGGCAATCCGGCGATTCTCGTCAACAACATGGTTGGGGCCGGGACCATGGTGTCCGCCAACTACACCTATAATCAGGCGCCGAAGGATGGCACCGTCATCAACAGTTTCGACGGCGGGCTTTTGCCTTCGCAGCTCTATGGGTCGTCGGCGGTGCAATTCGATCTGGCGAAATTTAACTACATCGGCGCGCCGGATATTTTCAAGTACATAATGGTGGTCACCAAAAAGTCGGGCATTGCCAAGATGGAAGACTTTATGAGCGGCGCGAAAGAAGTGGTCGTCGGCGCGGTGCCCAATACCAGCATTCAACACTCGGCGATGTTCCTCAAGGAAGTGCTGGGCGCCAGGGTGAAGCTGGTTTCGGGCTTCAAGGGCACCGCCGAAATTCGTCTAGCGATGCAGTCGGGAGAAGTGAACAGCGTGATCACCGGCTGGGAGACCCTCGGCGTGTCCAACTACAAAGACTTCGAGAGCGGCGAGTGGCTGATTCTTTCGCAGTGGGTAGACGAGCCGCTGACGGACCTGCCGCAGAAAAACGTGCCGTCTATCTATCAGTTCATGCGCAATGACGAAGAGCGACAGATGCTGAAGCTCGGTCTCGTCAAGCCGAATAGCTATGCGCGCCCTTACGCAATGCCGCCCGGAGTGCCGCTGGATCGTGTGCGCGCAGTGGAAGCCGCCTTCCTGAAGTCGCTAAAAGATTCGGAGTTCGTCGCTGAAGCGGAGAAAACGAGAATGACCGTGAGCCCGATCGGCGGCACCGATCTGCACAAGATGATCGTCGAAGGCCTATCTATGTCGGCGACGCTGAAAACCAAACTCCGGCCTATCCTCGCGCCGAAGAACTAATGAACCCGGATTCCGCAGTTCCGGCCGACGCGAAGAGCAAGGAGCAAACCTTCCGTAGCGAAGTCAATGGGGCTCTGCCTCTGAGTGGACACGATCGTCGGTGGTTCAAGATGAAATCTAAAACTTACAATGGTGCAGTGCGAAATAGCGCAAAGGACTTTGAAACTTTACAGTTGGGTGCCTTCGCTACTCCAGGTTTGCTCCTCGCTCAAAGGCCCGTAGGTTTCACTGCGGAATCCGGGATGATGTCGGAACCGGCCCGGCCGCTGCGATCCTGGCCGGCCGCAAGGAAGTAGACGGCCCAGAGCGCGAGGCTTACGCCGAGAACGCCGATGCGGCTGGCGTAATCTATTGCGCTGGGCGAAACAAAGCCTTCGATCAATCCGGCGATAACTAACATCACCATGCAGCCAAGCTCGATCGTCAGCGCGTCGGCACCGACGCGCTTGAGCGCGGTCGTGCGGCGGACTTGTCCGGGCGCGATGATGGCGCTGGCAAGGAGATAACCCGCCGCGCCCGCAAGGCAGATCGCGAGCAACTCCGTGCCCCCATGGGGCATGATCCATCCCCACAGAGCCCTTTGTTTGCCGTGGAGCGTCATCCAGCCGGCCACCGAACCCAGGTGGATACCGTTGAAGATCAACAGCAAACTTGTGCCGATCCCGGCGGTTAGCCCGAAGCCGAACGCCAAGAGCGTGACTTGAATGTTGTTCGAAATAATCAACGAAGATATGACGGGGCGCGCCAGACTCGGGATGTTGTGCAAATTTTCTTCACTGGCGGGATCAAAATCGAGAAAACCATCGTCGAGCAGGTCGTAACCCAGGTGGGGATAGATTTGGACAGCGACGAAGCTAACGCCGGCCGAGCCGAAAAATACAATCGCCGACAAGGCGACTGCCCAAAGATGCGCGCGCACTGACCTCGCGAAGCGGCCAAACCAATGCGGCGCCGCGCCGGCCTCGCGCAAACGAATTTGCCCGTACAATAAGTTGTGCCCGGCCACGGCGATGCGATTGAGCTGATCGATGGTTTGGCGCGCCCCGCCGAACGAGCGCGCTCGCGCCAAGTCCGCAGTGAGCCCTTGATAATCGTCAATCAGGCGCGCCAGCTCGCTCGAGCTCAACCGGCGCAGAGCGCGCGGCCCGGCTCGCAACAAGACCTGCACGCTCCGATAAAAGCGTTTCCATTGATCGAGTTTTTCTTCGGCGTTCTGCATGGTTTTTATTCACTTCAAAAAAGCGAAGGTGGTTGCGCCGTCTTGGTGGCGGCGGCGACATGGGGCTCGCGCGTTTGGGCGAGATCGAGAACTTGCAAGAGCAGTCGTTCGCAGCGGTCCGTGCGATCCGCGCTCCGCGCCAGGCTGTCGCGATCTTCACCAAGCATGGATAATAGCGGCTCGGCAATTTGCCAGACCAATAGCCCGCGCCGCTCTTGAGAGAGTTCATGGCGGCGCGCTAGGAATTGCTCGATCAAGGCGATCTGCTGGGCCGAGATCATGCCGCGCGGCAAGGTAAGCGCCTGGCGCGAGCGGCCTTGTTCCACGCGCGTGGCCCACGCCGCGCCGCTGGCGCCCTGGTCGGCGAGGGCGAATTTCTCGACGACCACGTAGGTCCCAGCCAGCATATCGCCGAGCCGACGACCGAGAGGATCGAAGTGCATCACGATTCCGCCCAATAAATAGCACGGCGGCGGCAGCATGTCGGCGGCGCGCACCAAATTGCGCAGCGCGGCCTCGCGAAATCCGATCGGCAGGCCATCTTGGCGGATGACACGGATGCCGACGCGCTTTTTTCCCGGCGTAGATCCTTGCCAAAGCCCTTCGAAGAAAACGTAATAGCCCCAGTTGATCAAGAAAATAATCAACACCAAGAACGCCAAAATCCACGAGGTGCCCCAACTGGAGGTGCCCTGGGACGAAGCAACAAGCGATCTCAAGGCGAGGAGCCCACCGGCCAAGAAGACAACAACAAAGATGACGACGATCAACAACACGTTGAAGATAAAGTCGATCACATAAGCGGAGAAGCGCGAACCCGGTCCGGCCAGTTCGAACTCGAGGCTGACGTGATCCGGCGTGGAAATAAAAACGCTCTCATCCATATTATTGCTCAAAGGTTGCTCAGCTTGCACAACTCTTCTTGCGAAGGTTCCCTAAGGTTGCAGCATTCCACAAGGCACGCTTTAACCACGAAGCTCACGAAGGATACTTTCGAATTTCTTAACTTCGTGCTCTTCGTGGCCTTCGTGGTGCAATGTCTGTTTCATTTTTCGTCGGCGCTACTGCAAATCGGCTTGACGAATTTCCAAGTATCGTTTGACCAGATGAATGCTCAAGTGTGCCGGACTGGTTTCTAAAACCAAGATTCCTCTCGAGCGCATATTCTCAAGCGCCAGCCGGCGCCGACGGAGCTGATCGCAGGCGGCGGCCTTCCGATAGCTTTCTTCCACTGTGATGGGCATTGACTGGGCAAGCTCACCGAGTCGGGGCTCGCTGAGCACGACGCAAAGCACCAAATGTTTTTCAGCGGCGCGTGACAGGTTATTGATCAAACCGGCACTGGCCGAGGCGTCCAAGACATCGGTGAGCAGGATCAGCAGGCTGCGCCGCCGGAGCATAGTCATGATCTGCGCGATCGCTTGCCAGTAGTCGGACTCCACGGCACGCACCTGGACGGTGTAAAGCGATTCCAGCACCCGCGGCAGGAGGGAGGGACCGCGCACTGAGGGTAAAAAGGACTCGATTTTGTTGGAAAAGGAAGCGAGGGCCAAGGCGTCGCCGCGCTTTTGCGCGACGTAACCGAGCATCACCGTGGCGTTGAGCGCGTGCTCCAGTTTCGAATACTTGCCGATGGTTTCCGCCATCAGCCGTCCGGCGTCCAAAAGCACGGCTAGTTGTTGTCCCTTTTCAACCTGTTTGTTGCGGCTTACCAATGCGCCGCGACGCGCCGTCGCTTTCCAATCAATGTTGCGCGGGTCTTCGCCGGAAATGTAAGGACGGAGACTCTCAAAGTCCGTGCCCGCGGCCCTAATGCGCATCGGTTTGCGAACGACCTCATCGCGCTGATCGATTTTCGCCAGCAGGTGATGTTGATCCGCACCGCGAAAATTTGGATACACCTTGGCGGTGTCCGCGACCGTAAGCGAGAGCTGCTTCTGAATCAAGCCGTTTTCGCCCTGGAGGCGCAAAACTAGGCTGCCGAAGGCATGGGCGCCGCGTTTGAGCGGCCGCACGACAACGTTTAATTGAGCCTCACCGCCGGGTGGAATGACCACCGGCGGGAAATCGGTCAAGGGCTCGAAAGCGTCAGGTAGCTCGTCGCGCAGCAAGGCGCGCATCTGGAGCGCCGAGCGATTGGTTAGAATCAGTTTGATCGAGTGCTCGACATCGAGCGCGAAGTGCGGCGGCAATTGACGCCGCGCGCTGAGCAAGGAGGGCCGTGGGATCGTGCCCGCGTCCCGCCAAACTAGCGCTGCCAACATCAAGCAATAGAGCACTCCGGCGAGCCATCCTCCCGGAACGATCATGGCGACAAGCCAGAGCGGCGCGCCGAGCGCCAGCAGCCGGATCAAGCGCAGTGTGGGAAGTAGTGAAATGGCGTCCGGTCCTTTCTGCTGGCTAACGCGGAATATCGACTTGAGCGAGGAGGGACTGAATGCAACTGTCGGCGGTCAATCCTTCGATTTCCGCCTCCGGCGTCAAACGAATACGGTGGCGTAGAACGGGCAAGGCCATCAATTGAATCTCGTCCGGCGTGACGTAGTCCTTGGCGCGCAAGAGCGCCAGCGCCTTGGCCGCTTGCAGCAGCATGATAGCCGCGCGCGGGCTCGCGCCGAGGGTGAGGCTCGGTAAAGAACGCGACTGCCGAATCAGTCTCAGCGTATATTCCAACACGGTTTCATCCACTCGGATCGCGTGCGTCCGCGCGCGCAACATGCTGATCTGTTCCGCGCCAACGACCGGCTGAATGACGCCATGGGGTTGCGCCGCTCGTTCGCCTAAGGCCTGCATGGTTTTCAGCATGGCCCGTTCATCTTCCTCGGCGGGATAATCGACAATCACTTTCAACAGAAAGCGGTCCAACTGCGCTTCCGGCAGCGGGTAGGTGCCCTCGTATTCGATCGGGTTCTGCGTGGCCACAACCGTAAAACAGCGCGGCAGCTCACGACTTTGACCGTCGATGCTCACCTGATATTCCTGCATCGCCTCCAGCAGCGCTGCTTGAGTTTTGGCCGGGGCTCGATTGATTTCATCGGCTAACACTATATCCGCGAAGAGCGGCCCCGGACGAAAGTGAAACGCCCCAGTGGACGATTCAAAAACATTGACTCCGGTAATATCCGACGGCATCAAGTCAGGCGTGAACTGGATGCGCGAGTAGCTGCAACGCAGCGCTGCTGCAAGACTCCGCGCCAGCAATGTCTTGGCCAGTCCCGGCACGCCTTCGATCAGCACATGCCCGCCAGCGGTGATCGCGACGAGCAGACTCTGCACCGCGGCCCGTTGACCGTGTATCACGCGTTCAATCTCGGCTTGCACGGCGCTGCCGATGTTTAACACTTCAGCGGAAATCTTATTTTCGTTCATGGTCGCGGTCCTCTGAGAATTTCTCCGGCGCTTCGTCCCACATTGATTAATTCTTGATCGTTGAGTGATGCCCCGGTTTGAATCTTCGTAAGCAAAGCTTGCAACGCGGCCGCTTGATTTGTCGTGCCGCTGTTTTTGGCCGCGCGGTCCAGCTCATGACCCAAGTTCGCAATGTCCATGGCTCTGCCATGCGCTTTGGTCAATTCCTGACAGAGATTCTGTACGATCAACTCCGCTGCAAGCCCGCGGGCGGCGGCCGCCTGAAGCAGGCCGGCGCGTGCCTCGACCAATTCCAGCGAGCTCGTCCGCTCCGGCATGGGAGGTTCCGCAATTCGTCCGAAGCGGCGCCGGTAGACGAACGCGTAGAGCAGCCCCGCTGCGGCGACCTGTAACGCGCACCAACCCCAAGGAGTCATGAGAAAGGCCCGGGTCAACTCGGCCGTGCTGCGTTTGTCGCCGAAGCCGTGATGAAACTCGTCAAAGAGAATTTTTCCGTTCGCCCAACCCGCGGCCAGACTGACCAGCCATACGGAGTTATCGGATCGACGCAAGGCTCCGTTACTCACCATGGTTGGATCGGCGATGGCTATAATGCGTCCCTGGCCGACGGAGATTTCGACGGCAAGAATTTCGTTGGTCGCAACCGCGAAGACCTTTGCATCCCCCGTCGCGGCGAAGCTGCGCTGCCAACGCAGCTTGAGTCCCGACGGCAGCGATGGACCGCTGGATTCGCTGGTCTTAGCCTTGCCCGGTTTCGTCCAACGCAGCGATGGCGCATAGCGGGACAGAAATTTTACCGAACGGTCATCGACCCGATCGTCGGCAACGGTCTCAGCTTCCTCAGGCATATTGGCGGACTCCAAGCGCTGGCGCGTGGGCCAGCCGTTGCCAGTAAGGAGAATGAGTTGACCACCGGCGGCGAGCCAGCGATCGAGATAATCCAGCTCGCTCTGGGAAATTGGCAGCCCCGGGCCGGCTACGATCAGCGTAGTCGGGATGTCCGGTCGGTTCGGTAGAGGTAGAAATTGAAGCGGCCGGCGCCATTGTTCTGCCGATGGTAAAAGCTGTTTCATCACCAGCAGCAAGGCTTGCGCACCGGTGGGGTCGGTAAAAAATGTCGACGGACGTTGGCGGATGACGTCGGTGCTTTCGCGGGTCGTAAAATTAGCCAGTCCGACGGAGAGAACCAGAAAAATCACCGTCGCGATCGTCGCCGTCAAGCGGTTGTACGCGCGCGCAGTCATTCCATGCCGCTCGTTTCGCTGCACAATTGCCCGACCCGGCGAACCAAAGCGTCGGCGGCGTTGGCCGGTGCGGTGCGACTGGCGTAAACGGCGTTTTCATAGAGCTCGGTCAACTCGGCGAAGGTTGGGTACCACGGATGGCTGCGGGCGCATTCGCCAAGGTACTGGGAGTTGGTTTTCCACCCGGCAAATTTAATCGCGCCCTGTTCATCCAAAAGTCCTAACAGCACCCGATGCGCGATCCAGATGGCACGGCGTACGTTGCCTTCTTTGAGCATGTCGCGGGCGATCATCAAGGCTTCTTGCCAGTTGGTCGCCGTGCCTTGCAATATCTCCCAGCGAGTGGAGCGTGGCGCCGTGCGATCTTTCTTGCGTCCAAACGGCAGCACATCGGCGAGTGCGAGATAAATGAGATGGGCAAGGCAGGCGAACAGAACCAAGAGCGCTACTATGAACAAGATACGGGCTAAGATGGGATTGGCTTCCGACCAGGCGCTAAGGGCGTCTAGCCATTCCTTGATGGCTTTGAACATTTCCAGAAAAACTTGGTACCAACGGGACGGCTCGGTAAACTCCGGGCGGCTGAGAATTTCTCGTGTTGCCTCACGGATAACCTCCGGCGAAGGAATCTGATTGGGTTGCGCGACGGCCGGCATCGATGATCAACGGCTTAGCGTTGGTGCCACCGCCAAGCTCTCCGTGCTGGGGGTGATCGCGCGGCTGAGCATCTCTAGGTCGAAACCTTCCTTCCGGATGCGCATGTCGTAGTAGAGCAAAATAGTGGCGACAATCGCCAGGGGGGTCAGAAAAATGGACGCTAGATTGATGATCGCTGAGTTCAGCACAGCTCCGCCACCGGTCTGGGTATTGAAAATCATCCCGGAAATCATGTTGACGCCCATGATCGGAATCACCTGCAATAAATTGATGATTAGCATCACGCAAAACACTTTGCCGCGGTGGCCTTTGACGAGATCGCGGCTTCGCCGCAGACTCGTCGTGGCCTTTTGGTTCTCGACGAGTATCACAGGAACAGCCAAGGAATAAGAAAGCATCCAAAGAATTCCAGGTACAACAAATAACAAAAAGCCAAACATCACGCGGATCGTGGCGATGATTTGCGCAACCGACAGTGTCCAGAAGCGGATGAGGGCCAGACGTAGCGATTCGCCTATCGTCACATTGTTGCCGAGATATCGTTCACTGATCGCGTAGGTTGCCGCGCCGCCAGCGATAGGGAACGCGATGCTCGCCCAAAGAACTATGAAGGCGATTTGAAACAATAACGTCGCTAAATCGACGCCCTGGGCGTGGAGGTTGCCACTAAAGCTGGATTCGATGGCGAGCATGATCAAGTAAAACGGCACATAGGCTGCTGCGGTTATGCCGAGCATCAGTGAAAAGTTACTTGTGTATAGGCGAAAAGCGCGATCGAGCAGAGCGCCAGTGGTCATAGCTTCGAAGCGTGGAACGCTGATAGAATCCATGGTGGTCTCCCTTGCTCGTGGTTGATAATGCACTCAGTACGTTTTCAGAAATGTTTGCGGCTGCCACTGAGCCGTCGTTGGGGCGGCATGAATGTAGTTTGGTGTTTAGATCCGATTTTCTCGACATTGAAGCAAAGCCAGGAAGGCGATTATAGCATGGTAGAACCGAGATGAGATAATTCTAATAATGGGCAGCGCCCGGCAGTGCTTGCTTCAGTTGCAGAGTGGCGACTCACTTGTGCGTTCGTATCACCCAACTCCCCGAATCGTTGCCCCCGGTCCAAAGGCCGCGGATTGTCTCCTTTGCGGCGGCTTCGAAAAGCTCGGCAAAGCGCGCGTTGCGCATGTGGGAAAATTCGGCCGACCAGCTGCCAGTGTGCTCTCCTGGACGGCCTTCTACGGACGCGCGCCAGACCCCATTCCATCCAGTCGCATGTTTTTCGGCGCTCCAACTGCCACGGATGACCGTCTTGCCGCTGCCGTCGCCCAACGTCCACGCTCCGCTGGCAGCGTTATGGGACGAGTTTGGCGCAATGGTCCAAGTGCCATTGAATGTCTTGCCGTCGCCGGTGCGCGCGGCCCAGGTCGACGAGCCTGATTCCTTCTCTTTAAAAGCCTCTTTCGTTTGGTTACCAACCACCACATCCGATTCACGCACCCAGCCAACGATGCCTTGCTTGGTGCGCACCATGTACCAGATCCCTCTCCCTACTGACTCGGCGATCGGGAAGAGCGTTTCGCCTTTTTCAAGTGTAGCAATGCGGTCAGTTTCCTCGTCTTGTCGCGCGTACAAAGCGACGCCGGTTTCGCGCGCGGTCAAGACAGCCGGCGAATCGGCTCCGTTGATTTCTCGAGACGGAAGCAAGATTGATAAAATTGACAGCAGAACACACAACCACAACCGGTTAACGTCCATGACACCCTCTCGTTCAAGATACCCCAGCAAGCTGGCAGCGGTTTCTGTGATTTGGACAAGTTTAACTCATTTGCCAGGCTGCCGTCACTAGAAAGGGTCCCCCCTCAGAATAACTCTGATGAATCCGTGGCTCCGCTGACTGTGACTACAATCGTTGTCAGTAGCCTTCCAAAAATTCCCGAAAATGGGCGCCCTAAAGTCCAGCAGATAATGTAGATTCATCTCCTGTTAGGCAGTCGGCGGGTTGACGTGTTGGTTTATTTTGGCGACTTGTCAGCTCTTTAAGTCATGGGACGTGCACATGTACGCAGGAAAGCCAATCGACAAAACCTCGCCGGTCATCGTACCGCCAGGCAACGGATTCGTAACGAGGCCAAGACCGGCCTGTGGGATTGACGATCCGCGCTTTGAAGACACGCCATTCTTGAGTTAAACCATTAGGAAGAGAGCAAGATCCGCCCCGAGCCCAACGTGGAGCTGGGGGCTCGTGGCTTTGTGGCTCACAGACGTGAAAATGAAAATTTCTGACGAAGCGGCACCCCTGCGATCGATTCGGCTCGCGCTATTTTCGATTCTCTTGATTGGAATGCTCGGCAGCGGCGCAGAATTGATTTTGTTAAGTCACTACGACGGCTGGCGTCAATGGAGTCCGGTGATTTTGATTCTGCTGGGGCTGTCCGTTTCCGGGTGGCACGCGGCTCACTCGACTGCTCTGAATGTGCGAGTTTTACAGGCGTTATTCATTTGTTTCATAGCGAGCGGTTTCGCTGGAATCTATTTTCACTATCAAGGCGGCGCCGAATTCAAGTTGGAATCTAATCCTGCGCTTAGCGGTTGGCCCCTGTTCCGGGAAACGATTCGCGGCAAGGTGCCGCCGCTGCTCGCTCCCGGCGCCATGATCCAGTTTGGATTGTTGGGAGTGGCTTATGCACATCGCCATCCGGCGCTTCACAGATCCAATAAAAAAGGAGAAGGACATGCTACGTAGCAAATGCATCGCTTGGCCAGCAACGATCGGTGTGCTCATCGTGCTCGGTTTATCGAATCCGCTCGAAGGCCAAGTCGGCCAGTCAGGAGGGCTGGTCAATCCCGATCTGGCGAGTGAAAAGGAATTGTTGGCGCTGCCGCACATGAACGCGACGATGGTCAAGAGCATCATGGAGCAGCGGCCCTTTTCGAGTATCAGCGATTTTCATGCGTTACTATCCAAGTATTTGAATAAAGAGCAGGTTGCCGAGGTTTACGGTAAAGCGTTTGTGCAACTCAATCTCAACACGGCGGCGGAAAGTGAAATACTGCTCATTCCCGGCGTCGGCAAACGGATGCTCCACGAGTTCCAGGAGTACCGCCCGTACAAATCTCTCGCCCAGTTTCGCAAAGAAATCGGCAAATACGTCGATCAAAAAGAAGTCGCGCGTTTGGAGCAATACGTCTTTGTGCCAATCAATCTGAACACGTCGGTCGACGAAGATATTCTTACCATCCCCGGCATGGGCAAGCGGATGTTGCGTGAGTTCAAGGAATATCGCCCGTACAAAAACATCGAGCAGTTCCGCAAAGAGATTGGCAAGTACGTCGACAAAAAAGAAGTCGCCCGCCTGGAGCGTTACGTGACGCTCAACTGAAAAACACGGCGATTCCATAGCTTTCATTCACTCTCGGCACGCTCTTTCCGTTCCCGTTTGATTCGCCGAGTACCAAAATTCGCAGGCCTTCCAGGTTGAATTGATCTATAATAGCCTCCGACGACCGGCGCGGGCCGGCCCAATCATTACTCTCATTCGATTCTCTCGTACTGACGGGAGGACTAACTTGCATTGAGCCCGGATTCCGCAATTCCGGCCGACGCGATGAGCGAGGAGCAAACCTTCCGTGGAGGTAGGTTATGTGGTTTATCGGGTTGATCATCGGTGGGTTCATCGGCGCCATCGGCGATGCCCATGGAGCGGTCATCGGTGCGCTGGCGGGTGCCGGCGTTGGCTGGGCATTGTCGCAGAAATTGAACCCTTCCGGCGGCGAACGAATCGCCGCACTCGAAACCTCGATTAGACTCCTACAGCAGCGGGTCGCCTCGTTAGAAAGGTTGCAGCCAAGAGCAGAGCGAACTGAAACGCCGCCGGTTTCGGACATTCACGAACCGCCGCGCGCTGAACCCGCCAGCGGTCCACCGCCACTAGCGCCGCCGATAGAAGCCCCGGCCCCAGTGGCGAGAACTGAACCTCCTTTGGGCGCCTCTATCGAGACGCCGCAATCAACACAACCGACGCCAGCACCATTTCGCGAACCCGAATTTACGCCAGAACCGACCGCGCTCGGAAATCTCTCACCACGTAAGCCGCCCGAACCCTCGGCGCTGTGGAATTTCTTTTTCGGCGGCAACGCACTGGTTCGTTTCGGCGTGATCGTTTTGTTTTTTGGCGTTGCCTTTCTGCTCAAGTACGCTTCGGAGAATATCGAGATTCCGATCGAGGCGCGGCTCGTCGGCGTTGCGCTCGGCGCGATTGTCATGCTGGCGATCGGTTGGCATCTGCGCCTGAAGCGCCCCGGTTACGCTCTGATTGTGCAGGGCGGCGGCATCGGTGTGCTCTATCTCACGGTGTTCGCTGCCTTCAGGCTGTATCAATTGTTGCCGGGTGGTTTGGTTTTCGCGCTACTGGCGGCTATGGCGGTGTTCTCCGCGATGCTTGCGGTGCTGCAGGATTCGCGCTCGCTCGCCGCCATGGGTGTCACCGGCGGTTTCCTCGCGCCGATCCTCGCTTCCACCGGCGGCGGCAGCCATGTGGCGCTGTTTAGTTTTTACGCGCTGTTGAATGTGGGCATTCTAATCATTGCCTGGTTCAAAGCGTGGCGCTCGCTCAACTTGCTCGGCTTCGCCTTCACTTTCATCATCGGCCTCGTATGGGGCGAGCGTTATTACCGCGCGGATTTTTTTGCCAGCACGGAGCCATTTCTGATTCTCTTCTTCCTATTTTACATCGCCATCGCGGTGTTGTTCGCGCTGCGCCAAGACGCGAGTATCCGAGACCCGGTCGATGGCACTTTGGTTTTTGGCGTCCCTTTGGTGGCGTTTGGGCTGCAAGCCGCATTAATGCGCCACATAGAGTATGCCACGGCATTCAGCGCGCTGGCGCCGGAGATACCAGCCGCAAAACAGGCCGGCGATGCTAATAAAAATACAGCCAAGGAAAACACTATTCAATATCGGCCAGACCGCGCGCGGTGAGGAGGCGCCAGCGAAGAAAGCGAGACCGGCGGCAAGTTGCAGAAAGATACCGAAAGCGCGGGCGGCGACTTTCCCCTGGCGCACGCCGATCCAAACG
>Ga0114129_10004077_pt1 | contig 20636 bp, 11 predicted proteins | sample RhiMetdeltSRZDD1_FD_80071 | JGI IMG/M metagenome (GOLD analysis project Ga0114129, IMG submission 80071) | Populus rhizosphere microbial communities from Tennessee, USA - Rhizosphere MetaG P. deltoides SRZDD1 (version 2) (version 2) | ecosystem: Host-associated > Plants > Roots > Rhizosphere >... | reverse complement strand
TTGTCTGCCGGCCGTCGAACACGTAGCCGCCATTGTCCCGCACGCCGTGCACCGGAGGCACGGTGCCGGTGAAGATCGTCGAATGGGCCGGCAGTGTCAGTGGCGCGGAGGCCAACGCCTGTTCGAACAGCACGCCTTCGGCCGCCAACCGATCGAGGCTCGGTGTCGCCGCGGCGCGAGCGCCGTAGCAGCCAAGCCGATCCCATCGCGTGGTATCGAGCGTAAACAGAATGACGTTGAGCCGGCCGGGCGTAACGCCGCGTGCAAGACGGCCAACGTCGACTCCGGTCTTGGTCACGGCGTGCCTGGGTGCGAGCCACCAGACGAGCGCGCTGATGACCGGTACCGCTGCCGCAACACCGAGCGCGAGACGTGCCTTACTGAGCATGGAAGACCTGGATTCTTGAATCGAATCTCGCGATCCGGTGGCGCCTGGCCTCCGAGATCATCGGCGCTCGACGCTCGGAATGATCGGCAGCACCAGATGTGACGGGTGAAGGCTACTGTGATGAACGGTGTTATGCGCGATCAGCCATCGTGTTTCAGCGTAGTTGTTCCCGCCGGTATTCAGATTGCGGTCGTAGCGGGGAAAGCTGCTGCTCGACACTTCGAGCCGAATGCGGTGTCCCTCACTGAAATAGTTGCTGGTCGCCTTCAAATCAATCCGAAGACGGTAGATGCCGTCGCGCTCCATCCACACTTGCCGGGCAAAGCCTTCGCGGTAACGGGCACGGAGGATCGATTCCTGGATGTTGTACGCGGTACCGTTCGGGTAGACGTCCACGAGCTTCGCTGTGAAATCGGTGTCGCGAGCCGTGGACGAGATGTACAACACGAGGTCGAGCGGCCCGGTTATCTCGAGCCCGCGTTCCAGCGGCGGCGTGCTGTAGACGAGCACATCATGCCGCTGTTCGACGTCGGACTGATCGAGCCCGCCCGCGGCTGCTTCTGAGCTTCCTGAACAACAGCCAGGCCCGCCGACAGATGGCACCGGCGCAGCCGGATCGTACGCGAACGAATCCGGCGGCTCCTTCAGTGGCTCGGTGTCGCTCAACGTGCCGTCGCCAAATCTGCTGTTCGCCCGACCGCCGCTATGAAGGTAGTACTTGACGTATTGCGTGCGGGCGAGCGGCCACTCCTGCTCGTCGCGCCAGACGTTGCGGCCCATCACATACAGCCTGACCTTCGGCATCGTCGTCACGCCATTCTCGACGCCTTTCAGCCAATAGTCGAACCAACGGAGATACAAATCCCAGTAAGCGAAGCGGGCATCCCCAAGCTCCCGATCGCCGACGCGCGTCCGTTCCGACGCGGCCTCCGATCGGCAGTGCTCGGTCGGCGACACGACAATGAATTGATTGTCCCGTGCGCGCGCGCTCACCGCGTTCGTCCGAAACTGGCTGAACTGCTGGAGCGTCTCGGCGATACCGAAGTCGTACCAGGAATTCACCTGCAAACTCGGCACGTCGAACCGGTCGTCCGGCTTGATGTAGCCGAACTGATCCCACCAAGGATCGCCAGGCGCATGCGACACGAAATCCTCGAAGTCGGTCGGCGGCCCTCCCGCCTTCTTCATCATGTCGATGACCGGCAGGCTGTTCCAAATCACGCGATAGTCCGCGATCGGAGGAAGCACCGGACCAATCTCGAAATAGCGACGCACCGCCGGCGGCATGTGTTCCGGGTACTTGAGGTATCGTTTGCTGCCAGAGCTGCGGAACCATCCGAGGCCACCCGCCAGCTCGATCGCTCCGCCGTCCATTGTTCCGAAGTAGCGGTAGTGAATCGAGCTGCCAGCCGCCTGCGGCACCATCGTCGTGTGATATGGGTTGCGCGCGCGCGCCTGCATCACCTGCGTGTCACCCAGGTAGGAGCAGCCGTAGGTTCCTACCTTGCCGCTCGACCACGACTGCGTCGCCAGCCAGGTCGTCGCATCCGATCCGTCCGCGACGTCGTCTTTCGAGATCGTGTAGTCCCCTTCGGACTCGAACTTGCCGCGCGTATCCTGTACTGCGACGACATAACCCTGTCCGGCGAACAGCCACGCGGCGGATCCCTGCCGTCGGTGCCCGCGTTTGTCGTAGGGCGTCCGGATCATGATCACCGGCAGTCGCCCGGCCAGCCCCTTCGGCACGTACAGGTCCGTCGACAGTCGGACCCCGTCGCGCATCGGAATCCACACGCTCTCGCGCAGTTCCACTTCGTATTTCGGCGACGGCCTGCCAACTGGCGCCGACGTCTGACCGAGCGTCACGACGCCGGCCGTCAGGAGGACGATGGCTGTTGCTGCCGGGAACCGCACGTCAGACCCGGACGACAGGAGCAAGGCCCAGCATCTGTCGCGCCTGCTGGGGTGTGGCTACGTCACGCCCCAGCTCGCGGGCGAGGCGGACGGTTCGTTCCACGAGCTGCGCGTTGTTTCGCGCCAGTTCACCGCGCCGGTAGTAGACGTTGTCTTCGAGGCCGACGCGCACATGACCGCCGAGGATCAGCGCCAATGTCGTCATCGGCAGCTGAAACGGACCAATACCTGAGCAAAGCCAGACCGCGTCCTCGGGAAAGTCACGCAGCATGTCGAGCACGTGCTGGACGGTCGGGTAACTCGAGGTTTGGTAGCCCATGACCGTTTGAATCCAGTACGGCTTCTCGACGAGGCTCTGGTCAATCAGATCGCGGATCACCCATGCGCCGCCCGGATGGTAGGTCTCGAGCTCCGGCTTGATGCGGCGCCTCTTCATCTCCGTGGCGAACCAGGTCACGAGCTTGTACGACACCGGCCAGCAGTCGTCGTATTCGAACGGCGGCCGCGGGTCGCGCAGCGGCGCCGCGCGTTCCTTCAAGCGAAAGCGGCTCATATCGGGCAGAAGATTCAACGACGCCATTTCGGGCATGGCGTCGAGCGACGCGAGGCGCTCTTCGTCGGTCATGCCCGGCCCGCCGCCCGTCGTGTTGTTGATGATGATGTCGGGGCAGCGCTCCCGAATCTGCGCGTTCACTTCCCGCCAGTCCGGGACGCGTCGCGCAGGTCCCGGCAGACGCTCCGGGTCCCGGGCATGCACATGCACCATCGAGGCCCCTGCCTCGTACGCCTCGTGCACCGAGTGGGCAATCTCCTCGGGCGTCTCGGGAATGGCGGGATTGTATTCCTTCCCCTGCAGACCACCGTTGCACGCGCAGCAGATGATCACCGGTGGCATTCCCGCGCGCACCCGCTGCATGTACTCGTGGGAATCGGTGTACCGCCAGCTGGTCGGGATACTCACGAGCGCTGCTCCCTCGGCGCCGGCAGCAGATTCGCCGCCTTCAGCTGCCTGATTTCGAGAATCATCCGATCGCGCCAGGCTCGAACAGCCTCCCGCGGCGTATCCCCGCGAACGCGATCCAGCGCCGCGCCGATTCCTTCGATCAGGCTTTCGTCGAACGCGGGCGTCGGCCCCAGCTGATTCATCAGTTCGGTAATCCACTCCTCGTATCCGCCAAAGTACGCCCGAACGCCATCGTCTTTATTCGTGTCTGCGACGGCGAACGGACCGAGCAACGCCCAGCGCAAACCGAGGCCGTCGCGGACCACGGCGTCAATCGCATCGACATCCGCGACTCCGCTTTTCACGAGATGCACCGCTTCCCGTACGAGCGCGAATTGCAGGCGGTTCAAGAGAAATCCGTGGATGTGTTTCTTCAGCAGCACCGGCACCTGACCGACCGCACGCAGGAACCGGCATGTGTCAGCCACGGTGGCCGGCAGCGTGCGTTCGCCGCCCAGCACCTCCACGACCGGGACAATGTGCGGAGGATTCACCGGATGCGCGACCACGCAGCGTTCTGGACGGCGGACATCACGCGCAATCGCAGTCATGTCGAACGCGGAGGTGCTGCTCGCCAGGATCGCGTTCGGCGGAGCGAGGCGATCCATGTCCGCGAAGAGCTGCTGCTTGGCAGGAAGTCGTTCCGGCGCGCATTCGTGGACGTATCGAGCGTCAGCGAGCGCCGGCGCGAGCGAATCACTCAGTCGTAACGCTCCCCAGTTTTCCGATCGCCTTTTCAGAATCCACTCACCCGCGCGCTGCAGTTGATCGGAACTGACATCAAAGAGCGTCGTTGGGCATCCGGCGCGGAGGAAGACAACAGCCCAACTCCGGCCGATCACGCCAGATCCGACGATCGTCACAACGGTTTCCGCCGACCAGGCATTCATGGAAGCGACTCCACGCACGGGGCACTACGTTCCAGAACTTGCACGCACTGCGGCGCCGCCGAGAATGAGCGCCCGGCGCTCGGGCGCACTCAAGCGGCGGCGCCGCCGCTGACCGAAAGCCCAGACGACGGCGCCGAGCGCCGTCCAGGCGCCGAGAATTCTCCATTCAGTGGGAATCCGGGATTCCACGGCGGGTTGATACAGCGCGAGTCCGACCATCAGCAGCGCCGCCGCCGCCGCCAGCCAGGCTGTGACCGGACCACCGGGGACGCGATAGGGACGTTCGAGTGCCGGCCGATCGCGCCTGAGCTTCAGCACACTGAGACAGACAACGACATACGCCATCGCAAAGCAGGCCGATGCGACATTGACGACGGGAATGATGGCCCGCCTTCCGAGGAGCACCCCTGCCGACGCGACAGCGGCGACGAACAGGATGGCAGCCGCTGGCGATTGGTGGAATCCGTGCACTCTCCCGAACACGGCGCCAACGATCTCGGCTCGCCCGAGCGCGAAGAGCACACGAGACGCGGAGATGAAGAGACTGTTCCACACGGTAACGTTGCCGAGAAGCGCCACGAAGAGGACGGTCCGCGACAGCGCCATCGAACCAAAAGCGACTTGAAAGCCCGTTGCCGCCGGCAAGTCGAGCGCGATCAGCTGCCGCCACGGCAGGATCATCGCGCACGCAAGGATCACGAAGCAGTAGAAGAGGAGCGCCATGAAAATGGAGAAGAGGATCAGCCGTCCCACCGCTCGCAGGGAGGTTCCGGACGCTTTCTCCTCCATGACCTGGGCGATGACGCTGAAGCCGGCCAGCCAGAATGGAGAGGTGAGGAACACGGCGAGGACGCCGTGCCAGTCCGGGCCGGCGCCTCTGGTCTGAAAGAGCGGGTCCAGATTCGCCGTGCGGCCCCAGGTGAGCCCGACGGAGATGAAGACGAGCGCGAGTGCAATCTTCATGTAGGTCAGCACGTCCTGAAACCGGGCAGCGGGCGCGATTCCGCGATAGTTGAGGAACGCGACGACCGTCATCCCCAGTACGCCGATCAGGACGCCGCCGAGCGTCACCGGTTCGTCAAATGCTCGGTACAACGTCGGTCCGTCGATGCCGGGGATCAGAATACGAATGATCCAGGCGAGCGAGAGCGCTTCGAATACGAGAGTCGCGATATAGGCGAGCACCAGAAACCATCCGGTCGCAAAGCACGCCTGCATTCCGAAGACCTCGTAGGCATATGCGACTTCAGCGCCCGACGCGGGGACCGCGGTGGCCATCTCCGCGTAGCAGAGGCCCACGAGCATCGTGAGGATTCCCCCGGCGAGGAACGCTGCGATCGCACCGATCGGGCCCGCCTGTGTAAGCCACTCGCCGACGCCGACGACGAAGCCGACGCCGATGATCGCGCCGAATCCCAGCGTAAAGAGTTGGCTGGCGCCGACAACGCGCTTCAGCTCGGAGATGGATGTCACGATCGCCACAGCGGGCGTGTGAGACACGTCGGTCCGCCCGTACCCTTTTGTGAGATCTCGTTGCCGTCGTACTCGATCACGACGGCTCCGGCATCTTCCAGCGTCCGCTTCGTGACGGGATTCCCCGCCACGATCATGCACCGCCGAGGAGAAAGCGCGAGGACGTTGCACGCCAGCGTGCGGTGTTCCGCATCGGGAACGTCGAGCAGCGTGTACCCGCGCGCGATGAGCCATTCACGCATGAACACCGGCAGGAGGCGCGAATATGTCACGGCAAGATCGACGTCGACCAGACTGATGACTGACATCAGATGAAGGCAGCTGCGCGGACCGTGCCAATGGGGGAGCGGGACGACGATAACCTTCGTCGCCGCATGCTCGAGAATCGCCTGCAGCTGACGAATCCCTTCGTCATTCGTACGGTAGCTCCTGCCGACTGCCACGGTACGCTCGTCGAGCCAGACGACGTCGCCCGCCTCCAATGTCCCGGGCGGCTCGATTCGCCCGACGATTGGAATTCCGGTCGCTTCGAGGTACGCGGCAGTGATCGCAGACTCCTCCCTGCGCAGCGCCTTTCCCATTCGGCACAGGATCGCGCCGCCGGTGGTCACGATGACGGGATCGTAGGCGTAAATGGAGTCGAGGCTCGTCCGATCGTCCGCCTCGAGAAACTCGATCGCCGCGACTTCCCGCTGCAGGAGGGCGACGAACGCGTCGTACTCGCGGACGGCGCGATCGAGAGCCGGAGGACCCGAATATCCAAGCGGCTCCCAGCCGGAAGCAACCGCCTCAACGTTCCTGTATGCGTCTCGGGCATGCTTCACCAGCACTCGACGCAGCGGCGCGATCATCGACTGAACGCCGTACGCGGCCGCTGCCGTTTTCATCTGCACCACGTGTCGATCGTCAGCGCCAGGACCTTGGTTGCAGTGATGACGTCCTGGAGCTCGATCGACTCGTCCACGGCGTGGGCGTTGGCGACGTCTCCAGGCCCGTAGAGAACGGCGGGAATCCGTGCGTGGTTCGTGAATAGCCGGAGATCCGAGCCGTAGGTGACTCCCTCGACGTCTGGCGGATCGCCGACGATCGCGCGATGACACGCGGCCAGTTCGCGCAGAATCGGGGCATCCCGATCCGTTTCGCCCGATTCAAACTGTCCCTCGAACCACTCCAGAACCGGCGGATGCTCGCAGAGCCACGGATCAGCCTCACTGGCCTCGCGGATCGCGCTTGCGAATGCCTGCTTGGTCTCCTCGATCGATTCCCCGGCAAATACACCACAGCGCCCCTCCAGCACGGCCTCCTGTGGGACAGTGGAATGCCAATCACCGGCAGAGATCGTTCCGACGCTGATCGGCGCGATGTTCAAAGCGTCCGGGTAGTACGGGCTGGGACGGGCCGCGTGACGATCGCGGTCGAACCGGTTCAAGCTGCTGATCAGATAGCACGCCTTTTCAATCGCGCTGACGCCGAGTCGTTTCATGCAGGCATGAATGGAACGGCCCTGTACGCGAACACGGAACGTGAGCGCACCGGATTGAATGGGACACATGCGCAGTCGAGTGGGCTCCAGAATGATTGCGGCGTCGGCGCGATAGCCCTTCACAATCGTCGTCAACGTGCCGATGCCCCCGCTCTCCTCGCCGCTGACCGCCTGTACGATCACGTCTCCGCCTGGCGATCGTCCCAGCTGCCTGAGCGTCTGCACCGCGAAGATGGCTGCGGTGACGCCGCTCTTCATGTCGCATGCGCCACGGCCGTACATCCGGCCGCCGCGCACGATGGCGGCGAACGGCGGCTCCGTCCACAGCGAGGAATTCCCTGCCGAGACCACGTCGAGGTGTCCATTGAGAATCAACGATCGTGATTCGGAGGACCTTGTCCCCGGCCATCGCCCCACGACATTGATGCGCCCCTCGGGTGTCAGACCGTCGTCGTTGAAGGCTGGATGGCCCCGAAGTTCATCGAATCGGCTCTCGACGATGTCAACAGAGAGGCCGAGCGCGCGCAGCTTGTGCGCCACGTACTCGTGAGCCGCCGCCTCTTCACCAGGGAGACTTGGGATGCGTACCAGTCCTTGGGCGAAGCTGGTGAGGTCGGCGGCCAGTTCATCGACGGCTGCGGAGATCAGCGTCGCGCGCTCACCGATCGTCGAGGTGTGCCACACAGATGGTCGCGTCATCCAAGCTCCCCTGGGTCAGCGCTTGTCCCAGTAGCCGATCGGCCGATCGTCGGCCGTGAGCATTGCGTCGTTCTTCCACCACTTCGGTCCGAATGGGCGCGCCTCGGGCCAGAGTTCGTCGAGGGTGTCGGCCGCGTACAGCACACCGCCCTTCATCACATAGCGCAGGGCGGTGCTGTTGCGGATGTCGACGAGCGGATCCTTGTCGAGCACAATCAGATCTGCGGTGCGGCCGGCGGTGATGGCGCCGAGGTCTTCGTCGAACCCGAGCGCGTGCGCGCCGTGCCTCGTTGCGTACTCCAGGGCGCGCGCGTTCCCGGCCGCCCTCGCCAGCATCCAGATTTCCCAGTGCGTGCCTATCCCGTGCTGATCGCCATGTCCGCCGACGGTTCCATAGCCGCCCTGCTCGACGATATCGGCGAGCCCCTGAGCCAGGATCGGAAATGTGTAGTCGGTCTCGGGCCGCAGCCACCGCGTGCGGGTCTGCGGCACGATGAACCGCCAGGGAAGCCAGTCGCGCTGCTTCGGATCCCGCCAGACATCCTCATGCTGCCAGAACCATTCCTCGTTCAGTGGTCCTGGGCCGTCGGTCATCAGCGTGATCGAGTAGATCGCGCGCGCCTGTCCGAAGAATTTTGCGACGTCATCGTAGATGGGCGTATACGTCAGGTCGTGTTCCCATCCGCTGTGGCCGTCCATCACCATCGACAGATCGTGCTCGAGCGATCCGCCTTCGCCGGTCAGGAACACGCGATGCCGGCGCGCCGCCTCGGCGATCCATTGCCGTTGACGCCGCGTCGATACAAGGAAATCTTTGAGCGACACGACACCCCACGAGGCGCGACGCCGAACCTCCCGGTCCGCGGTCTCGAGCGAGTCGATGGTGTGACCGTAAGCGGTGCCGGTCGAATAGAACGGCTCGGCCGTACCAAAGGTGCGCGGCCCGATCGCGGTGCCGGCCTCGACGGACTCCGCCGCGGGGAACAGATTCAGGGACGACGTCGCCGGATCAATCGTCGACGTGATCCCGTATGCGAGGTAGACCGCCGCTTCGTAGTTCCGCGGCGGCACTATCCCATCATGGAGCACATGGCGATGGGCGTGGGTGTCGATGATGCCCGGCATGATCGTGCCGCCCGCAACGTCGAGGACGCGTGCGGCACCGGAGGCGTCACATGTGCCGACGCAGGTGATTCGGTCGTTCTCGACAACGACGGTTCCGCGCTCGATTGTGCCGGCATTGTTCATCGTCAGGATGCGGGCGTTGGTCAGTGCGAGGCGTCCTCGACCCGTGTGCCGTGGAAGCTGGGCGCGAAGAGCTGTCGTCTCCGTCCGCCTTGCTTCCATGTCGTACGTGAAGAGTGTCGACGCCGAGACGAAATCGAGGCGCCGCCCATCGCGCCACCGGGGAAAGAGCCCGCCGCCTGACGACACGCGCACGGATGCGTTCGGTCCATCGCCGGTTTCGGCGAACGGCACTGTCGACGGTGTCTCTCGCTCGAGCGGCCGCAGATGCACTTCGGCGCCATCGACATACGCAACATAGGCGCCGTCCGGCGATACCGAAGCATCGTCAGAGACTCGGAACCTGAGGTGCTCCCGTCGATCGGTGCCGTCCATCCGCACTGATTCCAGCGTCGATGCCGCGCGCTCACGCCGTCGCTGATTGAGGAGGAAGATGCGGTCGGTCGAGACGGACGGCCTGACAATCTGGCCGAGCCCCTGGTTCTGCACTCTGGCGAGCACGGTCATGGGACCGCCGGCGGCAGGCATCCGTACAATGTCGTAGTAGGCGTTGTCGGACCAGCTGTTGCCCCGCGCGGTTTCACCCGCACCGCGAACGAACACGATCGTCTGCCCGTCTCGCGTCCAGACGGGATTGAGATATTCGCCGGCGGCCGAGGTGAGTTGTTCTGGACGAGAAGCGCCCACACGAATTCGCCACAGCTGGCCGCGGTTCGCCTCGTCCCAGGTCGCAAAGGCAATCCATTTCCCGTCAGGCGACCATGACGGCGACAGTTCGAGTGCGCCACGCCGGGTGTCGAGCAGCGGTTTGGACGTCCCACCGCCGGTCAACCAGAGCCTGCCGAACGCCTCGAAGACCGTCACGGCGCCGTCGGGCGCAACCGCTGGCCAGCGCGCAAAGCGGGTTGCCACCGGACCCGTCGGAAGCCGACGGGCGACATACGTGGACTCGGAGATCGTGCGCCTGACGTGAACGCGGAACGGAACGGTTTCGACTCGACGCTCGTTGATCATCAATCGTCGGATCTTTCCACCCTGAGCGATGACAATCGACGCGCTGTCTCGCGACCAGGCGTACGTCGGTAGTACGTGCATCGCGTATGGCAGGCCATGCGCGAGATCCATCTCGATCGGGTCCATCAGCACTCGCTCTTCGCCCGTCTGAAGATCGCGTGCCCAGAGCGCATTGCGCGGACCGTAGCGATGGCCCTTGAACGAGATGGTGCCGTCGGCAATTCTGCGCGCGAACGCCAGCCATCGGCCGTTCGGGGAAATCGACGGCGCGATCGCGCTGCCATTCGAGTCGCGGCTCCACTGCGACGTGAACGCTTCACCGTGCGTCACGTCCTCTGTGTCCGCTGTGTGAAGGTCCAGGCGTCGAATCTGCATACACCCGCGCAGCAGGTCATTGCGCCCTGTGTGATATCCCGGGCACACGGCGTGGTGGTAGTACAGGAACGATCCGTCCGCGGACACCGACGGCCAGCCGGCCGCCTGTTCGGACTGCTTCACGAGTTCTCGCGGTGCGCTTCCCGCGACGGGGTAAGCCCACAGACCGGCGGACGACCAGTTTCCGCGATGGCAGACAGCCTGCCGGCGCACCACGATCGCCGACGCGTCGGGCAGCCAAACGGGTTCGACGACGCATGCGTTGTCATCGAGCATGATCGGCTTGGGATCGGCGCCGTCAGCCGACATGACCCAGAGGTTGTTCTGTCCGCCCCGATCGGAAATGAACGCCACCCGTCGTCCGTCCGGGGAATAGCGGGGATGAAAGTTCAAGGCGATGCCGCTGTTGCGCGTCAACAGCTCGGCTTCTCCTCCGTTCGATGCCACGCGGTAGATATGGCCAAGCAGGTCGAAGATGATCCAGCGACCGTCCGGCGAGACGTCGACGGACATCCACGTGCCCTGATCCGTGACGAAGTCGATCTCGCGAACAACGCCGCGTGGGGCGGTGACGTCCCACGTCGTCTGCTGCACCGAAGATGAATGGCCCGCGGCCGCTAGCGAGACCGCGAGCGCCGCGACTGTGCCAGCCACCACGAAGCGCGACCGCGTCATGACTCAGAACCGGACCTTCGCGCCGAGCATCACCGTACGAGGACTGACGAAAAAGGTCGGCGTGCCAAAGGCGGTCGACGTGCCGAGATCACTGCCAATGCTCTGGTAGGCGTCGCTGTTGGTCGCGTTCAGGATGTCGAGAAAACCACCGACCCGCGCGCCCGCGATCCGGACGTCCTTCTGGATGCGGACGTCGAGGAGGTTCCAGTCCGACACGCGGCGGGCGCCATTGATCGGTTCGGCTCGAATGGTGACAGGCACGCCGAGGCCGTTCACAATCGCGCGCCGTCCCCACGGACGTCCCGTCTGGTGCTGGAAGCTCGCTGCGGCGGTGAACCCGGCCGGCAGTTGCACCAGCGACTGAACCTTGAACAGCACGGGACGGTCGCCGATCAGCAGTCCGTCGGTGTTGACGAAATCATTGGGGTTGCGGCCGAATGTGCCCGCCAGCGAGGACTGGGCGGCTGCAGGACCTCCGCGGCTCGAGCCGAGGCGGCCCTGCGATCGAGAGAACGTTAACGACGCACCCAGCTGCCAATGGTCGGCCAGTCGCTTCGTGGCCTGGATGTTGAGACCCTTGTAGCGAGTGTTCATGCCGTCAGGGTTGGTCAAGGTGAACACACGCCCAGCCGGTGGAGTGGTCAAGCGGTACACGTCGATCGCCTGGTTGGTCGCATCCTTGCCCGCACTATCCACATATGTCGTCGCTACGTAGCTGCCGGCGGTATCGAGGTAGCCGCTCCCTCGATCGCCGCGCTTGTAAACGAACTGCGCGGCTACGCCGAGGTTCTTCATGAGCTCGTGCGCGCCACCGATAATCCATTGGTCGCTGTGTGGATTCTTGTAGTTCGAATCGATCCGGAGATTCCGGTTGTCCGAGAGCAGGCTGGTACCCAAGGGTTTTCCGCCGCTGTCATAAAGTCCACTGAACAGATACAACGGACTCACGGACGGCGAGGCGCCAGCGAATTCGAGCGTGATCAAGCCCCGGTAGTACCGACCGTAATGCCCCATCAGCGTCGTTCTGCCGCTGTCGGTCAGCTTCAGGTTGAATCCGAGCCGCGGCGAGAGGCTGGACCACGTGAACAGGTCGTCCACTGCCGGCGCCGTTCGTCCCGTGGGACGTCCAAGTCGATCCAGCAGATCGAATTCGGGGAAATACGCGCGATTGCGGTCGGCGCGCAGCCCAAGGTTGAGGGTCAACCGGGAGCCCGTCCGCCATGTATCGTCCGCGTATAGACCGATTGTCCGGTTGTATCCGCCGGTCAGGTATGGTTCGCGAGTCAGGCCGTAATAGGGTTCCGCACCGAGTGTGTACACAATGTCGTTGTAGCCAGCCGTGATGGTCGATCCTCCATCACCGAGCTGTGCTCCGAACCGGAGCTCGTGGTTGCCGGCGAACTGATCGGCGTAATGACTGAGTTTGACCGAACCGCCGGTCCGACGAATCGACAGGTCGTACCAGAGCCCGATGCCCCCGGTCGCGCGACCGCTCGTGAGGTCGAAGAACTGCGTTTTGATCCGCGGCTCGCCTCCAACGAGCGGATCGAGATGGTCGGACACGTAAAAGCCCGTATATCTGGCTTCGAGGAATGTTTTGTTGTTGAGAATCGACGTCCACGTGACGTTCGGAGCAGGATCGATACCGTGCTCATCTGCAACCGTCGTCGGCGCTTGCAGCGCGTTGCCGCCGCCGCCGGAGCTGTACCACTCGTTGGCGACGCTTCCCACGAGCTTGTGTCTTGACGAGAGCTGCCAGGTGACCTTCGCGTACGCGCGATGTACGTCAACACGCGTCGGAAAATTCGGATCGGTGCCGGCCGATGAGTTGCGATCCAATCGGTACTGATAGGACCCAAAGAAGCTCGCCTTGTCTCTGACGATCGGACCGCCCAGTTGCAGCGTGACGTCGTTGTATTTGTCGCGGTGGTACGGCAAACCGCTGTCTTGCCGATCGGTGGTGTTGCGCGAGGTCAGTTTCTGATGCTGGAAAAAGTAGTTGACGTCGCCGTGGAATGCATTGCCGCCCTGACGGCCGACGAGATTGAAGACGGCGCCGCCCATGTTGCCGAACTCCGCCGGTGCACCGAGCGAGAGAACCTCGACCTCCTGAATCGTATCGACGTTCAATTGGGTCCAGGGTGCCCCGGTATTCGGCGCCGTGAGCTCGTTGCCATCAAGCTGGTACACGTTTTCATTGGTGGCAGAACCAAAGGCCGTTGATCGATCGCTGGTGGAGTTCGCCGGGCTGATACCGGGCGCGGCGTTGATGAAGTCATAGAGGCTGTTGCGCTGCACCGGGGCGTTGGCGATCCACTGACGGTCGAACGTGGTGTGAACCTCGGCCGTCGAGGTGTTCACGTTTGGCGTTTCGCCGATGACGGATACCGTCTCCTGCACGTCGCTGACCGTGAGCGTGACCGTCAGCTCTACGGTGTTGCCAACGGAAACGACGACATCTGTGTGCTGAAGAGTGGCAAATCCAGACAGAGCGAACGTAATCACGTAACTGCTCGGCGCGAGATCAGGAAAGCGGAACGTGCCACCGGCGCTCGTCACCGCCACCGGCTTGCCGAGGACGGCTGGCCCCTCCAAGGTGACCGTGACCCCCGGCAGGACGGCGCCGGAGCTATCGACGACGGTTCCGATAATCGCTCCCGTGGTCCGCTGCGCTTCAGCGGCGGCGGCAGTCAGCGTCAGACTACACACCAGAACGACGCGGACGAGCGACATGTGCCCCTCCTCCTGTTGTTGTGGCGGTCAGTCTGCGCAAAAGGCGATAGCAAAGTCCTTCAAAATATTTAGAATTTGTGAAATATTGCTAATGCGTGGGCCAAACGCCTCGCGTCCTCTTCGAGTTCGGACCCTTCACCCTCGATCCCATCAAGCGCGTGCTGATGCGCCAGGGCCATAGCGTCGCCATCCCGCCGCGGGCCGTCGATGTCCTGGTTGCGCTGATCGCGCGGCGAGGCACGGTGGTGCGCAAGGATGACCTGCTGCGCGCGGTCTGGGACGACGCCGTCGTCGAAGAAAACAACCTCACGGTCAGCATTTCTGCCCTTCGCAAAGCGCTCGGCGAGACCGTCCGCGATCACCGTTACATCGTGACGCTGCCGCGGCGAGGCTACTCGTTCGTTGCCGCCGTGACGGATCGATCGGCTGATCAGCCGGTCGCATCCGACCCGGTGTCAGGCGCGGATCGACATCGCCAGCACCTGCTGCTGACGCGATTCCATCTGATTGCAGCAGACGCGGCGGAGGCCGTGGCGCAGCAGTTCATTCAGTCAATCGACGAGGGTCTCGCCGCGCGCCTGGGCAACAGCCAACACGTCGCCGTCGTGACCCGGCCGCGCGAGAGCGGCCAGCCCGATGCGGCTGCTCTGCTTGCCGCGGCTCGACGAAGCGGCAGCGACTATGTACTTCTCGGCAGCATTCGGCTGGCTACCACACGCGCGCGCGTGATGACTCGACTGGTGCGTGCCGCGGACACGACCACCGTATGGGGAATCTCGTTCGACGAGGCCGCCGACGATCTGTTCGCGACAGAAGGACGGATTGTCGACCGGATCGGGCACGGTCTGGCGGCGCATTTTGAAGAGGAATTGCGTCAACGATCGGCTCGACGCAGCACAGAGAGCGCCGACGCCCACCGCGACTACACGCGTGGCCGCTACTTTTGGAACAAGCGGACCGAGGAAGGGTTGCGGAAGGCGATCGAATACTTCGAGCACGCGATCCATTCGGACCCCGGCTATGCATTGCCGTACGCCGGTTTGGCCGACTGCTTCCTTCTGTTGAGCACGTATGGAGCGATCTCTCCGCGGCAAGGCGTACCAAAGGCTGTACGTGCCGCAACACGCGCTTTGGAGATCGATGAGACGCTCGCCGAAGCCTATACCTCACTCGCCTACGCGCGCTTCGCGTACTACTGGCGCCCCGAGGAGGCCGAGGATTACTTCACGCGGGCCATTGAACTGAACCCCAATTACGGAACGGGACACCACCTGTACGCCGACCATCTGGCTGCAACGGGCCGGTTCGATGCCGCGATCGACTCGCTGCACCGCGCCCTCGAACTGGAGCCGTTATCGCTCATTATCAACACTGACCTCGGCTGGGCGCTATTCCACGGGCGGCGATGGAGCCAGGGCGTAGAAATACTGGAGAAAACACTCGAGATGGACAGCGGGTTCGCTGCCGCTCGATGGGTACTCGGCTTGACCTGGTTGCACGCTGGCGAGGCCGATAGAGCCGTGCGAGAACTCGAGGCGGCACGTCGATTGGCCCCTGACAGCCCTCACATCCTCGGTTCGCTCGCGCAAGCACTCGGCGTGGCCCAGCGAGCGGCCGAATACAAATCGGTCTTCCGCGAGTTACGCGACCTGGGCCGCCGCAAGTACGTCTCGCCGTATCACTACGCCGTAGCTCACCTGGGCGCCGGCGCCCGCGATGCCACCGTCCGGGAACTGCGCGACGCCGTGGCCGAACGCGCCCACTGGGCGGTGTACTTCCGCGTCACACCGACTCTCGACGACCTCCGCGATCACCCTGCGTTCGTCCCGATCCTGAATCGAGTAACGGCCTTGAAGGCGCCTAAACACGGACTCGACGAATCTGCGCAACGTGATACTCCCAATCGCATTCGTTGATCGTGCGTTCTCTCGATCGCCGATGATCGAGATGACTCGTGTTGACTGCTGCACCACGCTGCGCTGGCGCCCGGAGACATCGATCAGCACGGCGTAGATCTCGGAATCGCCGCTCGGAAGGTTCGGCTCCTCCGCTCGTCAGCCCGCTCGAGGCGAAAGTCGCGCCTGAGCCTAGACAATCGACGTCCAGACGAGCGCGAGCGTCAAGGCGACCATGACCACGCTGGTAGACCACGCGATCGCGTTCGCCGCGCGAGAATTCGTATGCGTCCCCATCAGATCGGGGCGATTCACGAGCTTCAGCATGAAGAACAGCACGAACGGCAGCAGAATGCCGTTCGCGACCTGTGACACGAGAATGACCCGCATCAGCGGCAGTTTCGGAACGAGCACGAATCCGGCGCCGACCGCAATAAGAGACGTATACAGCCAGTAGAACGCCGGCGCCTCGGAGAACTTCTTGTTGATGCCGGATTCGAAGCCGAGGCCTTCGGCCACGTTGTACGCGGTGGCGAGCGGCAGCACCGCAGCCGACAGCAACGCCGCGTTGAGGAGCCCGACCGCGAAGAGAATCGACGCAAACCGGCCTGCGAGTGGTGCAAGCGCCACGGCCGCATCCGCCGCGTCCGCGATATTGCGGATGCCGCGAACGTACAACGTCGCGGCACACGCGACGACGATGAAGAAGGCGATCACGTCGGTGATGATGCAGCCGACGATCACGTCCCAACGGCTCCACCGGTACTGGCGCGTCGTGATCCCTTTCTCGACGATCGACGCCTGGAGGTAGAACTGCATCCAGGGCGTGATCGTGGTGCCGACGAGCCCGATGACCATCGTCAGGTACTCGGACGAGCTGTTGGCTTCCGGCAGAAACGTGTGCGCGATCGCAAGATGCCAGTCCGGTCGCGACAAGTACGCGGAGATCGGATATGCGAAATACACGAGCGACAGCACGAGGAGAACGCGCTCGACCACGGAGTACGTCCCTCGGACAACGACGGCCCACACCAGGATCGCCGCGACCGGAACGGCGACGTACTTGGAAATCCCGAAGATGCCGGTCGCGGATGCGACGCCGGCAAATTCCGCGGCGATGTTGCCGAGATCCGCGAAGCCGAGAACGACCATCGTGAAGAACGTCGCCCGCAGCCCGAATTCTTCGCGAATCAGATCCGAGAGCCCCTTGCCGGTGACCGCGCCCATCCGCGCGGCCATTTCCTGGACGACGATCAGCGCGATCGTCGTCGGAATCAGCGTCCAGAGCAGCCCGTAACCGAATTTCGCGCCGGCCTGCGAGTATGTCAGGATGCCGCCCGGATCGTTGTCGACGTTCGCGGTGATGAAACCTGGCCCCACCACCGCCAGAAACGCAAAGATCCGAAACCGCATCGATCGAATGGTCGACGAGCCGATCGACCTGCTGCCTGCTCGAAGACGTACGTACTCACGGAGTTTTTCGAGGATGCCCACGGCTCCCCCTTTCACGTCGAAAGGGACGAGGAAGTCAGGGTACGAATGGAGACGTGGGGGCTATGAGAAAGCCGCACGCCCCGACAGGCTGAAAGGACCGTGTCGGGACAAGGGCGAGCGGGACGAGAACGACCTCAGCGACCGGTCTGAATCAGCGCGATTGTTCGCAACGCCTACTGCCGTCGTCGGTCATTTATTGATCTCCAATTACTCATCGTAGCGCGCGCGTTCCGTGCAGGTCCACCTGAAAAACGCCTTACGTTGCCTTTAGCTCGCTCGATGGGATCCGAGAAGCGTCCCGACCGAGTGCCGCGAGCTCATTTGCTCAAGCGAAGAATCTGATTCTGAATCCCTTGAAACGCCGGGCCGACATCCGCCGCCGTGGCCGCAAAGAAGTACTTGCCTTCGAGTTGAGCCGGGTTGAAATCCGGAGACGACGAGTCGTTCGAGACCCGCTTGAGAATGTCCTCGGGCATCTCCGGCATCGTGCCGAGCAGGTCGCGAAGCAGATACCCCATGCCGATGGTGTAGATGCGGATCTTGTAGTCGCCGCCGGCATCGTTTCTCGCGGCGTCGCCAATGGTCTCGAGGACGTTGCGTGCCGCATTGTTGATGTTGAAGACTTCCGCCGGATATTTTCCGGCGGCCGCGTCCCAGTGGCGCAGCGGCCGCGCCGCGTTCTGCGCGACGCCGTTCACCTTCAGCGCGCCGGTCTGCAGCGGAAACGACGTCGGGATCCCCGAGCTCCGATGGTGCGTGTGCCACGTGGCCGCCGGCAGATACGGCGCCGCGCCAAGCGTCGTGGTCGAGTTCCACGGAACGGTCAATGTGTAGCCCGGGTTCGCAATGCCCGTCTGCGTGTCGTACAGCCCGTCGATGTGAGGGCTGTCCCAGGTCTGGTTGTCGGGATCGATCGCGTTCTTGGGAAAGTCCCACGACCGCAGCGATTTCGCCACACCCGACCCGTCGTAGCTGCCGGGCACGCCGTTCGACGCGCCGTCGGTGAACAGCACGATGATGCGGAGGCCGGACTGGGTGCCGGCGGGCACCGTCCTGAGCTCGTCCCACCCTCGATAGAGGCCTTCGACCATGAGCGTGCTGCCGCCTGGCAGATTCTGCGGCACGTCGCCTTCCAGTTTCGCTTTGTCGAACCCTCGTCCCGACGGCATGGGATCGAGGACCATCGCTCCATTGCTGAACGTCATCAGCGCCAGGCGATCGTGCGCGCCGTCGAACGCGTCGATGAACGTCCGGGCCGCATCCCTCACGGCTGGCCACTTCGACCCGATCGAGCTCGACACGTCCAGCACCAAAGACAGGTCCACCATGCGGCGCGTGGCCTCGCCGGCGCTCGTAATCGTTACGTCGTTGAAGTTCGCGAGCTTCATGAACGTCGTCGGCATGACGACTGATGCTGTCACGTCGACCCTGTTGACGCCGGTGGTCGGATCGACCGTCGACTGGAAGAAATTCGGCGCCGTCGTCGGATCGTTCGCTGTCGACACGCCGTAGAACCCGTCGGGGAAGTTCGCTTTGAAGATCTGCGTCGCCTCCCGCCGCGGGTCGCCGCTGTTGAGCGCACGCGCTGCGCCGAGCGCGGCCCCGTCCACGGCCTTCGACAACTGGGCCTTGACGACATAGGCGCGACCGGAGTCGATCGCGAGGCCCGAGAACAGCAGGAGTACTGTCAGCGTCACGGCCGCGTAGATGAGGGCAAAGCCTCGTTCGCCCGAACGGTCAGCATCGAGTGTTCGCATTCCAACCACCCTTCATCGTTCTAAACATTGGAGCCTGCACGCGTTTCGGCAAAGCGTGTGCCTCGGGTGAGTCGCAGTCCCACAATCAAAACCGAACACGATGCACGACACAGCGGGCGGCGTGACGCGAACGATTAGAAGCCCAGCACTTGAGACGATCGGCGGTGGGTGCCTTTATCTGATGGCAATGCGAGGCTTATTACTTAACGCTGCCGAACACGCATGTTGCTGATATTTGTTTTGCGAGATTCATACGAGCGTCGAAAACAAAACTGCAAACGCCTTTACCGTTTCGGCGACGGCTACTCGCCGCCTTTCGCAGATGGTCGGACAACTTCGCGTGCAACGCATCGGCTCTGAGATCCCTGAATCTTCATGATCATTCCTGTCTACGAGCCGCGCCGGTCAGCCGGAAATTCGCCGTGGTCGCTATCCTATTCAACCTGGTTCAGACGGCTGTGCTTGTCGCCAGCAAGCTGAACCTTGCACTGCCCTTCTTCTCGCGGACGCGCCGTACCTGAAGGCCTTCACTGCGGATCAGCTTCACGCGCTGTCGTACGTCGCGATCAGGACCCACGACTACGGTTTCGCGTTCGGGGTGTCTTCTTCGGGATGGAATGCGTCGTCGTCGGCTACCTGACCGTTCGATCGACTTACTTGCCGAGGACGCTCGGCGTCATGATGAAGATCGCGGGCGTCTGCTACGTCACCAACATTTCGCGCCTTTCCCGTACCCGCCGATCGCATCGAAGCTGACCCCCTTCATTCTGCTGCCGCCGTTCGTCGCGGAGCTGTCGGTCGCGTTGTGGCTTCTCCTAAGGGCGTCGACGTGAATAAGTGGACATCCACCACTTCTCGGTGATTCGCTTCCTTCCGTCAGAACGAGAGTACGTCTGTTGTTACACAGATGAACCTCTCGATAACTACGCTCGTTAGTCGATTCCTTAATCGAAAGCGTACACGCCGCAGGACTTAGTCACGCGCGCGACGCGTGCGCGTCGGGCGGCATCCACGTTGCCTCGCGCCGCGTCCAGTCAGATGGCTCGCATGCGACGAGAGGTGCACATGAATCGAGAACCTTCGGTGAATCCCCGCAGACGGTGTGGGCGACGCAAGTGGCTGCAGCAAGGGCTCGCGGCGATCGTGGTCTGGACGACGGGCGCGCACGCGGCAGCCGCGGCGACGGTCTTCGTCGACGGGAATGTCGGCATCGATAGCCCGACGTGCGGGACTGCGCCCGGACCCGCGGCGTGCCGGACGATTCAAAAGGGCGTCGACATCGCGGGGCCGGGCAACACCATCATGGTCGCGCCGAGCGTATACCCCGAACCCGCCGCGGGACCGCTGACGATCAACAAAACGCTCACCCTCCTGGGCGCACAAGCCGGATTCGACGCGCGGACCAGGGTTGGGGCGGAGTCGATCATCACCGATCCGCAGGGGACGTCCATCACCGCCAGCAACGTCGTGTTCGACGGGTTCACCGTGCAGAACAGCACGAATCCGGCCTTCACCGGCTTTGGAATCGTGATGGCCCCCCCGACGACCGGCACGCAGATCCTCAACAACATCATCCAGAACAACATCGCCGGCATCGG
>Ga0114129_10004076_pt1 | contig 20641 bp, 9 predicted proteins | sample RhiMetdeltSRZDD1_FD_80071 | JGI IMG/M metagenome (GOLD analysis project Ga0114129, IMG submission 80071) | Populus rhizosphere microbial communities from Tennessee, USA - Rhizosphere MetaG P. deltoides SRZDD1 (version 2) (version 2) | ecosystem: Host-associated > Plants > Roots > Rhizosphere >... | reverse complement strand
GCTGGTGGGTCGCGGCTGAGCCGACTGTCGCGGGCGAGCCGAAGATACACGGACACAGCAGTTGGCAGCTGCAGCCATCGATGATCGTCGCATTCATCGCCCACTCGACCGAGCCTTCTGCCGCGAGCGCCCGCGCGTACACACTGGATCCGGCGACCGCTGTGCCGAGTGATGCATATGCAGCTGCTTTCGCAAAATCGCGCCGAGAGATACGCGTCAACATGGTGTCCCTCCTGTAAGCAGTTCGAAGTCGCTGTACAACGTCGAACGTTTTCCTCACGTCCTCCTTCTCCACGACCCATCGAACCACCGCGGACCGCGGTTGGAAAGTCAAGAAAGTGGACTTCGCAATCGGGGGGGTGCAGGTTGCAGATTGCAGATTGCAGATTGCAGATGGGATGAGGACGTGCACACAGCTCACGGGCAGGAAGACCACGAGGTGATCGCTGGGCTGATTGCGGCGTTTTTTGAGCAGGACTTGAGCCGGTTGGCCGTCAGTGCGTGCAACAGGTCCACCGCACACGAGCCGTGCCGTCCGGATTCGTATCCCAAATCCCGCGCGTAGGATTGAACATCTGGACGTGCTGGCAGCCTTCGGGCCACTTGCGCCAGACTTCGACCCACTCGCCGTTCTTCTGTCCGTACCACCACTGGAACTGGCCAGGATGCGGATTCATGCACCCTCGCTGGCACGCTGACTGTGCCAGCACCGTTGGGATGACTGACCATGGAACAGGCTGCGGATGGATCTGCGACCGAGGCGCGGCACTTGCGCGCGCCAGGTCCATCACGAGTTTCGTCTTGACCCCGCCGAGCAGAGTCTGCCGCTGAATCATCACGCAATGGTCAGCATAAACGCGGATGGTCAGCTTGCCGTCTTTGTCCTCGAACATCTCGTGTTTCGCGGGCTCTTCCATCACGTGCCGGCTGTATTCCTCGACTTCCGCGTGCAGCTGTTCGTTGACATCCTTCAGGGACACAATCAGCTTTTCGGGATCGCCGTAGACGAGCGAGTACACCTTGTAGCCAACGCCGGTGACGACAATCGCCGCAAGGACGTAAGCAGCGGTCAACGGAAGCGGGAATTCAAAGCCGAACGCCTTGAAGGTGAAAAAACCTCTCTGCTTGGAACTGCTCGCGGGACCTGGCGGCGCGCATGACTCGCTTGTGACACGGCTGAGTTGGAAGGGCGTGAGGGCGATGGTTTTTTCGCAGGCATGGTCGAACCCTTTGTTGCTTGTGGGTGCCTACCTGGCTAAACGACGCCGCAACAGAAACCGTACAGGGAACATCCGACCCGAAACTTCCAGAATCTACAGGACGAAGCGCCTCACAAGGTCACAGTCGACGCGCGCGAACCGCGTTACGGTTCGAAGGCACCGCCTGCAGCCATCTGATCAAGCTCAGGCTCGGAACGAAAGTGTCGTGCTCCGTTCGGTACACCGAGTTGAAGCTCGCTTCCGAGTACTGCTTGATCTTCGTCGCTGGTAAATTGTCGCCGCCGCCGGCAATCCATGCCGTCTGACAACGTGGCGCTACAACCACGACCGGTTCGCCGGGGTCGCGAAGGGTAACTTGAAGCTTGAAACCGCGCTACCGATCTCGGCCGACGTATCCGCATTTGCGGCGCTCGGCCTGGACGGCCTGGCGGCGATCGAAAGCGGAAAAGCTCCGAGTGCTGATTGGCTGGCGAAAGCGAAAGAACTTCTCGATCGCCAGGCAGCTGCCGAAAAGGCCTCGGAAAGCATCGTCCAAGTGGTGACGATGCAACAGCCGCCGGCCGATCTTCTGATCAGTATCACGCCGGGCGTGCGCAGATTGGTAGACGCTGCAGTGAGTCTTCGCCCCTGAAGTTCTAAGACGTGCCAAGGTCCTTGCGCTCGAGATGCCAGTGGAACTGGGACTGGAATTCCGCCGTTGTCGATCTGGACGACATGGAACCCGTGAGGCTGGCGTTGATCGCTTTCAGATCGCACCCGTCCTGAACCATCGCAGCGTCACTCACAGCAAGGTGACGGCGGTCTACGATCGGTACCGGTGCGACTGGGAGAAGCGCGCGGCGCTCGAGAAGTGGGCCGAGCTGCTAGCCGAGATTGTTGACTGCAAACCGGCGCCCACAGCCGCTCCGGCATGGCCTGTCGCTCGTGCGCTCGTGCGAACATCTACGAGTTCAAGTCACATCGAGTCCGAGGGCCGTAGCCAATGCCAAAATAACGAGCGGTATCGAGATCCTGCAGGAGCGGCCGTCCGGTTCACATCCGTGTTCACATTGAGCCTTCGGGACACATACAACGAGAGGCGCCCGATTCATTCTGTTGGTCGCGGTTGCCGTTCTCGAAGCTCCCGAATCCAGCAGGTCACAAGGTGTACGACAAGGTGATAATCAGCACGAGCGCCGTGAGCCGCATGCTGTGATGATGGCGTCCGGCTCGGAGCCGGTGCGCACAGCTGATGGCGCAGCACGAAGCCGGGATGCCGCTGTCGATATTGAGCGACCGCTTTGGCAGTGCCCGTCCCAGCACTGCGGGCGGCATCGGTCGCGCCAGTCGAGTCGCTGCGAGTCGAATAAACGCTGCGCACACCTCCTATTACGGCGCGGGCGGCGGTGTGCGGCGCGCCTCGTCGTAGCGGAGGCCGCTCGACCCCTCGCCCCGTCCCGCGGTCTTGCGCCGCGCGATCCAGAGGTGTGTCTCGCCCGCAAGCCAGCGACTGCGCACGGCCTCACGCGTGACCTTGAGTCCCGTCCGCGGTACCACCTCTTCGCGCACGCGATACGGCACGGCACCTCGCAGGAGCCGTCCGGCTGGCGCGGGGCTGGTCACGCCGTCGGGGCGAACCATCTGCCCGCGCTCGAGCACGATCTCACCGGTCGTCGCGTTGATCTTTATGGGCACCATCGGCAACCAGTGCCATGGCACGAAGCTCTGGAGCCGGTAGTAAAGCGGTGCGGTCGTGACCGGGACCACTTCCGCCGGCTCGCCTTGCGTCGATGCCACATGTCGTTGCCGTCCGGACCAGGGCCGACCGGCCGCGCCCTCGGTGACGAGCTCGATGGCCCAAACCATGTTGGCTTGTTCGTCGCGCACGAAGCGCAGGTCCTCAATCGCCTCGCTGCTGATGCGCGCCGTGCCGGCGCTCGGCGGCACGAGAAAGAAGTCCGCCGGCGCCCCATCCTGATCGGCGGTTGCGATCGAGAAGCACGTCCACCGCTCGCCCGCCGGGCGAGCCTCCGCGTCGGCACGATCGACGATCGTGATGCCGCCGAACACATCGTGCACCAGGAGCTCGTCGATCCGCGCAACCGTGCCGACCTCCTGATCGAACGGCACGACGAAATAGTCATTGCCGTGGACGAGCATGAAGTCGGCGACGAGCAGCTTGGCGAGATCGCGCCGGTCGGGCACGACCGCCCCGTAATCGGAGGAGCCGCGCTCGAAATCCCACCATCGATGGTTTGGCATGCCGCGAAAACGGACGAACGTTGGCAGCAGGCTGGTCTTGATCGTTGTTTCCGCGGGCGGTGGAGTCGCGACTTCGGCGCGCGAGACGAGGTCCATCGTGAACCACTCGAAGGTGGCATCGCGATCGGGAGTCGCGCGCAGCGACATCGCGCTGCCGCCCGGCCGCCCGGCAACGATCTCGACATCGTACTCCTGCCGATCGATGCGCCACGCCGTACCCGTGTCGGCGCCAATCGAGCCGAGTGTCTCGGCGAGCTCGTCACGCAGCGTCCCGACAGCCGCGGTCACAGCCGAGGAGAATGGCGCCACGTCCGAGTGTGCCATGAGCGCCGCGGAAGGGCCGGTGGCTGCAATGGCAATCCCATCGACGCTGCGGCCGTCGCACAGGGCGGCGAGCCGGTGGGCGTCGGTGTCCGCGGGATCTACGGCCGACACGTCGAGCGGAAACTCACTCCTGAAGGCATCGATGATCTTGTCCCGCTGCGCCGGCGTGAGTCCCTCGTCGAGCAGCAATCGGCCGAACACCAGCCCCGACTCTGCCAGGAGCGCAATGTCTGCCGAGAAGCCTTCCGTCTCGACCAGCTCCTCGAGCGCCGTGGAGATCGGATTCAGCGCGGGCGCGGGTCCGGAGATCACGCGCGGGCGCCACCCGACGAACGACGTGGTTCGCGCGCGGAGCTGCGTCCACGCCGGAGACGCGGCATCCTCGCCTTGGAACTCGCCGAGCTGCCATTGCCGCGTCAGCATCCAGAGCGGATCGCGTACGCGCGCGGCGACGGTCTCCGCCACCTCGGGCGCGCGCGGACGCGGCTCGATGCGGTTCCACCACGACAGCGCCAGAATCTTTTCAACAGCGATCGAACGTTCGTGGAACGTCACTGGCATCAGGAGAACCTCTCGGTGATCCGCGCCTCGGCCAGCAACGTGCCGACAAACGAGCTGCGGATCGTGACCTCGTCCGTGCTGTCGGTCAACGTAATGGCGGGCAAGAGCTGACCCAGCTCGCCGAGAAGCTCGCCATCGACGCCGCGGATGCGGGCCATTTCGGCGGCCTCCCGGATCGCGTCAATCACCCAGGGCAACTGCCACGTGCGCGAGTCGGGCACGGGGGGAACCGCGACGAGCACCGCCTGCGGCGCCTCGGCGCCCGGGTCGTCGTAGTGGAACGCAACCCCCGTCTGCACGCTCTTCATTGGAATCATCTCGATCCACTGATCGATCACCAGGCCCGCCCACGGCGCGGTGGCCGCCGGCGTGTCGGCCTGGTACAGGAGGAGCGACGTGCGGCCGGACTTCGGCCGGTCGCTCTCGCTCGCAAACGGCAGCGCGACCCAGCGCGCCGACGCGTCGTACGGAAGCTGCGCAACAACGCGCGGGCTGGGAATGCGGCCGAGAGTGCCGGTGAGGATCTCGAGCCGTCGCCACGCGTCCAGTCCCGGCCGCACCGCCGCCGCGATCCGCTCGAACCGGCGGACGGCTGTTCGGCGGCTTGCTTGATCCGAATCGATGAACGCCGCGGTCGCATGGTGCGCAAGCGCGTTCGCCAGTTCTGCTGGTTCAGGCGGATCGAAACGGGGCAGAAACGGAGTGCGCGCACCGGCCACCGCATCCACGATCGCGCGGGCGGACGTCAGCAGGAACCGCGCGTCGTTTGCGTGCTGCGGCTTCTGCGCCTCGGTGCGGAGCGCTGTCGCCTGCTCGATGCGCCGCGTCGCTTCCGCGGTCACGCTCTCACCTTGCGTGATGAGATCGCGGCGTTGCGCGAGCGTGTCGCCAAGCGAGCTCACTGGGTACGAACCGGTGACGCCGACCTCGGCCATCGCTCGCAGCGCACTGCGCAGGCCCGCCAACGCGAAGGGCGCGCTGTCTGCCGCGGCCTTGGCGGCCGCGACCGCCGTGTTCAACGTCTGGTTCGCGAGATCAACTGCCTGCAGCAGCTGCCCGGCGCGCGTGACGGCCTCCGCGCCGCGATGATCGGCAGCGGCCCCAGCGTCCGCCCGGTCCTCCGCGACGAGATCCTCCGGCGTCAGTGGCCGGCTCTTCGACAGCACGGTCTCCACCGCCTGCACGAGATCCAACAGGTCCGCAAAGGTCCGATCCTGCGCCGGGTTGAATCCGGCAACCGGACGCTTGTACTCAATCTGTGCCTTCGACTCCTGAGTCAAGCCGAGCGCGGCATGCGCCGCTTCGATCACGCGTCGATCTAGCTCCGACGCCGCGGCAGTCGTCGCGCCCGCCGGCGCATCAGCTGACGCCTGCGTCATCGCGAGCACATCGACCGGCCGCACGTGCAACGCGGCGAGCGATACGGTCGTTGTCAGCGGTCCGCTTCCGTTGGGCGTAACGATGACCTGCGCACGATACGCGGCTGCAGGCCCGAACACCGATCCGAGCCACGCGTCCACGCACGGCTCGAGCACGGCCCGCGGCGTCGCCGTGGCAACGTAACCCGCAGGCAGTGCGGGACCGTTCCCGCCGGCGAGCAGAACGACCCGGTGCGTGAGCGGCGTGCCCGCGTGCGGTTGGGTCGCAATCTCCGGATCCGGCGGTCGCACCGCGCCCTGCGCCATCGCGTCGAGCGTCGCCGCCGCGACGCTCGGACTGCCCTTGACGATCTGGTAGACGCCTTCCGCGAGCAGCAGATCGGAAACCGAGTCCACCGTTCGATCGAGTGCCGCCAGCTCCTGCTCGACACTCGTGCGATCCGCGCCGGTCGGCAGGCCGAACTGACCCCAAGGGACCGTTCCATCCTGGAACGCCGTCCGAAGCACCAGTCCGTCGACGACGTTGCGAGCGGCGATGTGCTCCTTGGGCTGATCGGGATTCGCCGGATCGAAGTCGTCGGGGTCGCCTGTCTTTGCAGCCACGAGCGGATAGCGTGCGCGGAACGCCGCGATCCACTTGTCGAGATTTCGATCGTGCAATCCGCGCTCGAACTGGTACCCGAACACAGCGCCGACCGGCTGCCCTTCGCGCACAGCATCGAGCACGAACCGCGCCGCGCGCACGCGCGCCGAGGACAGGTCAACCGCGTACTTGCGTTGGTCGGCACCCGATCGCGAGAGATAGCCGCTGCGCAGGATGGCGGCCGCCGCGGCGTGCATCATCGACGGCGCTTGCACGTAGCCACCATTCCCCGCCTGTCTGGCTGCTACGCGCCCGTCTTCCAGGTCGACAGTCCGCGCGCGGCGATCGGGCTTGGGCCGCAGGTCTTCGACCCAGCCGAACGCGCCGAGATGACAACCGGCCGGCACGCCGGTCCGCATCGACTCGAGCCGCTTGGAGGCGAGCGCCGTGATCCACGCGTCGAGGCGGTGCGACGCGACGTCGAGCGTCTCGCCGAACAATCGCTCGAGTTCGGCCGGCGACGCGCCCGAGAGCGCCGCCAGCGCGTCGCGGAAACCGACGACCGGCGCGTCGGGAAAGAGCGACACGATCGTTGCCGCGTTCGCCGGATTGGAGAGATACGCGTGGACCGGTTGCTGGCCAGTGACGGCAGGCACGTTCAGAAGAAGGTGCTGAACGCGATCGAACTGCGCCGGCTGCGCCGCCAGCCCCTGGATTTCGCGCTCGGTCCGTTCCGCCGGTTGCACGATCGCGTGCCGCAGCTCGAGGCGGAACGCCGCGTTGTGGTACTCGAGGAGCGCGCTGTGGCGCAAGAGCCGATACAGCAGCGAAACAGGCGGCTCCCAGCCGGCCGGCAACTGCTCCGTCATCAAGTCGCTCAGCGACGCCGTGCGAATCCACTCGATGTAGTTGGGCGTCAACGCCCCGCTCTCGGAAACGGGACTCTCGGTCACCAGCTTGTACCGGAACGGCCAGGCCTTCGGGTCGAAGTTGACGCGGCCGATGCGCGGCTTCCACTCCGGATGACCAATGAGATTGAGCACCGTCTGCGCCATCGCCTGGCCCGCGTCGCTCCATGCGGCCCAGACGTCACCCCATCCCCAGAAGCCCATCAGGTTCCAGGTTGCGTCCTCGCCCGTCACGGCGCGCACGCGAACCTCGCGCGCGGATGCGTCCATGCCGAGAATCTCCATCAGGTCGCGATCGGGATCGCCCGTGCGCCCCACGCGCGGTACGAGCGGCGCCTTTGACAGCCACACGTTCCGAACGCCCCGAAGTGCCGCGGGCAACGCGCGATCGATCACGCCGTCGCGCGCTCCTGGCTGCCAGCTCGCGAGCGAGCTGACCGGCAGCACGCCGTACAGTGTGTTGCCGATGCGAAAGGCCGCGTACGGACCGCGTCCTCGTACGTGATTGACGAAGAACCTCCGCGCCGACTCGATCTCCGCATCGTCGAACACCGGCGCCATCTGTTCGGTCAGAAAGTAGCCCCAGGTGACCTGCCAGAGCGCACGCGCCATTGCGCCCGCGCGTTCGAACTCGCGGCCGTCGGCGCCCTCGAGATGACGTGCGCCATCGGGCGCGAGCCCAAGGGCGGACATGAGACGCGCGCCATCGCGTCCCGCGACAACGGGAACGCCGATCCGCTCGACGGCGAACCCTCGCTGGCCGTCGTTATCGGGCGGTGGAAACGGCGCCGGACCCGCCGACGTGTTGTTTGTCGGCGTGCCCTGAGGCACGAGGGCCACACCGCGCCCGAAACGATGGTGCTCGAGCAGCTCCTGCAGGCTCGCCGCGCTGACGTCTGCCGCGAGCGACGATTTGACGCCGAACACGATGAGGCGCGTCAGTCCTTGTCGCTCCCCCTCCTCGAGCGCGATCGTCATGGCCATACCCACGTCGATCGCGCGCGCGAAATCCACCGTCCATCTCGCCTCGTCGCTCAGCTCGAGCCCATCGGGACCGAGCGGGCTCCGTGGATCGCTCGGGTCCGGCGAGAAAGTGAGCGCCAGCGGCTCGACAATCGCGCTGCCTGATACGACGCGGCGGCTTGCCGGCGTCTCGAGCACGACGTGCCAGCGATCAGGGAGCAGCCAGGTCTCGGCGGGACGGGTCCACGTAGACTCGCGGCGCGCCGGCGATGGCGGATTCGGTGTGCCGGTCGGACGGTCGGCAATGTTGAGCGGCGTCATGGCGCGGGCGATCCACGCCGCGCGCTGTTGGTCGCTCTTGCCGATCAGCGTCCGCCACGCGGCACGCTCCTCGGTTTCACCTGGCCACGCGGCCTCCCAAAATGTCCGGCCATCGTCAATTTCTTGATCGGTCAGCTCGGGCTCGAATGTATCCGCGAGGATGTCGTCGGGATAGACGCGCAGCTGCAGCGTCGCTCCCGCGAAACGCGTCTCGATTCGCACTGGCAACAGCACGAGCGGTGCCTGCGCTGAAAGCCGCTGCACTTCTTCTTCCGCGCTCGGCGCCAGATGCCGCGTCAGATCGGCGACCAGACTCTTTCGCTCCGTGGCGGCACGCTCGCGTGCGCGGGAGAGCTTGGCCTGGGCCTGCCTGGCGGCCTCGAGCGCCGCATCGAGCGCATCGCTCGTCCGGTCGTCGCGGGAACGGGACAGCGCACCCGCCTTGGCGCGCGCGTCCTTCGCGGCCACGGCGGCGCGCCGCAGCTCGAAGCGTGCGTCGTCGAGCAGCGCGCGCTGATGCTCGAGCGGTCCGGGAGGACGAGCGAACGGGTTGTCGACAGGGCTCACGGGATCATCTCCGAAGCGTGGAACGCGACGCGCATCGGCCGTTGAAGCGTGATGTACGCGATGTCCGACGCGCGGCTCCCGTGCTCGCCGGTGCCGGCATTGGCGTGCCACCGTCGCGTTGTCGAATCGCTCACCGACGACGTGTCAGGCAGGTTCGCGTCGAGGTTTACCGTGAGGAGCGCGTCGAGATCGGCGCGGCTGCCCACCAGGTTGGCCCAGCCGAGGCCATTCCAGTTCGTGCCCGCAACCGGCAGGCCGAAGCTCGCGTCCGGTAGCGTGGGCGCGGGCTCGTCCATCCCGAAACGCGGCTCGCCCGATGGTTCCGCGAGCACGAAGTACCAGCCCGGGTCTCCCTGCGGCGAGTTGGTTCCGAGCACCTGCTCTTTCGTGAGGGCGAAGCCAAAGAAGTTCGCGTCGGGATCGAGCATGCCCGAGAAGAGCGGGTGCGCCGTCTTCGTCTCGGCCTCTGCGTCGTTCGCGGGATCGTCGATCTCGCGTCCTTCGTTTCCCCACTTCGCGCGGTTCGCGTAGACGATCGTGTTCGGATAGCGGCGCAGGAGATCGCCGCGCACGAACAGCACGAGATAGTCGGACGAGCCGGCGACCGGCGGCCGCGGGCTGTGGTCCTTCAGATCGCTTGGCGGCGTCCACGTGTGCATCGGCGTGATGTCTCGGAGCTGCTCGGGCGTGAGCCCGCCACCCGGCGGTGCGGCATAGCCAGCTGTGTCCCAGAACTGCCGGAAGTACGTGGCGCGCTGCGTCGTCGGGTACTCACGCCACAGCAGCTCGCGCGCCATCTCGTGGTTCAGTCCGGCCATGTAGGCTTCGATCATTCGCTGGTTCGACTTGAGCAGCGTGGCCGAATTGACCGGGATCTTGTCGAATCCCGGCAGCAGCCATTCGTTGTTCAGTTTTGCGAGCGGCTTGTACATCGGCTGCGGGAACTCGGGGGCCGCGAGGATCGGCTCGAGCGGATCAGTTGGCGTCCAGGCAATTGCGCCGGCGATTGCGTATCGACCGGCGTAGGCCTGCGCGATCGTCAGTCGCGGGCTCAAGTTCGTGGCAAGCGTCGTGCGGAGGGCATCGATATTGACTTTCTGCATCACGCGAATTGGCGTGGTCGGCGCGATCTGCCGATCGAGCATCGTCGCCAGCTTGTCCCGCAGGCCGCTGATCTCGACTGCTGAGGGCGTCGTGCCAGGGGGAGCCGTCGGCGGCGTGCGCGGCGCGCCACCGGGCGGCGCGACCGCCGGCGCATAGTTTGGCGGTGGTGTGACGCCGCGAATGAGATCGCCGGAGATCGCACCGTCGCGTACGGCAAGACGGCGCGCTAGATCAGCGGCGCGCTGGTCGCACTGCCGCGCGTACACGAACGCACCTGCCGCCGCAGCAGCGGCGACGAGCGCCGCAACCCATCCCAGAACGAAGAAGAGCACGATCGCGAGGACAATCAGGATCCATGCGGCAATACGCAGCCAACGCGCGCGGTCGCGCAGAGCGTCGACTTGCGCCTGAGTGACGCCGGCGCCGGCCAGCGTATCGGCAACGCTCTGAAGCGTGGCGAGGCCGGAAGGCCGCGGCGGCGGATCCGCCGCGCTCAGTTTCCCTTCATTCAAGCGCGCGAGCAGCCCAGCAGCCGACGCTGTGCTCACGCGACCCTGCCGCCGGCCCATAGGACCGAGCGGCCTCGCGATGCGGCGAAACGCACCTTCGAACACGCCCCGCGGGATTGGGCTCTCGGACAGTACCGTGCGAACTGTTGTCGGGCTCGCCTTCACGCGTGTGTGCAGCGGCGCCGTCAACATCAGTACTGCTTCAGGTTCCGTCGTGAACACGTGGCGCGTCGCGAGCCGCACCGCCATCTCGCGCGCGAGCTGCGCTTGCCGGAGCTCCTCGTTCAATTGGCGCACGCGATCGACCTGGTTCCACGCACTCGCCATCAGCGCCTCCTGATGGACTTGCACGACGCGAGTACCCAGCCCGGCGCCGACACGTAAACGCGGATCGACGTTGAGCTCCTGGAACCAGAGCGGGCGCTCGGGCTGCACGTCCGCCTCGCAGCGATCCGTGGCGGCGGGCCACTGGCCGTAGAGCGGCGGGGTCACGGTCTTGGGCACTGCTGGCGTGGCGGCGCGATCGGCTGGCAGATTCAACAGCGCCTTGAGCTTCTGAATCCAGGCAGCCCGCGCGGTTGGATTCCACGGCGTTTCCGGCGTGTTGAGGGCCGTCAGCATCCCCCGCAAACCGAGCGGCGCCGTGTTCGCGGGTGGGAACGTGGGGGAAGGCGCCGAGACGTCGACGTCGCGAATGCCAACTGATTCGGGTGCTTCGAACGGCGTGAGCAACCGCGCGAGCGATTCGAAGTCACCGTCAGGCCCGGTGCCGAAGCGCCAGAAATGGTAGACGGGGAGAGTCAGCGGCCCCGCCGGCGTGTCTCCCCACGCGCGCGCGAGTGCATCGACTGATCCCGGATTCTGGCCGAGGCCCTTGAGCACGCCACGCTGGAACGTCGGGACCACCAGCGCCGTGTAGGCACGGTGCGGCTGCATACGCCGAGGCGCCATCAACCGCGAGACGATCGCGCCCGATCGCGCGGTCATCAACGCCGCGGCACGCGCCTCGTCCACTGTCGTCTCGCCGCTGACCTGCGTGTGCGACCATGCCCAGAGCTGACTGCTCCGCGGCAAGCCCTTCGCGTCGAGGATCTCGACCGCGCCCAGCCGTTTGCCGTCGGGTGCCACCAGCCGCTTGATCTCGGCGTCCTCGAGCACGATGAGCGTGATCCACGGCGTCAGCCGATCGCCCGGCGTGGCGCGCGCGGGTGTGTAGCGCCAGGGCAGGTCGGCCTGATCGAACTCGATCAACGGAAAGTAGTTCGTCTCCGCATCCATGACACCTGGCCGCGGCCACGTTCTTGTCACCGTCAGCGTGTCGAACGTCGCCACCTCACCGGGTCCGAATAGCTCGAGCGTGACGCCATCGGCGAGCGCGGGATCCGAGTTGAATCCGACCTGGATCGGCATCTTCGTCCGCGGCTCCGAGCCGGGTGTGCCATCGACACGCGCGATCGCGGCGCCGACGCCGGTCTTGAGCCACGGGAGGAATGCGAACTGCCCCACGGTAAGACTCACGCGACCTCCAACTCGTGCAGAGGGACGACCTGCCACAACTCGCGCTCTTCGGGGTGGCTCGCGAGATAGGTCTTCAGCGCCTGGTGCGCGCCTCCCTTGGTGGTGGCCGACGTGATGTTCATGCTCCGCGTCAGGTCGCGTGTCGAGGCGACGACGAACGCCTCGTCTTTCTGCGTGAGCTTCGGCGAAGTATCAAACGCCCGCGTACCGGTGTGCCCAACGCCCTCCGTGCGATGCGCGGTGCTCTCGAGGACGCCACGCTGCATCCACAGCGGCAGGACGAACAGCCCGCGTAGACGCGCGCCGTGCTCGGGATCCACGTATTCTGTCTCGTAGGTGAGCGGCGCGGAGATCGACGGGCCGGCGCGAACCGTCGCACTGGCGACCTCGATGCCGGCTTGCATTTTCTCGAACGATGGGCGCGAGAGCTTGTCGGCATCGCTCAGGTCTTCGAACTGCGCCGCCGCGAAGAAGTCGGGCTGCGGCGCGAACGTCGCGGGCGATCCGCCGACCGTCACGTGATCGACCGTGAACTTCACGGGCGCGGGTGTTAGACCGCTGCCGAACCGGGTCAGCGTGCGATCGAGCGGCGCGACCTTCTGAATCCAGGCCATCCGCCCGGCGGGATCGATCACCGTAGCGGTCGTACCAGGTGGCAACGACAGCGTCACTACGGGCAACGTGCCCGCAGCGGGAAGCGAGGCCCAGTTGCGCGGATCCTTCAACGCCGCGAGCAGCGGCGGCCACGGATCGAGCGGCGGAAGCTCCGCGCGATCTTCGCTGCCGAACTTCTCGTCGACGCGCGCGGTAACTTCGAAGAAGAGCACCGACAGCGTGGCCGTGCCGCGCACGCGGAACGGCGTGGGGCCCGAGAGCGTGCCGTCGAACGTCACGCCGGCGAGCCGCAAATCGCCGACGCCCACCTCGAGCCCCGCGGTGAAGTCGACCTCGAACGAGAACGGCGTGTAGATGATGAGCGCGTCGAAGCCCATCCACCCCTTCACGTAAACGCCGACGTCGACAAACAATTCGGCGCGCGCGCCGAACTGGAGCGAATTGCTCGTGAGCGCCTGATAACTCAGGCAGCTGATGCGAATGAAGTCGCCCGCGCCGACCGACAGCGTCAGGCGGCGCAGCGCGGGGAACCCCGGCGGCGGCGTGAAGTGCGGATGAAAACCGCCAAGCGCAATGGCGAAGTTCGGTTGATCTCCCCACGAGAGCCGGAGCGCCATGTCGCCCGTCAGCGTCCAGAGGACGATGCGCGAGTCGCGCAAGGTCGCGTCGAGCGACAACAGCTTGGCGCCGAAGTCGATCATCGCGACGAAATCGACGTGGATCTCGACGATCGCTGCGGATCGCTCGGGGAAGAACGCCGCGATCTGCCCGAGCAGCGCAATCCGGATCGGGTCGGGCAGCTCGATGACGATGCCGAGAGAGATTTCGACGAGGGTGGGCGTGCCCCAGCCGATTTTCGCCATCGGTCCGAAAACGAACTGACCTTCGGCAGGTGGAAAGATGCGGCCCAGATCGCTGATCAGCTGCGGCGCGTTCCGCACAGGATCGCGCGGGAACATGATCGAGTCGAGGCTGCCGGCGTACACACCCAGCCGCATCGCCTCGGCGTCGATCGTGCGATGAATCCCGCAGATGCCGCCGACCCCGTTGAGCGTAAAACCCCAGCTGAGCTGAATCGGGAAGAACTCGACCGAGATGACGATCAGAAATGAGTAGCCCGGACGGTTGTCGGGAAGTCGCGTATCGATCAACGCAATCGCGCTGACCTTGATGCCGAACACCTCGAGCGCAATGACGCCGGAGTAGCGGCCGTTCGGCTTGTCGAAGCCGATGTAGCCGCCGCCCTGGATCGGGCCGGCGTTGACCGCGAGTCCCAAGCCCGTTGGAGGCTTGAACTCGATGTCGAACTGTGCCGGTCCAAGGTTGCCCCCTCCCGCGGGGAACGAGAGGATCGCGTTGGCGCCGAGCCGATCGACGGTTGCCGCAACCGGTCCGATCTGCGCGGATATCGCGGCCGACAACTCGATCGGCACAGTACCGTTGCTGAACCCCGCGCCGATGTAGGCACGGATGAACGTAATCGGTCCGAGCGACCGATTGAGCGGGATCTGGATCTCGAGCACCCCGCTGCCCTGGAACTGCACGCCGCCCGACACGCTCCATGTGAATCCCAGATCGAACGGCGCGTCGATGCGAATGCCGCTCAGGATGGTCGTCAGAAAACCGTCGCCCTTGCTCCCGTCGACGACGAGCCGGCCGCCGGTGACCGTGGCCCCGGCAAGCGTCTCGCCGGTCGCTTTGCCCGTGACCGGGTCCCAGACGAACCGCAGGCCAACGACGGCATCCACCTGTGCAACTTCGAGGCGGCTGCCGCCGGACTCCCCGAACAGGATGAACGGGTCTGCCGGGCGACCCTGCACCGTCAGCGACATGCCAGCCTGCACTTGCCCCGACGGCGACGGCGGCATCACCTCCAGCGTGAACGGCGGCCGGACAGCGGCGCTCGTGCGAAGCGCCAGCTGTCCATCGAACTTTGCGCGGAACGTCCAGCTCTCATGCGGGGACGGCAGCGCGACGTCGACGTTGCCGCCGATTGGCAACAGCACCTCGGCAATGAGCCCTGGCGGCGAGGTTGAGGGATCGACGGTGAGATCGAGAGCGAAGGCGTCGAGCTTCGCCGGGCTGCCCGGCGCCGGCGGAAACAAGGTTGCCGGCAGGCCGAGCGCGTCGAGGAGCGACTGGAGCCCTTGCAACAGCGCGACGCCGTCGAAGCCCGGACGGCCCCAACCGATGCGATCGCCGAGATAGTCGACCGGGCGCTGCAGGAAGTCGAGCGCGCGACGGAAGTGAATCTCGGTACGTTCGAAGCGCGGCTTGCTGGGATCGGTGCTGTCACCGGCTACGGGCGTCTTCTCGATGAGACCGAGCAGTGTGAGCGTTCCGCCGACGCCGGGCACGAGATCGAGGAGCTCGGCGATCGTCAGGTCGAGCACCTTCCGCGGGAAGTCGGCGACGAGCCCGGTCACCTGCGCGGGTGTGATTCCCGGCAGCGTGGGACCGACGACCGTGAGCTGCGTGGCGATGTCGTCGAGCGACTGAATTGTCTGGCCGATCGCGGTGATGAGCGCGGCCGACCTCGCGACAATCTGTACGGAATTGTCCGCTGCGATCGCGGCCAGCAGCGCCGCCGTCTCCGTCTCGACGTCCTGCGACGCGGTGACCGTGGCGTCGGCTGCAGTAACGAAAGCGGGACTTTGCAGCAGTTCGGGCGGGAAGTAGACGCCGAGCAATCCGAGCGTCTCGCGGATGCGGCTCGTGTGCAGACGGGTTCCGAGCTGGCTCATCACGCCAGCGAGGTCGAGCGCAAGTTGTTGGAGGGTGCCGGTCTGTCCGCTCACGGTGCGTCCGATTGGGCTGCGTTTACTTCAGCGATCGCACGATCTCGTCGTACGAGCGCCCGGGGAGTGCCGCGAGAAGCGCCGTGTGCGCGGCAAGATCGCGCCGGAGCGCCTCGCTCGCGTGGGGCTCTGCTTCGGCGAGAAATCGGTGCAACACCACACTCGCTGGCTGGCCGTTGATCTCGGTCGGCACACGCCACGCCGGGTCGTCCGCCGCGCGAACCACGTTGCGGAAGAGTTCCGGACCGTTGAATCTTCGCCACAGCGCCGCGACCCGCGGATGCGTGTTCACCAGGCGGTTGAGCTCGGACGAGTGCCGCAACCACACTGTGACGAGATGCCGTCCTTCGGCGGTGCGGTCGAAGTCGGCGCGCAATCGCGCAATGTTCGGCGCGAGCTCGAAGCCGGGCGCGACTCCGTGAGCCGGCGCTGCGTGCGGGACGACCTGCTTGTCGCCCATGCGCGTCGCCGTCGCGACCTCGATCGTGAGGCTGTTGGTCGTCGCGAACTTGGTGATGATTTCCGCAATCGACACTCCAACGCCGAAGCCGGCGTTGCTGCGCATGAACAGCAGTCCGACGACCTCGTTCGCATCGTTGACGATCGCCGACCCGGAATCCCCTTCCTGCGCGAACCACACCGAGATGGTCGGATCGTCGACGTCCGGAGTGGGCTGGACGACAATCCCTCCGACAAAGGTTCGCGTTGGGAGGTTGCCGGACGGGTCGCTCGAGGTGCCCGTACCGGTGATCGTCTGCAGGGTGCCCCCAGTGAGGCGCAGCGTACGACCGCGCTTTCGCAACGGATAGGTGCCCGGCTGCGCTTCCGCGGTCGTCAGGTCGTGACGCCCCTTGATGAATCCGATCTCTTGAATTTCGGCGAGCCACTCCATCTTCGGGTTCAGGCGCACGAGCGCCGCGTCGATACCGTTGTTCTCGAAATGGCTGAAGCTGCTCAGGCCGAAATCGCCGACGCAGCACTCAGTACAGCTGTCCCCCCACTCGGGCTGGCCAACTCGCCGCCCGACCACGCCTGGAACGACCTTGAAGAGGACGTGATGGCAGGTGACCGCCATCACCTGCTTGGGGTCGGCTGGCACTCTCGCGAGGAACCCGAGCGACCCCGGAGGTGGACCATCCTTCGCGGAGATTTGCCCTCCCCCACGAATCGGGCGATAGCGATCGGTGTCCCCGCGATTCATGATCTCCGAGGGCTCGATCGGGCGCTTGCCCGTCGGCTGCGCCAGTGAAAAGCGGCCGGCGTGGACGACGTCGGTCCGGAACCCTTCGAATTCCTCGGGGATGATCTCCTCGGGACGAAGCGCCGCGCGTGGTTTCTTCTGCTCGACAAAGACCTTCAACACCAGTTCGCCGGTCGGCCGTCCGTTCTTCTCGCGCCCACCCACTCCGACGATCTGCACGCCCGGCAGCCTCGTGAGTTGCGCGGCGGCGCGTTGGGCGAGAGCCTGATAATCCTCTTCGGAGTACGACACGTCAGTGACTCCTCGCGCGCGGCGTCGACGCCGCATCGTCTTCGTCATCGGCCAGGGCCCGTAGCACGTCGTCGTAGGAGCGGCCCGGCAGGCTCATCAGGAACGCGCGCTCGTCGGCTACGCATCGCCGCAACTCGGCGCTGCCATAACGCTCCACTTGATCGAGGAACGCGGCGAGGCCTTCACGCACGGGCCGGCCACCAAGTTCCTCGGGGAGTGGCAGCGTGGGCTCGAACGGAGCGCGCGCGAGCAGGCGCAGAATCTCCGGGCCGTGCTGCCGGTGCCACACCGTTGCCGCGCGACGCTCGTGCTGCACGATCGCGTTCACCTCTTTCGAGTGGCGAAGCCAACGCTGCACGAGCGCTCTGCCGCGCAGCGTGCGATCGAAGTCGCGCCGGACGACGGCGCCGGCCGTCGGCGCGGCGGGGCTCGCGCCCGGAACGACGTTGACCGTGTTCGGGTTGCCGGCGCGTGCGACGCGTAGTGTTTGACCGTTTGCGCTGTTGTAATTCGCGATGAGCTCGCCGACCGGGAATCCGAAACCCCAGCCGTTTTGTACGCTCGTCGGATTGTGGTCTCCGCTGAAGTGAATCGCGACGACCTCGCCGGCGTCGTTGACGTACGCCGAGCCCGAGTCGCCGCCATACGACATGACAACGAATGCAGCGGGGTTCGCCGGATCTGGATTGGGGCGCACGCCCACGCCATTCGTGTAGTGGCGGCCCGATGAGGTCCCGGTGAGGCCGACCGCCTGAACCGTGCCGCCGGTAAGCCGTGTCGTGACGCCCCGCTTGCGAATCTGGTACGTCAGCGTCGCCGCTTCGGCAACGGTCACGTCATGCTCGCCTGTGACCAGTCCGACGTCATCAATCGTGGCCAGCCACTCGGCGCCGGGATCGAGGCGCACCAGCGCAACGTCGATCGAGTCATTCGCGCGGATACCCCAGAAAAACTTGCCGAAGATATCGTTGCAGCAGTCCGTGCAGCTCTCGTCGGACGTCGGCTGTCCGACCTTCAGGTCGGCGACTTGTGCCGCGGTGAAGCCGGTGAACAGGACGTGATGGCACGTTGCCGCAAACACCAGGTTCGAGTTCTCGACGACCTCCATCAGGCAGCCCAGCGTGCCGTGGCCGCTCTTGAGAGCGCCCTGCAGGCAAATGCCGCCGCGCAGCGGGCGCAGGCGCCGCGAGTCGTAGTTGGCACGCTGTTCATCGCTCATCGGCAACACGCCGGCGGCCGCGCCGGACGTGGGAATCCCGCAGGTGACGACGTCCGTGGGGACACCTTCAAACTGAACAGGGACTCTGGCGTCTGGTGGAAGCGTCTCGAGTGGAACTTTGTCGGTGACGAGTACCTTGAGGACGATCTCGCCCGTGGGTTGACCATTCCGCTCGCGCCCACCTACCCCAACAGCGTGGACGTGGGGCAAGTGGCCAAACGCTTCGAACGCGCGGCGGGCGATTGCGAATAACTCTGCGTCGGACTGTGGCATCGCGCGAACCACTCTGCAGACACACCCGAACACGGAAAAGAAGGCGCAGCATGACCGGAAGCTGCGAGGCTGTCAACTCACGGCTGTTCCGGGTGGATGCGCATTGAGGATAACGTCGTCGAGTGGCGGTGCGAACACAGACGCGGAGAAAAAGAGGTGGATGTCACCTCTGTCCGGTGGTGTCGGGGACTCCATTCGCGAACACGTCGAACGGCTTATGTAGGTCGGAAAAAGACTTCCGCGATCGAACGTGGAGTTCGATACAACTGTTTTCACGAGACGCGCCTGCTCGCGCGGATTTTCGTAACGTACAGCGAATAGGCACTTTTGCGCGAGTTCTAGAATCTGGAGTCCTGCCCTAGTACGCCTGGCTGGCGCCGCGGCGACTCGCGTCTGCGTTGTGGTGGGTGTGATCCGTGGCTATGCCCACAGCCACCATTCTCCACGCGGACCTCGACGCTTTTATGCGTCGGTCGAACAGCTGCTCGACCCTCGCCTGCGCGGCAAGCCGATTGCGGTCGGCGGCGGCGTCGTGCTCGCCGCCTCCTACGAAGCGCGGGCCTTCGGCGTACGAGGCGGCATGCCTGGACGGCGCGCGGGACAACTCTGTCCCGAGCTCGTGTTTGTCGGCGGATATTTCAACGAATACCAACGGCTCGGCGACGCCGCGATCGGAGTCCTGAGCGATTTCACGGATGCTATCGAGCGCATCTCCATCGACGAGGCCTTCGCCGACGTGGCAGGGTGCACGCATCTCTTCGGGTCGCCGGCAGAGATCGCCAGGACGGTTCGGGCTCGCCTGCGCGCGGAGCTGGGCTTGCCGATGTCCATCGGCGTGGCGCGCACCAAGCACGTGGCGAAGATCGCATCGCAGGTCGCCAAGCCGGATGGATTGGTCGTCGTCGATCTCTGCCCGTCGCGCTCATGTGGGGCGTGGGCCCCGCCACCGAGGCGCGGCTCGCCAAGATCGGCGTCACCACCATCGGTCACTTGGCGGAAAGCGCTCCTGCGTCCGTGGAGCGGTTCACGCGGCGGGAAGAAAGTTGACGGCACTCGCGTGGAACCGCGATCCGCGGCACATCCAGACGCGCCGGCGCGCGCACTCTGCCGGCGCACAATCGGCGCTCGGCCGACAGCCGGCGATCGAGCGTGTCTTCAAACCGACGCTCCATCATCTCGCCGACCGCATCGGCGCGCGGCTCCGCGCCAAATCCCTGGCGGGCCGGACGATCACAGTCCGCGTGCGCTTCGCCGATTTGCGCTCGGTCACGCGCTCGCTCACGCTGTCAGCGCCGATTTCTGCCACGAGAGCTCGCTGAGATCGCCGAGGACTTGGTGCGCGGCGTCCTTGCGGATCACCGTGACGAGAGGACGATTTCGCTGCCGGCGATCTCCGTCTCACATCTCGAAGCGCATGCAATCGTGCAACTGGATCTGCCGCTCGGGCTTGCTGACGAAGGGCGCCGTCCTGGCACAAAAAAAGGCGTGGCGCGATCGCGCGTAGACCAGGCCGTCAACGCGATCCGCAAGCGCTTCGGAGGACAAGCGGTGGATTATGGATCGGCGTCGCGGGTTGGGCGCTCCGTCCCTGACGAGTTCCGACGCCTTGCTGAAAGAGATCTGTGAATGTCGACCCGGACGATGGCGATGCTTGACTGGACGGAACCCTTCGCGCGGACGATCGACGCGTGTCAGTAATCCACCTTCGATGGGGGCAGGGTCTCGGTCGATCCACGACTCCGGACGGCGGTTAACGTCAGCCGGACCGAACCGACGCGGATGGAATCGCCGCTGCCCAGTCGGGTGATCGAATCGACTGGCCGATCGCCGACAAACGTACCGTTCTTGCTGTCGAGATCCTCGATCGTCGCTTCGCCGCCGGCGATCCTGATGCACGCGTGGCGTCGCGAGACGCTTGGCGAATCGAGGAACAGCTCGAGGTCGGGATCGCGGCCGAGTACGTGCTCGCCGTCCGTCAGTCCGGCACGGCCTCCAGGCCACACCAGACGGAAGGAGACGTCCTTTCGAGGAATCGGTGTCCGCCTC
>Ga0114129_10004075_pt1 | contig 20643 bp, 21 predicted proteins | sample RhiMetdeltSRZDD1_FD_80071 | JGI IMG/M metagenome (GOLD analysis project Ga0114129, IMG submission 80071) | Populus rhizosphere microbial communities from Tennessee, USA - Rhizosphere MetaG P. deltoides SRZDD1 (version 2) (version 2) | ecosystem: Host-associated > Plants > Roots > Rhizosphere >... | reverse complement strand
GTGAACCAATCCATGCAGCCAGATCTCGGCGATGGCCGGGGCGTCGTTCACTACCGCGGGGCGAAAGATCATCCGGCCCAGTGTAGGCCGTAGCGTTCGTAATGTTCCTTCTGCAGCGCGGCGATGCGGCCGTCGGCGGGGAAGCGGCTGCCGTCCCAGCTGATCTCGTAGCTGGGGCCGGCCGCCAGCCAGGAGCGGGGATCGAGGCCGACGAAGGCCAGCGCGGTGAACAGGCCGGCCGCGTCGGCCACCGGTTCGCAGGGCAGCGGTTGGCCGATGGCCATTGCCCGGGTCATGGCCAGGTGGGAGTCGTACACGAAGCGGTCGAGCAGGCCGTGACGGGCCAGGGTAAGCCAGGACGAGCCGGTCGCGGTCTCGGCGCCCGCGCCCATCACGGTGCCGAGGCGTACGGACATCGCGAGGAGCATGTCGGCGCTGTTGGACAGGACCATCGAGGTGTCCAGGAGGAAGGCGCGGTCGTCGACCCCGCCGATGGCCAGGGTCCAGCCGGAGCCGCCGTTGGCCGCGGCGGAGGCGAAGTCCACGTCGAACGGCCCGTCGACGGCGTCGCCGACGGTGAGGGTGGCGACGTGGCGGGCCAGCTCGCCGAGGAGGTCGGCTGGCGAGCACTGGGCGGCGATGATTCCGTGATGCATGCCCACGCCGTGACAGTACCGGGATCAGGCCCGCGCCAGGGCCGCCGATGTGACAGCGAGCTGGCGATCGTGGACGCGGCTCAGCAGGAGCAGCGAGAGGACCGCCCCGAGCAGGGCCAAGAGCATGTCCCACTGCGTGTCCCACGGGTCGCCCTGTCCACCGAGGAACGCCGGTGATCCTTGAGCGACAAGGTAAGCGCCGAACCACTCCATCAGCTCCCAGAAGGCGCTGAGGGAGAGGCAGAAGGCGGCGGCCACCGGCGCGAGCCATCGGCTGCCCCGTAGCGGCGACGTACGCCAGAGGACTTCGCGGAAGGCGATGGCCGGGACGAAGCCTTGGATGAAATGGGCGATCCGGTCATAGGGATTGCGATCCAGGGTCAGTGCGTCCTGAAGCCACGTGCCCAGCGGGGTCAGCGCGTAACTGGTGTGGCCGCCGTACGCCAGGACCAGCGCCCAGGCCGTCAGAAGTACACAAAGGAGAGTGGTCAGCGGGAACCGCCGCCAGGAGACCAGTACCATCGCCAAACCGGCGATTGCCCAGATGGTCTCGAAGAACCAGGTTCCCCAGGCGTGCGGCCGGATCGCCGACCAGGTGAGGGCGGCGAGGACCGTTCCGAGGCAGGCGTACCGGAGTGCGCGCGACGTCATCGGCCGAGGATACGGTGCGCCGATGCGGCTTTCCGCGCAGTTGCCGCCGATCCGTTCCCGGCCGGGGCGGGCGGACAGATCATGGCATGGCAGGGAGGCCCGGCCGTGATCCCCATAGGGGCGGGCCTCCCGTACCGCCGCCCGCGTTACATTGATGCCCGTGAGAGAGCAGCCCGACCATCCCCTGCGCGAGTTCCCGCCGGATCTCACCTTTCCGGCTGGGCATGAGTACGCGCCCGGACCGGTGCCGCGGCGGTGGTTCAGGGGACTGTGGCTGGCGATCGTCCTCGTGATCCTCGTCGTCCTCGGCGCGGTCGGTGCCGTCGGCTACTTGACGTACCGGCTGATCGACCAGACGGGTGACAACGCGCGGATGGCCGACCGGACGCGGGTCGTCGAGCCGGCCAAGCTGGGGACGCTGGCCAAGGGGAAGGACGCGGCCGTCACGGAGCTGGTGTCCGGCCTCAAGGAGCGTATGCCGGCGGAGTTCGGGGCCGAGACGACATCGTCGGTGCTCGCCGGGTACGGCTCGGTGGAGCAGCGCGATGTCGTGGTGGTCATCGCGTTCTCCACGTTCATCGACCGGCCGCAGGAGGCGCTCGACTCGATGCTGCGCGGGATGACCAGCGAATCCGCGGTGCTGGTTCGCATCGATCCCGGTCCGCTTGGCGGGTTCGCGAAGTGCTCCAACGACAAGACGAACGGCGTACCCAGTGCGTTTTGCGCGTGGGCCGATTCGGGCAGCGCCGGTGTGCTGATCTTTTTCGGCAAGCCGTTCGACGACAAGCTCAAGGAGCGGTTCGTCGCCGCCCGGGGGCAGATCGAACAGCGAGAACCCTAGCGAGCCGAGCAAGAAGCCCTAGCAGCTGGAGAAGTTTGCCCGCGTGGCTTCTTGCAAGCTAGTTGCAGCAGTGGCGATACTGGCGTCGGTGTCTGACAAATCCGCGTCCTCGCAGGTCAGGACGATCTCAGTGGAGGTCGTCCTGCTGTCCGAGCGCGACGGCGTCCTGTGCTATCGCGTATGCCGTGAGGAGCTGGAGGACGGCGTACACCCGGATGACCTGGCTCTGTCGCTGGCTGGGTTGACCTTGTGTACGCCCGGTGCGCTGCTGCATTCCACGTCGTGGCGCTACGACGCGGGCACGCTCGTGCTCACCTATGCGGCCCTGCCCGATCCCGAGCCGGCCGAAAGCCGGGCCGTAGACGTCGACGCGATGGCGATCTCCGGCAGCCCGCTCGTCCCCAGCCCGTACGCCATCGACCGGGATGCCGTCGCTGCTCAGGCCTGCCGCCATCTGGCGCGGCTCTTCGCCACCGACCCGGTCACGATAGAGGCGGCGGCCGCGGCACCCGGAATCTGGACGCTGATTGGCAAGCTGCCGACCGGGCCTGCCGGCGCCCTCGGCCTTCTGGCACCCTGATTGCGTGGCGATAGCGCTTTACGGTACCGAGGTCCTGCATCGGCCGACCCGTGAGGTGACCGAGTTCGGCGCCGACCTCGGCAAGCTCGTGGACCGGATGTTCAAGGAGATGTACGCGGCCGACGGAGTCGGCTTGGCCGCCAACCAGATCGGCGTGGACCTCCAGGTCTTCGTGCTCGACTGCCCAGACGCCTCCGGAAAGCACACGGTCGCGCACGTGGTCAACCCGGTGCTGCAGCTGCCACCACCGCCGCGCGACCTCGACGACGACGTCGAGGGCTGCCTGTCCGTGCCGGGGCAGCAGGCCCACCTCGCCCGGCCGGCGACCGCGTCGATCACCGGCGTCGACCGCAACGGCAAGCCGGTGCGCATCGACGGAACGGGCATGCTGGCTCGCTGCCTCCAGCACGAGTTCGACCACCTACAGGGCCGCGTCTACGTGGACCGCCTGTCGGCCCGGCAGAGGCGCGCGATCCTCAAGGAAGCCGGCCTGCCCACGGCCCGCCCCTAGTCGAAGACCGGTTTACGGGTACGCGTGCGCTTCAGCTCGAAGAAGCCGTCGGTCCCGGCCACCAGGAGTACGCCGTCCCACAACCGGCCGGCCGCCTCGCCGCGCGGGATCGGGGTGACAACGGGGCCGAAGAAGGCGATCGGCTCGGCTTGAACGCCCGGCACGTGGATGACGGGCGTACCGACCTCCAGGCCGACGGGGTCCATGCCCTGCGCGTGGCTGGCCCGCAGCGCCTCGTCGAACTCGGTGCTGTCGGCCGCGTCGGCCAGCGACAACGGCAGGCCCACCTCGGTCAGCGCCTCGGCGTACAGCTCGGGGCCGTACTCGCGCTTCTCGTTGTGGATCCGGGTTCCCAGGGCGGTGTAGAGATCCCGCAGAACGCCGTTGCCGTGCTGCTGCTCGGCGGCGATCGCGACTCGTACCGGCCCCCACGTGCGCTGCATCATTTCCTTGTAGCGCTCGGGCAGTTCATCGCGGCCCTCGTTGAGGACCGACAGGCTCATCACGTGGAACCGGACCTCGACGTCGCGGACTTGCTCCACCTCAAGCAGCCATCGTGAGGTGATCCAGGCCCAGGGGCAGGTCGGGTCGAAGTACATGTCGGCATACGTCACGCAAGATCGAACAATCGTGGGCTAGGCGAGATTCCCGGCCCGGATGCCATGTCCAGGCGAGCCCGGACCCGCTGGACCAATCCGGCCGCGTCGTCGGCGTACAAGTGGATCGAGGAGACTGTGTGCCCGCGGACCGAGCGCGGCTCGCGCAGGGTGACTTCGACGGACGTCTGATGGGCGATGGCGATGATGAGGGTGTCGCCGTCGACCTGGACGGTCCGCGACTTCTCGATCGAGCGGGTACGCGCCCGCACCGACTCGATGGCGTCCCACGGGACGGTGAAGTCGGTCGTGATGGAGTGGCGGACCCGCAGGCCCTCGCCGGTGACGGCGTGCGGGTTCACGCGGACGCTGGCGAGCAAGCTGATCATCCACAGCAGACCATAGGCGCCCGCGATGTCGATGACCGCGCGGACGGGCTCCCACGGCAGCAAGAGGTGAAACGCCGGGATCTCCAGCGCCGACAGGACGATGAACGTCCAGATGATCGGCGCGATGGCGCCCGCGTAGCTGAACTCGATGCCGGGGCCGCGGCGGCGGGTGATCCACCGGAACAGGCTGCGCCACATGTTCAGCTCGTAACGGACCACCGTCACGGCGATCTTCGCTGCGGCCGGCAGCACCTTGGCGGTCATCGGGCTTGCTCCGGCTCGTGGGCGTGGATGGGTTCGGTGGCGGCGCGGTGTTCGGCGATCGCCGCGCGCAGGCGGGTCAGGACGTCGTCCAGCCCCTCGACCAGGCCGGCGAACCGCCGGGCGGGCATGCCCTCGAACAGGAGATCGGCGAAGCCTCGCTGATCGCGCAGCATCTTCTCGGCCGCCTGCTTTCCGTGCGGTGTGAAGGTGACGAGCGTCGCGCGGCGGTCGGCTGGATGCGGTTCACGGGTGACGAAGCCCGTCGCCACCAGGCCGTCGATGAGGCCGGTGATCGTACGCGCGCTCACGCGCAGGGCATCGGCGAGAACGCGCTGGGTCGACGGGCCCCGGTGCTGGAGTTCCCAGACCAAGTGGGCCCGCGAGGGGGTGAGGCCGTCCTCGGGCAGCGTCCGGTTCATGTCGTCGGTCACCAGGACCGATAGTTCGAGGATGCGGTCCAAGGCGGCGCTCTTCGCCTTCCGGTCCATCGCGCCTCCCTCGTGAGCCCGCCTCTCTATGAGCGAGGCTCATAGTGAGTGTAGCTCACTATGAGGGCCGGCGATCTCAGGGGTGGTTGGCGCCGTCGGGGCTGTCGCCGCCCGGCGTACGCCCGGAGCGGCCGGACCGGCTCGACCGGCGCAGGGTCACCACCGCGATCCCGACGATGATCGCGATCGCGACGATGAATACGATCCACACGGGGGTGTCCATGGGCGCGTTCATACCCCGACCGAGCCGGTTCTCATGCGTGGGACTCAGCCGACCTTCCACATCAGGCAGAACGGCTTGCCCGCCGGGTCGGCGTACACGCGCCAGTTGTCGCCCTGCCCGTCGAGGCGGGTCGCGCCCAGCTCCAGCGCCGCCTTCTCGGCCGATTCGATCTCGTCCACCAGCACGTCCAGGTGGACCTGCTGCGGATGGGCCGGATCCGGCCAGCGCGGTGCCGCGTACTCGGCGACCTGCTGGAACATCACCGGCATGGCGCCGTCCTCGCCGATCATCGCGATGCCCTCGGCCTCATACGTGATGGCCTTGCCGAGCAGCTCCGAGTAGAACACGCTGAGCACCTTGGCGTCGGGGCAGTCGAGCATGACGCCCATCACCGTCACGGCGTCGTTCTCCGGGACCACGCACAGGTCGAACGGGTGGCCGGCCGGGTCGGCGAGCGTGTTCCAGGTCTCGTTCTCCCGCAGCAGCGTCGCGCCCAGCTCCACGGCCTTCGCGGTGGCCGCCGCGAGGTCCGGCACGCGCAGATCGAAGTGCGCCTGCTGCGGGTACGCCGGATCCGGCCAGCGCGGCGGAACATGGTCGGGCGCGGACTGCAGCCCGATACGCCATCCGTCGCCGGTCGTGATGGTGATCCACTCGTCGTCGGCGTACTGCTCGGTCCACCCGGCCAGCGCCGTGTAGAACGCCGACAGGCGAGCGATGTCCGAGGCGTCGAAGACAACCGTTCTGAGTTTTCCGATAGCCATCCGATCATCCTCACCGACGGGTACGACAAAATCCGTCAGCCGCTGCGCCGCGTACCCGACTGAAGCCCGGTACGCCCTGGCTTACGGTATGCGGTCATGCGGCGTATCGCGGTTCTTGCTTGCGTACTCCTGGCTGGGTCGGCCTGTGGCGGACCCACGAGCGAGGGCGCGCCACCGAGCGTCACCACCGTCGTTTCGCCTTCAGCGGCCGCGTCGCCATCGGCGGAACCGAAGGCCTCGCCGACCTCGGGCGGCGCGAAGCCGGCGGCACCATCCTGGCCGACGCCGGAGGACTGCATCTCCTACAGCCCGTCGAAGGCGGCCGTACGCTACGACACCGCCGCGGGTGCCTTCGTCGTGGAAGCGGGCTCGGTCGTCGTCATGCGGCTGCACGGCGATGACGGCAGCGACCTCGGCGACAAGGGGCTCGCCCTGGCCAAGCGCTACAACAAGCACTGCTTCCTCGGGCGCAAGAACACCCGCGAGGAGAAGGTGAACTACGTCTTCGACTACTGGCGAGGCCAGGTCAGCGGGGTTGAGGCAGTACCCGGGCAGGAGGACGACTGCTCCACCTACGACCGGGGCAACCTGACCGTCGAGGACATGGGCAACGGCGACGGCTGGCGGGTCAAGGACCACGACAACGTGCTGCACCTGTTCGACAACGAGCGCGACGCGCGTAACGGCAAGCTCGTGCTGAGCAAGTACAAGCGGATGTGCAGCCTCGGCGACGACGGCGACGGTCAGTACGACCGGATCTCCTACCAAGCCTGACCAACGACTAACGGTCAGGCGACCAGGCGGGGGCCGGCGCCGGAGTCGTCGACGAGGTGGCAGGCGACCACCGCGCCCGAGGACCCGACCGGCCGCAGCGGCGGCACATCGACGGTGCACCGCTCGATCGCGACCGGGCACCGGGTGTGGAAGCGGCAGCCGGACGGCGGATCGACCGGGCTCGGCACATCGCCGGAGAGCACGATCCGCTGCCGCGAGCGCTGCATGCGAGGGTCGGGAATCGGCGCGGCGGACAGCAGAGCCTGCGTGTACGGGTGCCGCGGCGTCTCGAACAGCTCGGTACGCGTCGCGACCTCGACCAGAACGCCGAGATACATCACGGCCACCCGCTGCGCGAGGAACTCGACGGCGGCCAGGTCGTGGGTGATGAACAGGCAGGCGAAGCCGAGATCGGCCTGCAGCCGCCCGATGAGGTTCAGCACCGACGCTTGCACCGACACGTCGAGCGCCGACGTCGGCTCGTCCGCCACCAGCAGCGACGGCGACGCCGACAGCGCTCGGGCGAGGCTGATGCGCTGCCGCTGGCCACCCGACAGCTCGTGCGGGTACCGGCGTGACATCTCCCGTTGCAGGCCGACCTGTTCGAGGAGGGCGTACACGCGCTCGCGGCGGGAGGCGCGATCCCCGATGCGGTGCAGGCGCAACGGTTCGGAGACGATGTCCGCGACCGTCATCCGTGGGTTCAATGTGGACGATGGATCTTGGAACACGATGTTGAAGTCGCGCCGCAGCGGCCGCAGCCGCCGCCGGCTCAGGTGCGCGATGTCGTTGCCGTTGATGCGTACCTCGCCGCGGGTCACGGCCACCAGGCCGGTCGCACACCGCCCCAAGGTGGTCTTGCCGCTGCCGGACTCGCCCACCAGGCCCAGGACTTCCCCTCGCCGTACGCCCAGCGTGACGCCGTCGACCGCGCGTACGCCGCCGAAGTGCTTGACCAGATTCACGATCTCCAGCACGGGCGTGGTCATGCTGCGGCCCTCGGATGTGGTCATGCGGTGCCCCCGGCGACTGGAAGGGGATGCCAGCAGCGGACGGGATGGCCGGCCGGGCCGGGTTCGAGATCCGGACGCCGGGTCCGGCAGACCTCGTCGGCGCGCGTACAGCGGTCGGCGAACGTACATGCCTCCACAATGGAGCGAATCGTGGGTACGCGCCCCGGAATCTCGCGCAGACCGCCGTCGGCGTGGCGAGCCGGGTTCGGCACCGCATCCAGCAGCCCACGCGTGTACGGGTGCGTCGGCGCGTCGAACAGGGCCGGCGCTGTCGCGTGCTCGATGACGCGGCCGGCGTACATGACGACCACGCGGTCGGCGATGTCGGCCACGACACCCAGATCGTGGGTGATGAGCAGGACGGCGGTGCCGATCTCCTTGCGCAGGGTCCGCAGCACATCAAGGATTCCGGCCTGCACGGTGACGTCGAGGGCGGTGGTCGGCTCGTCGGCGATGAGCAGCCGCGGCCGGCAGGCGACCGCCATCGCGATCATCACGCGCTGGCGCATGCCGCCCGACAGCTGATGCGGGTACTCGCCGAGGCGGCGCTGGGGGAGCGGGATGCCGACGAGGTCCAGCAACTCCACCGAACGCCGCCGCGCCGCCGGACCGCGCATGTTCTGGTGCCGCTTGAGCACCTCGCCGATCTGGGTGCCGACGGTCAGCACCGGGTTCAGCGACGTCATCGGCTCCTGGAAGATGTAGGCCACGTCCTTTCCGCGTACCGAGCGCAGGCGGGACTGTTCCAGCCGGGCGCCGCCGAGGCGGATCTGCCCGCCCACAGTGGCGTTACGCGGCAGGAGCCCGGTGAGCGCCAGCGCGGTCACGCTCTTGCCGCAGCCGGATTCGCCCACGAGGGCCAGCACTTCGGCCTCGTCGACTGTGAAGGAGACGTCGTCCACGGCGAGCACCGGGCCGTCCTCGGTGGCGAACCGCACGGTGAGACCGTCGGCTCGCAACAGTTCGGTCACGGGCGGCTCTCCCGGGGGTCGAGGGCGTCGCGCAGGCCGTCGCCGAGCAGGTTCAGCGCCAGCGTCAACACGACGATGGTGAGGCCGGGGAAGACCGCCATCCAGGGGCCGTCGCGGATGAAGGTCTGCGCGTCGGCCAGCATGACGCCGAGCGACGGCGTCGGCGGGCGTACGCCGAGACCGAGGAACGACAGGACGGCCTCGCCGATGATGGCGCCCGGCACCGCGACCGTGGCCTGCACGATGAGCGCGCTGACGGCGTTGGGCAGGATGTGGCGGCGCAGCAGGACCAGATCGGTCGCGCCACCGGCGATCGCCGCAGCGACGAAGTCCAAGCCTCGCAGGCGAAGCGTCTCGCCTCGGGTGACACGGATGACGCCGGGGATCTGGGCGATGCCGATGGAGATGATGGCGGTCGTCAGCGACGGGCCGAGGATGGCGGCCAGGCCGACCGCGAGAACCAGGAACGGGAACGCGAGCAGCGTGTCGGTCAGCCGCGACACGATCGGGTCGAAGAAGCCGTAGAAGCCCGCGATCAAGCCCAGCGGTACGCCGACCGCGAGCGACAGCACGACCGAGAGCAGGCCGACCGCCACCGATGCGCGCAGGCCGTACATCGCCCGGGAAAGCTGGTCGCGGCCGATGCTGTCGGTGCCGAACCAGTGCTCGCCCGACGGCGGCTGCAACGGCGAGGAGAAGTCGACCTTGTCGAACGGGAAGGGCGCGACGAACGGGGCCAGGATCGCGATCACCACGGCGAGGCAGACGATGCCCAGGCCGAGGACCGCCAGCGGATTGCGGATGATGCGCCGCCATATGCGCCGGCGCGTACCGATGGGTGCGACGAGGACCGGGGGATCGGCGACGACGGTCATATAACAGCCCCTCCCACCCGGATGCGGGGATCGATCACCGAGTACAGCAGGTCGACCAGCAGGTTGATGGCGATGTACGCCGTCGCGGTGACCAGCGCGACGCCCTGGATCATCGGGTAGTCGCGGGTGAAAACGGCGTCGATGGTGAGCTTGCCGAAGCCGGGCAGGACGAACACCTGCTCGGTCACCACCGCGCCGGAGATGAGCGCGCCGAGCTGGAGGCCGACGATCGTCACCACGACGATGAGGCTGTTGCGTAACGCATGGCCGAAGATCACCTGGGCGCCGCCCAGTCCTTTGGCTCGCGCGGTGCGGACGTAGTCGGCGGTCAGCGCGTCGAGCATGGCGCTGCGCGTCTGGCGCATGATGACCGCGGCCAGCGCCGAGCCGAGTACCAGCGCCGGCAGCAGCAGGTGCCGCAGGCTCTCCACCGGATTCTCGAATACGGACACAAACCCGGATGCCGGGAATATCGGGTACGCGATGGCGAGGAAGAGGATCACCATCTGCCCGAACCAGAAATTGGGCACCGACAGGCCGAGCAGGGACACCGCGTTGGCGCCCCACTCGGCCGGTGTCCGGCGGCGTACCGAGGCCACCACTCCGGCCAGGATGCCGATGGTGACCGCGATGACGATCGCGAAGGTGGCCAGCTGCAACGTGACCGGCAACGCATGGCGGATCGAGTCCGCCACCGGGATGCCGGTCCGCGGCGACCGTCCCAGATCGCCGCTGACCGCCTTGCGGATGTAGGTGGCGTACTGCACCGGCAACGGACGGTCCAGTCCGTACTCGTGCCGGATGGCCTCCACCGTGGCCGGATCGCTCTCCTCACCGGCCAGGGTGCGGGCCGGGTCGCCGGGCAGCGCGCGTACGCCGAGGAAGACGACGAGGCTCGCCAAGACGAGCGTCACCGCCGACTCCAGCAGCCGCCGCAGCAGATAGCGACCCATCGTCAGATCACGTGGCCAACGTCGTTTACGCGGTTCACGCGGTTCACGCGGCGAATCCGGCGCTGCCGAAGCGCAGCAGGCCGTCGCCGTACACGTTGACCCCGACGATCTTCGACGAGACGCCGGTGAGGTTCTTCTGCCGGTAGAGGTAAATCAGCGGCGCGTCGTCGTGGAGCTTGGTGATGACCTGCCCGTACAGGTCGCGGCGGGCAGCCACGTCCGGCGTCTTGCGGGCCTGGTCGATCAGCGAGTCCACGTCCGGGTTCGCGTAGCCGCAGATGTTCTGCGACCCGCCGCTGCGAACGAAGTTGGCGATGTTGCCGTCCGGATCCACCCGGCCCGACCAGCCGATCTGGAAGATCTGGAACTTGCCGGCGTCGGTCTGGGCCAGCGACGCGGCGAACTCCACCGGCTGCAGCTGCAAATCGAAGCCGCCCTCCTTGACCTGGGCCTGAATGGCCTCGCCGAGACGACGGGCGTCGGGCGTGTTGCCGATGACCATGCTCACCTTCACCGGCGTAGCCACGCCCGCGGTAGCCAGCAGAGCCTTGGCCGCGGCCGGATCATGCTTGGCGCACGCCTGCGCAGCTTCGGACGAGAACGGGCTGGCCGGGCTGATCGGCCCGCACGCCGGGCTGAACTGGCCCCGGAACACGACCTGGTTGATCGCCGCCCGGTCCAGGCTCATCTCGAACGCCTGGCGTACGCGCTTGTCGGTGGCGACCGGCCCGGCGTACGGTGCGGACAGCTGCTTGGGCGCCTTGCCGACCCCGTCGACGTTGCCCAGGTTGAGGGTGAGCCCCTGGTAACCCAGCGATTCCGAGGTGATCAGGCTCAGGTTCGGGTCCGAGCGCAGCGTCTCCACATCGGTGGCGGCCACCGCGTCGAGCACCTCGACGTCGCCGGAGCGCAGGTTGTTCAGGCGGGTCGCGGCGTCGGCGATGATCTTGTATGTAATGCCGTCGAGGTGGACCTTGGCGGCGTCGTAGTAGTTGGCGTCCTTGACGACCTCGATACGGTCCTGCGCGATGCGGCTGGCGAACTTGAACGGGCCCACGCATACCGGGCTGGTCGCGAAGTTCGCGTCGCCGGAGGTCTTCAGCGCGGCCGGCGACAAGATCATGCCCGACCGGTCGGCGAGCACCGCTGTCAGCGGCGTGAACGGGACCTTCAGCTTGATCGATACGGTGGCCGGGTCCGTCACGGCCACGTCGGCCACGCTGGACAGCTCGCTGGCTCGGGCCGAGCCGGCCAGGCTGCGGTGCCGGTCCAGCGATGTCTTCACCGCGGTCGCGTCCATCGTGGTGCCGTCGGCGAACTTGATGCCCGTACGCAGCTTGATGGTCACGGTCATCCCGTCGGCCGAGAACTCGGGCAGCGCCGCGGCGAGCTGCGGCACGACCGTGAGCTTGGAGTCGACGTCGTACAGCTTCTCGCAGATCGCGTTGAAGACCGTCCGGCCGACCAGGGTCCGGGCCAGCGTCGGGTCGAGCTTGTCGGGTTCGGCGGCCAACGCCACCCGCAGGGTGCCGCCGTTCTTGGCGGTACGCGCATCAGTGCCGCTGCTTTGCGTAGTCGAAGGCGAAGAGACGGGGCTGCACCCGGCGACGATGACGGCGAGGGCGGCCAGCGCGGTGCTGCTCTTCAGGATGGCTTTGGTGGTGGGCATCTTGTGCCTCCCCAGGTCCGATGAGGACCCGAAAGTAACGCCATCCCGATAAAAAGGTCAACATCAACTGGATAACGGTAGATGGTTCAATTACGCCACCGTGGCCCGCCGTATGACAGCCGGGCGTCAGGCGGTGGCGGGTTGCTCGTGCGGCAGCTGCATCTCCGGCTTGCCGATGATGAGCAGCCAGACCGGCAGCACGGCGATGCACAGGATCGGGAACAGCCGGATGTCCATCGTGACCGTTCCCGCGAGGAACAGGCTCAACCAGCCCTGATGCGTGATCGCGACGACGATGCCGAGCAGCGCGGCGCCGATCGCCAGGGACTCCGGAATGCCCGGGATGAGACGGTTGCCCAGCAACCCGAGGGCTACGCCGAGGAAGACGGTCGGGAAGATCCGGCCACCGCGGAACTCGGCGGCCGACGCGATCAGCAGCGCGGCCGCCTTGACCGCGACGACCACCACCAGCCCCCAGGTCGAGTACGCCGACACGGTCGAGACCAGCTCCCGCATCTGTGACAGCCCTTTGAACAGCGTGATCATTCCGCCGATGGCACCGAGTACGCCCAGCAAGAGCCCGCCGGCGGTCAGCATGACGATCGGGTTTCGCAACCGCCGGAACAGGGCGTGCATCGCCGCGAAGGGATACACGATCGCCAGGCCGAGCAGGCCGCCGGCCAGCGCCATGCCGCAGGCGCTGACCAGATCGATCAGGTGGAAGCCGGCGTACGGTGGCACGTCGATGGCGAACGACGGCTCAGCGAACGCCTGCGTCGTCAGGGCACCTGCGCCGGCCGCGATCAGCGGAGCGAACAGCCGATCCCACAACGGCAGGCTGGTCGGCCCGAACGCCATCTCGCTCATGATCAGTGCCGCGGCGACGGGCGTACCAAAGAGTGCGCCGATCGTGCCGGCCGCCGCCAGGGCCAGCCACAATGGCGCGGTTTCCCGCCCCGCCAGGCGTACGCCCACCGCGCAGGCGAGGGCGATGTTGGCGGCGGTGATCGGATTCTCCGGTCCGAGGCTGACGCCACCGCCGAGGGCCAAGATGGCGGCCAGCAGCAGGCTCGGTATCACCGATGTCGGCAGCGGCGGCCCGATCAGCCCCTCGGTCGCGGGGTCGGGGCCGGCGTGTCCGGGCACGAACGCGACCACGAGCCCGACGGCCAGGCCGGTCGCGGTCAGCACGGCGACGATCCACCACTTGCCGGAGCCGGCGAAGCCGAATCGGTCCGGAAGGAACTCCCAGAGGAAGTGCTCCAGAGCCTCCGAGATGTACTCGACGAGCAGGAAGAGGAGGCTGCTGCCGACGCCGACGACGAGCGCTGGGAGCACCGTCCGCAGCAGGCGGCGCGCGGATCGAGCGGGGGCTTCGCTCGCAGGTTCGGAGCCCGCTCGTTCGGAGCCCGCTGCGGCGCCGGCTGTTTCGGACATATTGCCCATTAAACCGGCCTACGCCGCGGACCGGGACGGATCGCCCGGATTACCCGGCGGCCCGAGAGCACCGCCGGCAACCGGGCCGCCCAGCCCTGCTCCCCCGTGCCGCAGGGACGGGCGGCGCTGATCCATGCTGCCGTGCCCAAGCACCTGTGCGATACCGTTTGCGGCGCCGGACAAACAACCCCGGACAACTCGCGTATGGACGGAGGTGGACCGTGGGTCGGCCGGAAAAGCCGGTGGACCCGGACGCGGGTCCAGTTCAGCGCCTCGCATGGCAGCTGCGCCAACTGCGCGAACGCGCCGGCAACCCCAGCTATCGCCGCCTCGCCCGGACCGCTCACTACTCGGCCAGCACCCTCGCCGAGGCGGCCAAGGGCGACCGGCTCGCCTCGCTGGAAGTGACTTTGGCGTACGCCGTGGCGCTCGGCGGGGACGTCGACGAGTGGCGGGCCCGGTGGACGGCCACCGCCAGCGACGCGTCGCAGGCGTACCCGGCTCAGGAGGACATCGACCACCGGTGCCCGTACCAGGGCCTCGCGGCGTTCCAGCCGGAGCAGGCCGAGTGGTTCTTCGGCCGGTCACACCTGGTCGAGCGGCTGCTGTCCACGGTGGCACGGCTGCCCTTCGTCGGCGTCTTCGGTGCATCGGGCAGTGGAAAGTCGTCGCTGCTGCGCGCCGGCCTGATCGGTGCCATCGCCGCCGACCCCGCGCTCACGGTGCGCTGGCGCGTCATGCTGATGACGCCCTCGGAAGATCCGTTGTACGCGTTGTCCGAGCAGGTCGCGAAGTTGTCCGGCACCGACTGTGAGCCGTTGAGGAAGTCCTTCGACAGCGACCCGGCCACGTTCGACATCGCCGTGCGGGGTGCGCTGGCCCGCGGACCGGCGGACGCTCGGGCGCTGCTCGTCGTCGACCAGTTCGAAGAGGTCTTCACCCTCTGTGCCGATGAAGAGGAGCGGGCCCGTTTCGTCGACGCCCTCCTCGACCTGGGCGTCGGCCCCGATCGGCGTACGACGGTCGTGCTGGGGATACGGGCGGACTTCCTGGCCCACGTCTCGCAGTACCCGCGCCTGATCGCGGCGCTGTCCGGCGACGCCACGACCCTCGTCGGCCCGGTGTCGCCGGACGAACTCAGCGAGATCATCACCCGGCCGGCGGCCCAGGTCGGCATGAGCGTCGAACCCGATCTTCTGACCGCCATCCTGGCCGACACCGCAGCCGAACCGGGCGCGCTGCCGCTGGTGTCGCACGCCCTTCTGGAGACGTGGCAGCACCGGCGAGGGCCGACGCTGACGCTCGCGGCGTACCAGGCGACCGGCGGCGTACGCGGGGCGATCGCGCAGACGGCCGAACGCGTCCACGCCGAACTGGACCCGGCTCGCCGGCGTACGCTGCGGCAGATCTTCCTGCGCTTGACCGCGCTGGGGGAGGGCACCGAGGACACCCGGCGGCCGATCCAGCGGTCCGAATTGGACGGTCTGGCCGACGAGGAGACCGTCGCCGAGGTCCTGTCCGACCTGGCCCGCGCCCGCCTGATCGTGCTCGGCGACGGTACGGTCGACATCGCCCACGAAGCGCTGATCCGAGCCTGGCCGCGGCTGCACCGCTGGCTGTCCGACGACCGCGCCAATCTCGTGCTGCATCGGCGGCTGACGGATGCGGCGTACACCTGGCAAGCACTGGACCGCGACGAGGGCGCGCTGTTCCGGGGCGCGCAGCTGTACGCCGCCCGAGCCTGGGCCGATGAGCACCCCGGCGAGGTGAACCGGCTCGAAGCCGGGTTCCTGACCGCGAGCACGACTCTGGCCGAGCGCGAGGCGAACCGCGCCCGGCAGCTGACCCGGCTGCTCAAGCGGCTCGTCGCCGGGGTCAGCGTGCTGCTCGTCCTGGCCGTGCTCGGCGGTGCGATCGCGGTACGCCAGGGGCAGCAGGCCCGCGACCAGGAACGCAAGGCGCTGGCGGACGGATTGTCGTTACAGGCGAGGGGTTTGCTGGCGACCGATCCGGCGCTGGCCGGGCTGCTCGCGGTTGAGGCCGAGCGGCTGCACTCCGACGTCGAGACCCGGGGCGGCGTCCTCAGCGTCGCCGCAGTGCCCGAACGGCACGAGTTCGTCCTCGGCGCCGGGGTCAACAGCCTGGCCTTCACGCCGGATCACAAGCTGCTCGCTTCCGCCTCGACGGATGGCGCCCTCGCGCTCTGGGACCCGATCCGGGAGGAGAAGATCGGCGTTCTGCCGCAGAAGCTCACGCGCGCAACAGGTGTGTCCTTCAGCGCCGACGGGAGGTTCCTGGCGACCGCCGGCATGGACGCCGATGGTGGCGTACTGACGGTGTGGGACACGGCCTCGCGTACGCCGGTGTCCACGTGGCACAACAAGGACTTCTCGCTGACGATGGCGTTGAGCCCCGACGGGCGCCACCTCGCCGCAGCGGTCAACCCCGGCCGGATCGCCCTGTACGATCTGCCGTCGAACCGGTCACGCACGCTGGAAGCCAACGGCCGGGTGCCCACGTCAATGTCGTTCAGCGCGGACGGAACCCTGCTCGCCTCGGCCGACGCCCGGTCCAAGCCGATCGTGTGGGACGTCGCCTCGGCCCGCCGCATCACCGATCTGGACGCCGAGCATGTCTACAGTGTCCGGTTCAGCCCGGCGGGGCGTACGCTCGCCGGCGCGGCCGACGACCGAGGCGTGTACGCCTGGGATCTGACGTCCACGACGTCGACGGCGTCGACGCCGAAGGCATTGCCGACACTGCCCTTGGACGGCCGGTACGGCTGGACGATCTCGGCCGTCGTCGGCACCACGATCGCGGTCGCCGACGAGACCGGTCAAGTCAGCCTGTGGAACCTGCCGGAGCGGCGCCGGCTCGCCGCGTTCCAGGATCGTGGGCGTACCGAGACGATCTCGCTGGCGCTGAGCAGTGACGGCGCGATGCTGGCCTCGGGCGGCTTCAACGGGACCATCGTGCTGCACGACCTGACCCGCCAGCCGTTCGGCGGCTTCGCCGCACAGGTCAAGGACATCAAGGTCAGCCCGGACGGCAAGACCATCGCCACCGCCGGTTCGGACGGCGTCGTACGCCTCTGGAACCCGGCCGGTACGCCCATCGCCACGCTCGCACCGCACACCGACGAAGTGGCCGCCGTCGCGTTCAGTCCAGATGGGACGCTGCTCGCTGCGGTCACGCGTACCGCTGTGGTTTCGATCTGGGACGTCGCGACCCGCACCCGCGTGGCGCCGCCCCAGCCGAGCACGAGCCTGGGCGCGTCGACCGACGTGCTGTTCAACGCGGACGGGACGATGCTGGCGGCGGCGACCTTCGGGCCGAACCTGTGGGATGTGAGCGACCGGGCCCATCCGGTCGACCGGTCGGCGTCGTTCGACTCCCGCGTGGCCACGGGATTGGCGTTCCTGCCGGACGGTAAGCGGCTCATCGCGGGCAACGTCGGCGGCATCCTCAACGTGTGGAGCGTGGATCCGGCGGCCAAGTTCGGCGCCCTGCTGAAACGGATCGAAACCGGCCAGGGCGCGGTGCAGGACATCGCGCTGAGCCCGGACGGCAAGCTCCTCGCGACCGCCGGTGACCGGCGCACGATCAAGCTCTGGGACGTGGCGTCGCTGACCGAGGTTACTGTCCTCTCTGGACACACCGCGCCGATCCAGGAGCTCGCGTTCAGCGGCGACGGGCGGCGGCTGGCTTCCACCGGCGACGATGCGACCGTCGTCGTCTGGAACGTGGCCGGGCGGGAGCGGGAAGCGGTTCTCACCGGGCATTCGGGGCGCGTACACGGGCTCGCCTTCACACCGTCCGGCGATGTCCTCTCCGGTGGCGATGATGGGCGCGTCATCGGCTGGACCCTCGACGTTGCCGATGCCACTGCGCGGATCTGCGATCGCGCCGGGCGTACGCTCACCGCCGATGAGTGGGCGGCCCATCTTCCTTCGCTGCCGTACCGGCCAACCTGCGGTACGCCATCCGCCGGCCGGAACGGGAAGGACTAGCCTCTCACCCGTGACGATGCAGCCCTGGTTCCCCGATGCCAAGCTCGGCATCTTCCTGCACTACGGCATCTACGCTGTCGACGGCGTACCGGAGTCGTGGGCGTTCTACAACGGCGACGTGCCGCACGCCGACTACATGCGCCAGCTCGGCGGCTTCACCGCGGCGAACTACGATCCGCGGTCCTGGGCGTCGCTGTTCGCTCAGGCCGGGGCGCGGTACGCCGTGCTGACGGCTCGCCACCACGACGGCTTCGCATTGTGGGACAGCGCCTTCGGCGACCTCAACGTCACGCGTACCCCGGCCGGCCGCGATCTGCTGGGCCCGTACGCGGATGCGTTGCGGGAGAAGGGTTTGAAGGTCGGCTTCTACTACTCCCACTCGGATTGGAACCACCCGCTCTACCCGTCGGTACGCTCGACCGGAGCGGCCCAGTGGGTCAACGACAACCGTTACGTGGCCCCGCCATCCGGGTCGGAAGACCCCGAAGCGTGGCAGCGCTACCTCGACTACCGCGACGGCCAGGTGGCCGAGCTGGTCGAGCGCTACCGTCCCGATCTGCTGTGGTTCGACGGCGAATGGGAGCGCGCCGAAGACCAGTGGCGCATCGACCGGCTCGCCGACGCCATCCTCGCAGCCAACCCGCGGACCGTCCTCAACGCCCGCATGCTGTCGCGGGGCGACTACGCCACGCCGGAGCAGGGCGTACCCATGACGCCGCCGGACGGCCCGTGGGAGCTGTGCCTGACGGTCAACGACTCCTGGGGCTACCAGCACAAGGACGACAACCATAAGTCCGTACGCCAGATCGTGCGGTACTTCGCCGAAACGATCGGCGCGGGCGGCAACCTGCTCCTCGACGTCGGTCCGACGGAGGACGGCACCATCACCGGCGAGCAGGCGGCGCGGCTCACCGGGTTGGGGGACTGGATCCGGGCCAACGAGGAAGCCGTCTACGGAACCGTCGCCGGCCTGCCTGCCGGCCACCACTACGGGCCGAGCACGCTGTCCGCCGACCGCCGGACGCTCTACCTCACCTGCTTCGACCCGCCGTGCGAAACGGTGGGCGTACGCGGGCTGCGCTCGAAGGTCAAGCGCGTACGCGTCCTCGGCAGCGGCACCGAACTGGGCCATCGTGTGACCGGCGGCCTGCATGAGGTGCCCGGTGTGCTGTGGATCGATGCGCCGGCCGCGTCCGGCCTCAACGAGTACGCCACCGTCCTGGCCGTCGAACTCGACGGTGAAGTGGACATCTACCGGGGAACCGGCCGGGACTGAACGGTCCGGGCCGCGCGTACGGCCGCCACAGTGGACCAAGCGAGCCCGGCGAGCAGGCCGAACGCGGCCAGACCCAGCACGATGGCGAAGAGCGCGGGATCGTCGAGGAGCGCCACGACGATCCCCGCTGCGCCGCCCACCAGCCCCGTGCGCCCGGCCGCCTCAAGGCTGGGCGCCGCCACCCGGTGCGCAAGGCGCCATGCCTCATCGGAGCTGAGCGTCGACGGAACCCGGATACCGATGTAGTGGTTGCGGCGCAGGCGGCCGTCGCGGCCGAGCTTGGCCACCACGAGCACGAGTGCTCCGGCCAGCGCCATGACGAGCCCGCCAACGATGCCCCATCCGGTCATGCGGCCCAGTATCCGCCACACCGCCCATTCCAGCCGCTCGCGCGCCCCGGCCCTGGTGGAACCGGTGGGGTAGCCACGCGGTTGCTCGTGGACGTATACTCGGCAGCGAGTATACGGATGCGAGCAGAGGGAGGCGAGAAGCATGGCGAAACGCCGCAAGGTCGGCAACATCCTGGCGCTGGCTCTGCTCGCCCTCCTGATGCCGGGCCAGCCTATGCACCCGTACCAAATGGCGAGCGTCCTGCGGCGTACGGGCAAAGAGCAGGACATGAAGATCAAGTGGGGCTCGCTCTACACGGTGATCCAGAACTTGGAGAAGCACGGCCTCATCGCGGCGCTGAGCAGCCACCGCGAGGGCAAGCGCCCGGAGCGCACGCTCTATGGCATCACCGACGCCGGCCGGATCGAGCTGCGGGACTGGATGCGGGAGCTGGTGGCCGAGCCGGAGCCGGAGTTCCCGCGGTTCGAGGCGGCCCTGTCGGTGCTCGGCGCACTGCCGCCGGACGAGGTCGTCGAGTTGTTGCACATCCGGCTCGACGCGCTCGACCGGCAGATCGTCAACGATCGAGCCACCCTCCGAAGCCTGGTCGAGAACCTACCGCGGGTGTTCCTCATTGAGGCCGAGTACGCGCTCGCCATCAAGGAAGCGGAAGCGGCGTGGGTCTCGAAACTGGTGCAGGAGATTCAGGACGGCACGCTGACCGGCGCGGCCGATTGGCGTGAATACCACCGGACCGGCGAAACCCCGCCGCAGTGGCAGCGATTGCTCGAAGAAACCGGCTCCGGTGCGCCAACACCGGAGCCGGGGATGACCTCGTAACCGATCCCGTGCGCGGGAGTACCGGCCACGAAGTGGCGAACCAACAATAGCCGGACTCCCCCGTCACGCCATCACGACAAGGGAGAACCGCATGACCGAGATCGAACCCAAGCGCCGCAAGCTCATCCCGGAGATGGAGGGCCGCCAAGCCCGCTGGTACGCCAAGCTGCGCGGCACCCCGAACCAGATGGCCGAGTACCGCCGCCGGGCCGTGGATCTGACCGATGGGCTGCCCGCCGGTGCGGACATCCTCGAAGTGGCGCCCGGACCGGGGTACATGGCCGTCGAGATGGCCCACCGGGGCATGACCGTCACCGGCCTCGACGTCAGCCGTACCGCGGTCGAGATCGCCACCGAGTACGCGGCCGCCCAAGGCAGCGAAGCTCGGTTCAAGCAGGGCGATGTCGTCGCTCTGCCGTTCGCGGCGGATTCGTTCGACCGCATCGTCTGCCAGGCCGCGTTCAAGAACTTCGCCGAGCCGCTCAAGGCGCTCAACGAGATGCACCGGGTGCTGCGTACCGGCGGCACGGCC
>Ga0114129_10004074_pt1 | contig 20643 bp, 19 predicted proteins | sample RhiMetdeltSRZDD1_FD_80071 | JGI IMG/M metagenome (GOLD analysis project Ga0114129, IMG submission 80071) | Populus rhizosphere microbial communities from Tennessee, USA - Rhizosphere MetaG P. deltoides SRZDD1 (version 2) (version 2) | ecosystem: Host-associated > Plants > Roots > Rhizosphere >... | reverse complement strand
CGGGTACCGCGCGGTGACGGCGGCGCTGTCGTCGGCGCTGCCGTTGTCCACGACGACGATCTCGTGCGCCGGCCAGTCCTGCGTGGCCAGCGTGGCCAGGCAGTCAGCAAGCAGATGCGCGCCATTCCAGTTCAAGACCAGCGTGCTGACGAGCGGACGCTCGCTCACTTGCGACGCCGCGCCTTCATGAGAATTCCCATGGCCAGCGACGGACACCAGTCGCCGGTCACCGCGAGCCACGGCGCCCGCCGGTCGTCGAGCCACCGCTGCGGCACGAGCGGCACCCAGTTGCCCACATGGCGCTCCACGTGCAGGCCGTGTCGGGCGAGCTGGCGCCGGAGCATCCGCGGCGTGTAGTAGCGCAGGTGCCCGGTGCCTTCGATGCCGACGTCCATCCACATCGGATAGCGGCCGAGGAGCAGCCGCACGCGATTCTCGAGGCTCGCGAGGTTCGGCGTGGTGATGACGAGCGCACCATCGGGACGCAGCACGCGGGCGATCTCGCCCAGCACGTGATCGGTGTCGATGACGTGCTCGATGATCTCGGCCGCGACGACCGCGTCGAACGCGCCGTCCGCCCACGGCAGCGGCGCGCGATCCAGGTCCACCACGCGCGTCGCGACGCCACGCGCGCGCGCCGCCTCCACGAGCGTGGCCTCGGCCTCCGCACCCTGCACGCGCCAGCCGCGTGTTGCGAGCAGCGCGGCCAGCTCGCCGCCGGCGCAGCCGACGTCGAGCAGGCGTCCCGGCGTCTCCGCCTCGAGCAGATGCAGCAGCTTGCGGATGCGCGACTCGCGCAGGTCCACGCGATGCTCGGCGTAGTCGGTGCGCGCGTCGTTCATCGCCGGCCGCCCTGCGGCTCTTCGACGAGCAGGCGCTTGACGAGCAGGTGGTCGGCGCTGCGCGTGTAGCCGAATGCCCACAAGGCCGTTGCGTATGCGGCGGCCGCGACGGGGATGGCGGCGATGACGCCGAGCGGACGCGCGAGCGCGAGGGCCGCGAGCATGACGGCGATGGCGGCGCCGTAGCGCCAGAGCCCCGCCGTCGACAGCCGCACGCCGAACGCGTCGCGCAGCAGGCGCACGACGAGCGCGAGGTTGAGCCATTCGCACAGGACCGTCGCCACCGCGGCGCCGGCGGCGCCCCACCGCGGGACGAGGACCGCGTTCGCGGCGACGTTGACGAACGCGCTCAGCGCATACACAGCGACGAGCGTCCACACGCGATCGGCGGCCACGAGCGCATGGCTCGCGACGTTGACCCAGAACAACGGCAGCGTGCCCAGGATGAGGAGCCGGAGCAATCCGCCGGCGCCGGCGAACTCCGGACCGAACAGCGCGCCGACCAGATCGTCGGCCACCACGATGGTGCCGATGGTGATGGGCAGTCCCAGCGCGAGCAGCGGCCGCCACCCCGCTTCCAGGAGCCGTCGGGCTTCGGCCGGCGCCGTGATCGCGACGCTGGACAGCCGCGGGAACAGGGGCCCGCCGAGCGAGGCCGCCAGCGCGATGACGGCATCGAGGAAGCGATAGGCGGCGGCGTAGCGTCCGAGCTCGCCGGGCGCCGCAAGCCACTCGAGCATCACCATGTCGATGCGGTAGTAGAGGGCGAAGCCGGCCATCAGCAGACCGAACGGCACCGCGCGACGCAGCATGTCGCCGGCGGCGCCCGCGGGGATGGCGCCGGCACCGACATCGCCGGCCAGCGCGCGCGCGACGCGCCACATCACCACGCCGGTCGCCAGCGCGCCGCCGACCAGCGCGACGACGCCACCGCCGGCGGCGAGCACGCCGACGGTCACCGCGGACGACAGCAGCGCGGCGACGACGCGGTACAGCGCGAGGCGGTCCATGCGCTCTCGCGCCGTGAGCACGACGAGCGACGGCATCGTCAGCGCGGAGACGATCGACGCGAGCCCGCCGAGACCGATCGCGCCGACGACCGCCGGCTCGTGTCCCAGCAGCAGTGCCAGACCCACCATCGCGGCCGCCGACGCCGTCGCCAACGTGAGCGATGCGCGACGGGCCGCGGCGATCACGCGCGGTGCCTGCACCGGCGCGCGACTGGCGTCACGAATGGCGAGCGTCGCGAGGCCGAAGTCGGCGAGCGCGCCGAAGGGAAAGCAGAACGCGAGCACGTAGGCGTAGCGTCCGAGCTCGGCGACGCCGAGCCAGCGCACGAGCACGATCGATACCAGAAGGCTGATCGCTTTCGTGATGGCCTGGGCGGCGACGAGCGCTGAGACGTTGCGCCCGATCACCGGAGCTGCTCCTTGGCCTCGAGCGCCGGAATCATCATGACGATCCCGGTGATGAGCCAGAAGGGCTCCATGATCCGCACGATGATGAAGGTGTTCGAGCCGAACGCGTGGGCGAGCAGGCCGACGAAGCCGGCCAGGAAGCCGATGACGAGCCCGCGCTCCTCGGGCTCGCGACGCGTTCGGTACACGTCGCGCGCGTGCCGCCACACGCCCCACATGAGCCACATGAACGCGCCGAACCCGATGACGCCGGTCTCCGCGAGCACGCGGGCATACTGCGCGTCCATGAACCCGAAGCCGGTCACGCCCCAGCCGAAGACCGGGCGCTCCGCGAAACCGGCGATGGCCGCCTTGAAGGACATCAGCCGCGCGGAGGTCGAGGGATCGAAGGCCACCTTGCCGACGCGGACCGTCTCCGATCCGCGCTCTTCCTTGAACGTGTAGCTGATCCGCTCCTTCACCGACTTCGGCGCCACGTAGACCAGCACCGGCGAGGCGAACAGCGCCAGCAGGATCAGGCCGACGACGAAGCGCCGCCGCGTCGTGAAGGCGGCGATCACGAGGACGGCCGGAATGACGCCGAGGTACGAGGCGCGCGAGAGCGTGAAGAAGAACGGCACCGCCATGAGGCCGAGCAGCGCCATGCACTGCGCGCGCCGCCGCCCGTTCGTCGTCTCGAACGCGATGCCCGCGGCGATGGCGATCATGAACAGCAGGTAGCCGCCGAAGGTGTTCGGCTCACCCGCCTCGCCCTCGAACGGCGCAGACACGCGCTCGCCGGACGGCACCTGGGCCAACCCGATCACGCTCACGACGGCGGCGGTGATGAATGCGGCGGCGACGAGGCGCCAGGCGTGCGCGCGGTCACGAAGGTTGTTCACCGCCATGTAGTAGATGACGAAGTACTCGACGTACTTGAGCACGTAGAAGTAGCCCGACCACGAGCGGATGGTTCCCGTCAGGTACCCGAGCATCGTGGCCACCAGGTTGGCCGCGATGTACACGAGAATCGGCCAGTTCAGCGGCGTGCGCGCGATGAGGTTCAGCTCCTTGTTCACGGCCGTCTTCGCGAGCCACGACAGCCCGATGACCAGCAGCACGAAGTCCTCGGTGCGCAGCGTGACGCCGCGCCCCGCGCCCACGCCGCCTTTCTCGCCGAACTGGGGCGACAGCAGCATCGAGAAGATGACGATGTAGATGCCCCAGTCCGTGCGGGCGAACGCGATGGTGAACAGGAGCAGCGCCGCGACGGCGCCCATCGTGTACGTGACGGAAACGTTCGTCAGGCCTTGGGCGAGCAGAAAGGCAACGACGACGGCCACGATGCCGAAGACCAGGGCGCTGCCGGCCGCCGGCGCGACCGCAGCCCGGCCGTACGGTGGCATGGGCTACCGGACCTGGACGACCTGGTTTGCCGGCAGGTCGAGCTGCCCCAGCTCCCTGCGCTTGACCTCGGCCTCCTCGCGCGACGCGAAGGCGCCGTGGCGAACGATGAACGCCACGGCCTCTCCGGGCTGGGCGGCGATACGGACCTGGTGGCCCGCGGCGCGAACGCGCTCGGCGAGCTCGACGGCGCCACGCAACGGCAGCGGCGCTCCGACACGGAGCACCACGGGATCGGTGCTCACGATGGCCGCCTCGCCGATGCCGCCGTCGCGGAGCGTCGTGGCGATTCTTCCCGCCTCGTACGCCGTCGGCACACGCTCGATCAGCACCGCGTACGCCGTGCCGCCTGATCGTTGCCGCGTCCGCACCGTCGGATAGCCGGCCTCAGTGAGGCGCCGCTCGACGATGTCGGCGTCGGCCGCGGCGACAAATGGTCCGAACTCGACCGCGAAGCGCGCGGCGCCGGCGCGCGGCGCAGTCGGCAGGGGCCTGGCCAGCGCGGCGAGCGGCGTCGGCGCGGACGAACGCGGCGCGGGCACGTCGGTCGGAGCGAGCGACGCGGCATTCGTCGGCGACGTGGTCGCGGGCGTGGGAACCGCACGCGGCACGACGGGCGAGCTGATCGATGGCATCGCAAGCGGCGCGCCCACCGATGACGGAGCGGCCGACGTGCTCGGCGCGGGTGCGGGCGTCGGCGTGATCGCCGGCGCCGGCGTGATCGGGGGCGTCGGCGCGACGAGCGGGCGAACCGGGACCGGCGCCGTTGCGGGGATCGGCGGCGTCAGCCCCGTTGGACCGCCAGGCGACGACGGCGTGGCGCCGGGCCGCGATGGACGCGGAGCCGACGACGGGCCTGGCGACGTGGGACGTGACGACGGCGTGGAGGACGAGCCCGTGGGGCCCAGCCGCTGGCGCAGGAGCTCGCGCGGGTTCATCGCCTCGAGACCACCCGAACGCCACACGAGCACCGCGGCCAGCGCGCCGACTGCGCCCAGCGCAGCGATGGCGCCGAGCAGCAGCGTGTGCGAGCGGCCGGTGCGACCCGAGCCGCCGCTCGGCCGCGTCGCAATGGACAACCCGCCGTCGGCATCCTCGGCGGCGCGCCCGCCGCGGCCACGGCCGAGCCACCCGCGCGCGCGGTCGAGCGTGCGCTGCACCACGCCGCCGCCGCCACGCGGCGGCTCGCCGGGCGCCTCCTCGCCGTAGTAGTGCGTGTAGTAGTGCGTGTACGCGTAGCCGGAGACTTCGGTCTGCAGATCGTTGAGCACGACGCCCCAGACGTGGGCGCGCGCGCTCTCGAGGTGAGTCTTGGCGCGCTTGAGCACGAGCCGGCCGACCTTGCCCGCCTGATACACGAGCAGCACGCCATCGGCCTTGCCGGCGACGATCGCCGAGTCGGTCACTGGCAGGATCGGCGGCGTGTCGACCAGCACGATGTCGTACTCGGCGCCCACTGCGCGCAGGAAGTCCGTCATGGCCTGCGTGGAGAGCAGCTCCGACGGGTTGGCGGGAATCGGCCCGGCCTCGATGATGTGCAGGTTGTCGAGGCCCGGCGCGGCCATGACGTCTTCCATCTCGAAGCGGCCCATGAGGATGTCCGCGACGCCGCGCACGCAGTCGCGCCACTGCGCGTTGCCGACGAGGATGTCCGACAGACCCGGCTCGCGCTCGATGCCGAAGAAGCGGTGGATGGACGGGCGCCGCATGTTGGCGCCGATCAGCAGTGTCTTCTGACCGTTCTGCGCCATGGTGAGCGCGAGGTTGACGATCGTCGTCGTCTTGCCTTCCTGCAGGGTGGGGCTCGTCACCACGAGCACCTTGCCGCCGCGCTCCATGCGCTCGAACTGGATGTTGGTGCGCAGCGTGCGATAGGCCTCGGCGACGGGCGACTTGGGATCGAAGTGCGTGATGAGCAGCGCGTGGCTCTGCAGGGCGTCGGGCTCCATGTCCGCGAGCGCCGGACGCCGCTCGATGAGCCGCTGCATCGACTCGCGCGGATCAATGTGCGGCACGATACCCAGCACGCGCACGCCGAGATACGATTCGACGTCCTCGATCGTGCCGATGGAGGTGTCGAGCGTCTCGCGCACGAAGGCGAGCACCACGCCGAGGAAGAGGCCGAGCAACGCGCCCACCAGCACCGTGTTGACGGTCTTGGTCCCGCCGGGCGTCGTCGGCTCCGTCGCGGGCCGCACGATCGTGACTTCCTCGACGCCCTCGGATTCCTTGATCAGGGCTTCCTGGTGGCGTGTCTTCAAGAGCGTGAGCAGGTCGTCGTTCACCTTGGCGTCGCGCTGCAGGCGCGCGAGCGACAGCTCGGTGGCGGGCACCTCGCGATTCTTCGCGAGCAGGTCACCCATCTGGCGATTGAGGATCTCCTCGCGATTGCGCAGGGCCGCCACCTGCGCCCCGATCTCGCGCCGCATCTCCGCCCGCACCTCGCGCAGGCGATCGTCGATGGCCTGCAGGCGCGGGTGACGGTCGGTCACCTCCAGGGCGAGATTCGTCCGCTCGAGCATGAGCTCGCTCTGCGTGACGGCGAGCTTGGCGAGGTTCGGGTTGGTGGCGTCGACGTAGATGCGGTCGTCGTGGGCGCCGCGGGTGGCGCGGGACAGCCGCGTCTGCATGCCCTCGAGCTCGATCCGCTGCTGGCGTGTGCGCTCGATGTCGCCGCGCACCTGCGTGAACAGCGAGAGCAGCACGGTGGACTCGGCGCCGGGCGCGATGATGCGGTTGGCGTCGCGGAACGCCCACACCTCTTCCTCGGCGCGCTTCACCCGACCCTCCACCTCGCGGAGCTGGGCCTCGATGAACTTGCGCGCCTCGATGACGCGTGCGTTGCGGTTGTTCTTGTTGTAGTCGCGATAGGCCTCGGCCACCGTGTTGGCCAGGTCCTTGGCCTCGCGCGCGTTGGGCGAGGTGACGGTGATCTCGATGATGCTCGTGCTCGGCACGCGCGCCGTCCGGATCTTGCTCCCGATGTTCTCGAGGGTCGCCTGATAGGCGCGCGACTCCCGCACCGCCTCGCCGGCGGTCGTCGTCTGCGGCAGCTTGCCGAGGCGACGGGCGACGTCCTCGAGGACCGGATAGCTCTTGATGATCGACACCTGCGTCTCGATGTTGTCGGCGCTGTTGACGGCGAGCACCTCGACGAGCAGACCGGAGAGGGTCGTGGACTGCTCGAACTTCACGGCGGAGATCGAGGTGTAGAGCGGGACCTCCTGTCGCGCGAAGCCGATGCTGAAGGCGGCGACGAGCAGCGTGCAGACGATGATGATCGTCCGCCGGCGGCGGATGATCATCCAGTGGTCCCGCAGGTTCATCTCGTACTGCGCCATGCCTACGCCCTCACCGCCCGCTGTCCCCGACGGGCCCGGTGATATAGAGGAACGGCGCCTCCGAGAGGTCGAGCAGCTTCGGCGCGGGCAGCCGCTGGCCCTTGCCGTCGGCGAGGATCTCCACCTTGGGCCGCAGCGGATGGTTGCGGTTGACGGCGATCACGCGGCCCGTTTCCTCGGTGTTGAGGCGGACGATCGTGCCCGGCGGGAACACCGAGATCTCCGACAGCAGCGCTTTGACGATCGCGGACGGAAACTGATCGTTGCGCGTCTTCACGATCTCGCGGATGGCCTCGTGCGGCCGCAGGCGCGGCCGCGAGGACGGCGGCAGCGTGAGCGCCGCGTACGTGTCGACGAGCGCGATCACCTTCGAGGCCGGATCGATGGACGGGCCGTACAGCCCCTGTGGAAATCCCTGTCCCTGCTCGCGCTCGTGATGCTGCAGGATCGTCTGCACGATGTGCTCGTCCGGGGGGCCCCAGCGTCGCACGATGTCAGCCGACAGCTTGGGATGCGAGCGCCAGAGCGCCAGCTCGTCACCGGCGAGCGTGTCGACCCGCCGCAGGATCGCGTCCGGAATCTGCCAGAGGCCGACGTCGAACAGCGCGCCGGCCGAGCCGAGCGAGATCAGCCGCGCGCGGTCGTAGCCGATACCGCCGCCGATGCGCAGCGACAAGACGCACACGCGCGCCTGATGGAACGCGACGTAGTCGACGCCGGCCGGCGCCGAGGGGTTGTTGGCGACCCAGAACAGATCGGCCGAGCGCGTCAGCGCGGTGATCGCGCGATCGACCAGGCCCTGCAGCCACCCCCAGGGAAATGCGCCGCCGCCCTGCAGGAGCCCGCGCGCGTCGCCGATGAAGGCCTGGATCTGGTCGAAGAGAGGCTCGGGGCTCTCGGCGGGCTCGGGCAGTCGCGGCTCGGGCGGCGCCGACGTGGCGTGTGTCGCCTCGGCGGGCGGCGGCTCGGCGGGCTCCGCCGGCGCGTCGGGGTTCGTCGAGGCGAGCGACATCCGCGGCGTCGGCGTCACGACGGCGGTCTCGGGGGGCGGCGCCGACGCGGGCCGGTCGGCGCGACGTTCGGGCGCGGGCTGGCGCTCGGCGGGAGCCGGGCGCGTGGCGGGTGGCGTCTCGCGCACGATGCCGCGCACGAGATCGCTCATGCGGACCATCAGCCGAGGCCTACCTGGTCCTTGATGACCTCCGCCACGATCTTTTCGCCGACCTCCTTGACGCGCTTGGTGTAGCCGACGAGGAGCGCGACGTCGCAGAGGTTGTTGATCTCGCGCGGCGTGCCGCGCGTGAAGTCGAAGATCAGCCGGATCGCCTCGTCGGTGAAGATCGGCGTCGCGCGTCCGGCCATCTTCAGCCGATGCGTGACGTAGGCGGCGGTGTGCGCGTCGTCGAGGGTGTTGAGGTGGTACCGGATCGTGATGCGTTGATCGAGGTGCTTGAGCCGCCGCACACGCTCGCGCAGCTCCGGTGAGCCGATGAGCAGCAGCGTGACGAGGAACCGGTCGTCGGTCTGGAAGTTCATCAGGAGCCGGAGCTCCTCGAAGACCGAGTCGTCCTCGATGAGCTGCGCCTCGTCGACGATGAGGACCGTGTCGCGTCCCTCGCGGAAGTGGCGGAAGAACAGGTCGTTGAGCGCGTGCAGCAGCTCCGATTTCGTCTTCTCGCGCGACTCCACACCCAGCTGATAGAGCGCCTCGCGCAGGAAGTCGATCGCGTTCCAGCTCGGGTTGGTCAGCAGGCCGATCTCGTAGCGCTCGGCCTCCAGCCGCTGGATGAGCGCGCGCGACAGCGTCGTCTTGCCACAGCCGTATTCGCCCGTCAGCATTCCGCAGCCCTTGCGGTGGCGGACCGTGTACACGAGCCGGACGAGCGCCTCCTCGTGTTCGGGCGAGAGGTAAAAGAATTTCGGATTCGGCGAATTGTCGAACGGTGGCTCGCTGAGCTCCCAGTAGGCTTCGTACATGACTATTTCGTGAGTGGCCCGTTGAAGAGCACGAAGATCCCCGTGTAGGCCGTGACCAGGCTGGCGACGAGCGTGGCGATGGTCACGTAGTCCTGCCACCACTTCACCGCGACCTCGGGCACCGTCACCACCACGCCAGGCTCCAGCGGCGGCGCCTCCGCCATCGCGTAGGTGCGACCATTGCGGAACGTCACGGTGGCGGCCTTCACCTTCGCGCGTGCGCTCGGGCCGCCGGCGGCCGCCAGATACTCGCGTGGCGTGAGGTCGGGACGGTAGTCCTGCGCGCCGGGAGTCTTCACCTCGCCGACCACGTAGATCTTGTCCTCGAACACGGGCAGGACGACGATGTCGCCGTTCTGGATCGCAATGTTCTGGGCCTCGTCCTTCTCGACGAGCAGTCGATGGAGATCGACGGGGATCCGCTGCGCGGGGCCAGCATCCGAGCGGTCGACGAAGGCCAGGCGCAGATCGGCGAACGACGCCGCGCCGCCCGCTTTCACCACGACGTCGCGCATGCGATCGCCGCGCGCCAGCTCCAGGCGCTGGACGATGGTCGGCTTGCCCTGCGTCGACGTCTTGGCGCTTTCGGCCGTGCCGTTGAAGGCGCCCCGCACCTCGACCACGTCCTGAATGCTCGTGAGCGGCGGGACGTAGATCGCGTCGCCGGCGCGCAGCGGCAGGTCGGCGGCGGTGGTCACCGCGTTGAGGTCGAGCGCGGTCGTCTCCTTACGCCCGTCGGGACCGACGCGGGTGATTCTCGCCTCCGAGCCGGCGCCGTACACGCTGACGCCGCCAGTGAGCTGCAGCAGATCGCGCAGCGATCCGCCGGGGCCGAGCTCGTACTCGCCCGGACGACGCACGGCGCCGGCCAGCGTCACCGGCGCCATCCGCGGCGGCACGTTGATGCGCATGCCCTCCTGGACGAACGGATTCTGCGTGATGTCGCCCTTGAGCTCGAAGACGAGCAGATCGATCTCCGTCGTGCGGCCCTCGCGCGAGACCATGACGTGGCGCGCGCTGCCGCGCGGCGTGATGCCGCCGGTGGTGAGGATGACTTCGTGCAGCCGCTGCGTCGCCAGCACCTGTAACGTGCCGGGGCGCTCCACCTCGCCGGACACGATCACCTCGAACGACCGCGGCGAGATCACCGCGATGCTCACGTCGGCGTAGCGGAAGATCGCCCGTGCGCGCGCGGCGATCGCGCGATTGGCCTCGAGCAGCGAGAGCCCGGCCACCTTGATCGTGCCGAGCGGCGGCATCGCGATCGCGCCTTCGGGATCGACGACGATCTGGGCGCGATTGACGTCGAGGCGCCCGACGATCTGCACGTCGAGCACGTCGCCCGGTCCGAGCCGATAATCGGGGCCGGCGATGCTCCGAGCTTGCTGGCCGAGGTAGAGATCGCCGCGGCCCGGAGCCAGCGGCGCGAACGAGCCGGGCGTGCGCGGTGTCGGAGGGGTCCCCGGAGGCGTCCCGGGCGTTAACGGAACGCCCGGTGGAGGGGCACCTGGGGTAGGCTGTGCAGCGGCCACGGTAGGCGCAAGAAGGCAGACAACCAGCACGAGGCTGATCGATTTACGTGTCAAACGCGTCACGGAATTTTGTGGACAGTTCGCGTGCAATAAATCATCTTCGCTTTTTCGCGCTTTTAGGGTCAAGGAAAAAGGGTAGAGTTTTTCGTAAGTTGCCGGGGATACGATGACACCGCAGACCGTCCGCGCCGCCCTCGCCGCCTCCATACTTTTCGCCTTTGCGGGCGCGGCTTTCGCCGTCTACGCCGTGCTCACGAAAACCCCGGCGCCTGCCCGCGCCACCACACCGGCGCCGATCGCCACCGCCGATGCGCTGCAGGCCGCGTTCGTGAGCGTGGCGGACCGCGTCCGGCCCGCGGTCGTTCACATCGGAACGCTGCAGGTGGCCCGTACGCGGCGGCCGCCGATGGTGCCCGGCCCGAAGGCCGACGATCCGTTTTTCAAGGACTTCTTCGACCAGTTCTTCGGGCGCAGCGGACCCGGCCGCCGAGAGGAGTTTCAGACGCCGGGCCTCGGGTCCGGGGTCATCGTCGACAAGCGCGGGTACGTGCTCACCAATTTCCACGTCGTTCGCGGGGCCGACGCGGTGACGGTGCGGCTCGCCGACAAGCAGGAGTTCCGTGGCCGCATCGTCGGCTCGGACAGCAAGACGGACATCGCGATCATCAAGTTCGACGCGCCGGTCGACGTGCGCGTGGCGACGCTCGGCAACTCCGACGTGCTGCGCGTCGGCGAGTGGGCGATCGCCATCGGCAACCCGTTCGGACTGGACCAGACCGTGACGGTCGGTGTCATCAGCGCGACGGGCCGCGCCGACGTCGGCATCGCGACCTACGAGAACTTCATCCAGACGGACGCCTCGATCAACCCCGGCAACTCCGGCGGCCCCCTGGTGAACCTGCGCGGTGAGGTGATCGGCATCAACACCGCCATCGTCGCGACGGGGCAGGGCATCGGCTTCGCGATTCCCGCCAACATGGTCAAGCGCGTGACCGCTCAGCTCATCGATCGCGGCCGGGTGCAGCGCGGCTGGATCGGCGTGGCGCTACAGCCGATGTCCCCCGAGCTCGCTCAGGCGATGGGCGTGCCGGACGCGAAGGGCGCGATCGTCGCGCGCGTGTATCCCGGCAGCCCGGCCGAGACGGCGGGCCTGGCGCAGAACGACGTGATCGTGAGCTTCGACGGCACCGCGATCGAGGATTACCACCAGCTGCAGCGGATGTCCTCCGAGGCGGAGGTTGGGCGCACCGTGAAGCTCGACGTCGTGCGGCGCCGAGAGAAGAAAAGCCTCGAGCTCAAAGTCGCCGAGGCGCCCGATTCGGGGCCGAGCGGCGAATCCCGCCCGAAGTAACCCGCGCGCGGGGGCCCGTCGAGGCCCCCCAAACTCTTTTGAGGCTAGGCGACGAACGGCGGAATCGGCGGTATTTCCAGCTGCTGCGTCCGCACGTCCTTGACGCCCGGCACCGAGCGCGCCACCTCGACGGCGCGGTCGAGCGCCGCCGTTCCCTCGAGCGTCACCACGCCGTCCTGCGCCTCCACCGTGATGCGATAGCGCCGCGTCTCCGCATTGGTGGCGAGCGCCACCTGCACGCGCGAGGCGAGCGCCCGCGATGCGACCAGTCGTCGCCCGGCATCCGTCGTGACCATCTCGGGCCGACGCACGGCGGTGTGGATCATCTCGACCGCGGCGTCGTGGCTCACCCGCTCGGTGTTGAGGATGAGCTCGTAGAGCATCGGATCGTTGATGTCGACTTCGTAGAGATAGCGCATCCGGCCGGCCTTCTCGGTGTCGTCACGGCGCACGAAATCCGCCGCCGCGCGCTGAGCCGGCGTCTCGCCCGTCATGGCCGCGACCCGCTTGATCCACTGCTTGACGCGGTGCTCGAACGGCGCGATCAGGCGCACGCGCAGCACGTGCGGCACGCCCCGCAGCAGCCACTGGCCGCCGCCGCGCATGAACACGGCGTTGTCGAGCTCCGCCAGCTCGAGCAGGGTCGTCTGCAGCACCGTGATATGGTGCCGCGTCTCGGCGTCGAAACGCTCGAAGATCGTCGGCTTCGACTCGTCGAGATGCGAGAGTCGCTCCTCGGCGAGGCCGTATCGGCGTCCGGCGTCCTGCAGCAGCTCCTGATCGACGTACCGGTAGCCGCACTTCTGACCAAGCGCCATCCCGATCTCGGGACCACCGGCGCCCATCTGAGTGGACACGACGATAATGGCCATGGATCACCCCCGCCGATACTTGTCTCGGACGGCCGTGGGCGCGATCGCGATCCGCTTGCCCGCGACGTCTTCGAGGACGTAGATCTCGTCCGTGAGCGAGCCGCTGGCAAAGACTTCGAAGACGTCGAGGGCGGCTTCGAGCGTGCTGTCGGGCCGCTCAGCCATCATCGCGTCGACCGCAGACACCGCGAGCCTTGCCATGCCGGCCTCCCGGAAGTGGCGGCAAGAGTAGCCGACCGTCCGGGCAACTGCAACGGCTGTCCCTATCCCGCGCGCCGGTCGGCCGCGCGGTCCGCCGGGGGCGGCGCCGAGGGCGCCAGCGGCGGGCGGTCGAAGGCCGGCACGAAGGAGTAGGCCGGCCACGGGCCCGTCGGCACCACCGCGATGCCCACCGCGCGCGACGCGACGGGGGCGATCCGCGCCAGGAAATCCGCGAGCTCGGCGCGGGGCACCAGAAAGGCCACCGACGCCACGACGTTGCCGGCGGTGCCCGCGGGGCGATAGCGCCACTGCGCGAGCGCGGCGCGCTCCACGATCTGATCGGCGAGCGCGCGCAGGCGACGCTCCTCGGCGGCATCCCGCACCGCGTCCACCGGCGGCGCGTCGGTCGGCGTCGTGTCGAGCCGCAGCAGCTTGACGCTCATCTCCACGCACCCGCGCACGCTCGCGAGCGCGCCGTCGAGCGCGGGGCGCTCGCGGGTGAGCCAGCCGTCGGCCTCGGCTGCGCGCAGCGCGGTGCCGTAACGGAACGGCACGAGGCCCTCGGCGTCGAGGGCGGAGGCGACGACTTCATGATGCAGCGCGAGCGTCGTGGGACTCGCGGGTGGAATGACGGCAGCGGAGCTGGAGAGGATCACGAGACCGGTGAGTGTGCCGCGTTCGACACGCTCACCCGCCACCGGTGGCGGTGGCCGCCAGCCGGACGGCAAACCTTCGACGACGGCATACAGATACCGCAGCAGCATCCCCGCTCCAGTGCCCGCGCGATGGGCGCCGACGGTCGGGTTCGGGCCGAGTGGCCCGAGGGTACGGAGGCCGCGGGCTGTCGTCAAGGGTCGTGCGATAATCGACGGGTCGTGCAGCGGCTTCTGCCTCTGATCGCTGCCCTCGTCACGGTGACGATCGTGACGCTCGCCGGCTCCGCGGCGGCTGGACGTCGTCTCGTTCCCGCGATCTCGGCGGACCTCCCCGTCTCGGTGCGCACGCGCCTGGCGCCGGTCATCGATCAGGCGTCGCTGTCCACACGCGTGGAGGGCAACGCGTTCGTCGCGCGCCGTGACGTCTTCGAATTCCTCCTCGAGCATCCCGAGTTTGCGACGCACGTGACACGCGCGCTCAAGGTGGCTCGCTACCGGATCTGGCGCACGCCGAGCGGCCTCATGCTCGACGACGGTTGGGGGGCGGTCGGCGCGCTGGAGGTCGTCTACGGCGGCCCGGGGACGCGCGTGATGTACGCGAAGGGCGAGTACCAGCAGACCATGTTGCCGAACATTCGCGGACAGGCGGTCGTGACCATCGACTGGAAGGCGACGCCCGGTCCCGACGGCAAGCAGGTCATCGCGCCGACGGTGGGCGCGTTCGTCAAGCTCGACAGCCGTGTGCTGTCGGCCGCGAGCATGCTGGCCGGGTCGGTCGCGGCCGCCAAAGCGGAGAAGGAAGCCTCACGTCTCGTGCGGGTGTTCGAGAAGACCACGCGGGCGCTGAACGACAATCCCGGCGCCGTGATCGAGATGCTGCGACAGCGCCCCGACACGCCACAGCGCGAGCTGAACGAGTTCGCTCGTCTCCTGCTCAGCGCCCCGAACGCGACCGCCGCATCGGCGCCGCGCTGAGGCGCGCCAGCTCGCTGCGGGCGCGCGCGACGCGCGCCCGCGCGGTGGGATGGTCGGGACGCTTGGCGAGCAGCTCGGCGGCGGCCGCCTCGAGTCCGTGCCAGTCTCGCTGCGCCTCCAGCGCCTCCCACAGATCGAAGTGGGCCCGCGCGACGTCGAAATTGAGCGCGAGCGCGGCGCGCGCTTCGGTCTCGGCCTCCGGGTAGCGCCCGGCCGCGAGCAGCACGCCCGGCAGCGCGGCGCGGGCGGTCAGCGAGTCGGGTTTGAAGCGGATCGCCTCACGGTACACGCGCTCGGCCTCGTCGAGCCGACCTTGCTCCGCGTACATCTCGCCGAGGTCGCAGTGGGCGCGGACGTAATTCCGCTTGAGGTCGATCGCGCGGCGAAACGCCGCTTCGGCCTCCACGGTGCGCCCCTGCCAGTAAAGCGACACGCCGAGCCCCCGGTGCAGCGCGGGGTGTTCAGCGACCGCGAGCGCGTCGCGATACGCCGTCTCGGCCTCGGCATGGCGCCCCTGGCGTCCCAGGCCGAGCGCGAAGTTGGCGCGGGCACGAACGCTGGTCGGGTCGAGCCGGACGGCATCGCGCAGCACCGCCTCGGCATCGGCGTGCCGGCCCTGGCGGCCGAGCGCCACGCCGAGCTCGTACAGCAAGTCCGCGTCGTCGGGGCGCGCGGCGATGGCGCGACGCAGCTCGGCCTCCGCCTGCGCGTAATCGCCCAGCGCGCCGAGCGCGACGCCGCGCCCCGCGTGGAAGTCGGCATCGCCCGGACGCAGCCGCAGCGCCTCCGCGTACACCTCCGCCTCCTCGTGCCGGCGACCGCGCCGCCGTAGCGCATCGGCGAGCGCGACGTGCGCGCCCACGAAATTCGGCCGCAGGCGCAGCGCCTCGCGCAGCGCGACCATGCCGTCGTCGTTGCGCCCCTGGCGCTCGAGCACGACACCGAGGTGGTACCAGGCGCGCGCGTCGTCGGCCGCGCATCGTACGGCGTCCCGCAGCGCGTGAGCGGCCTCGCCATAGCGGCGGCGCCGCCGCAGGGTCCGCCCGAGCGCGATCAGCACCCGCGCGTCTTCGGGTCGATGCCGCGCCACCTCGCGATACGCGGCCGACGCGTCCGCCAGATGGCCGGCGCGCTCGAGCGCGACGGCGAGGCCGACCCAGGCGCGCGTGTCCGCGGGCGTTGCGCTGATGGCCTCGCGAAATGCGGTGACGGCGTCGCCGGCCTGGCCGGCATCGAGCAGGGCGCGACCGAGGGCCAGCGCGGTATGCGCCGGCGCCTCACGGAGCGTCTCGACCGCCTCGGCGGGCCGCCGCTGCCGGCGCAGCACACGCGCGAGCGTGTCACATCCGAGCGGATCGTCGGGGCGCCGCGCCAGCACTGCGCGCGTGGCGGCCTCGGCTCCCTCCCACTCTTGGAGCCGCTCCAGGGCCCACGCCAGATGCAGCCCGGCTCGGACGTGATCGGGCCGCAAGCGGAGCACCTCGCGGAACGCTTCGGCGGCCTCGTGATCGCGTCCCTGCTCGAACAACACGCCGCCGAGCGCCTCTTGGGCGGAGACCGCGGACGGCGCCCGCGCGACGGCGGCGCGTGCCTCGTCCTCGGCGTCCGCGGGCCGACGCAGACGGCGAAGCACGACGACGAGATCGAGGCGAGCGCCGAGATCATCGGGCCGCAGCGCGAGCGCCTCGCGCAGCGCGGCGGCCGCCTCCTCGAACCGCCCCCGCTGTGCCTGCGCGCGGGCGCGCTCGCGAGAGGCCTGGAAGCCGTCCGTCATCGCCGTGCCGCGGCGATCAGCGCCCCGACCGCGGCCGGTCGAAGATCGTGGCGATCATGTGATCGAGGTAGCGAAAGTCGAACGGCTTGGGCACGTAACCGAACGCCCCGGTCTTGAGCGCGTCGGCGGCAAGCGCCACCTGCTCGTTGGCGGTCACCATGATGACCGGAATCGTCTCGTCGATCTTCTTGATGTCCTTGAGCACTTCGACGCCGTTCATGCGCGGCATGTTGATGTCCAGCAGCACGGCGTCGGGCCGCTCGCGCAGCACCGCGGTGAGCGCATCGGTGCCGTTGGTGGCCGTCTCGATGTCGTAGGCCACCTTGAAGTGCTCGCTGAGCACCTCGATGATCAACGGCTCGTCGTCGACGATGAGGATACGCTTGCGTGGCGAGGCCACGGCGCGATCGTAGCACGAACCGCCCTCGTGCTAGAGTCGGCGAGGGGACGCTCGTCATGGGCATCGGTGGATGGATGTTTTTCGCCGTCGTCGTCGTGGTGATCCTCTGGGCGACCCTCACCTACAACGCCCTCGTCCGGTTGCGCACGCGATGCCGCCGCGCCTTCGTGCCGGTGGAGATCCAGCTCAGGCGCCGTCACGATCTCGTCCCAAACCTGCTGGAGACGGCGAAGGGCTACATGGCCCACGAGCTCCCGACGCTGGACGCGGTCATCGCCACGCGCTCGGGCGCCGTGCAGGCCGCGCTGCGCGCCGCCGCGACCCCGGGCGGCGTCGAGGCGATGCGCGACCTCGCCAGGGCCGAGGCCGCACTCGCGAGCGCCCTCGCGCGGCTCTTCGCGGTGGCCGAGGCGTATCCGCGCCTGAAGGCCAACGAGAACATGCTGGCGCTGCAGGACGAGCTGACGAGCACCGAGAACCGTATCGCGTTCACGCGGCAGGGCTACAACGACGCGGTGATGGACTACAACCTCCCCCGCGCGCGCTTTCCCATATCCCTCGTGGCCGGCCTGTTCGGCTTCGCACCGGCCGAGCCCCTGCAGGCCACGGAAAGCGTCGTCGAGCGGACGACCGCGCCCGTCGCGTCCCGCTGACATCCGACAGTCGGCGCCGTGGTGTACCATGCCGCGCAGAGGACACCGCGATGGCGTTCGCCGCCGAGCACGACGTGCCGATCCCGTACATGCAGCGCACGCGCGACTACTACCTGACGCTCGGCTACCCCGCGTATCGGTGGGCGCATTTCGCCGACGTGCCGTTTACGCCGCTCTCCCTTCCGCTGGCCCAAACCCGGCTGGCGCTGATCACGACGGCGGCGCCCTATCAGCCGGGCGTCGGCGAGCAGGGCCCCGGTGCGCCCTACAACGCCGCCGCGAAGTTCTATCGGGTCTATTCGGAGTCCACCGAGGCGATTCCCGATCTCCGAATCTCGCACGTCGGCTATGACCGAGTGCACACTCGCGCCGAGGATGCGAATACGTGGCTGCCGCTGCGCCAGCTGCAGCACGCCGTCAAGGCCGGGCGACTCGGCGCGCTCACGCCGCGTCTGCACGGCGCGCCGACGAATCGCAGTCAGCGGGTGACGCTGGAGACCGACGCGCCGGAGCTGCTCGCACGCTGCCGCGACGACGGCGCCGACGCGGCGCTGCTCGTCCCGAGCTGACCGGTCTGCCACCAGACCGTGAGTCTGGTCGCGCGGCATCTCGAGGCCGCGGGCATCCCGACGGTCATCATGGGCTGCGCCAAGGACATCGTGGAGTACTGCGGCGTGCCGCGATTCCTTTTCAGCGACTTCCCGCTCGGTAACAGCGCCGGGCGTCCCTTCGACGTCGACTCACAGGCGCTCACGCTCGAGCTGGCGCTGCGCGTGCTCGAGACGGCGCCCGCCGCCCGCACGACCGTGCAGTCGCCGCTGCGCTGGCGCGATGACGCGTCGTGGAAGCTCGACTTCTCGAACCTGGACCGGATGACGCCCGAGCAGATCGCCGAGCGGCGTCGGGAGTTCGACGAGATCAAGGCCGTCGCCAAGTCCAAGCGCGAGGCGTCGTGAAGCCGTTTGCCGGCGTCCGGATCCTCGACTTCACGCGCTATCTCGCCGGTCCGTACGGGACGTATCAGCTCGCGCTGCTCGGCGCCGACGTCGTGAAGATCGAATCGCACGACGGCGACGAAACGCGCCACCTGCTCATCAACCGCGAGTGGGCGGACCGCAAGATGGCCTCGTCGTTCCTCGCGGTCAACGCCAACAAGCGCAGCATCACGCTCGATCTACGCAAGCCCGACGCGATCGAGGTGATCAAGCGGCTCGTGCGGACCGCCGACGTCGTCTGGGAAAACTTCCGTCCCGGCGTGATGGATCGGCTCGGGCTCGGCTACGACACGCTGGCCGCCATCAATCCGCGGCTGATTTACTGCGCGGTCTCCGGCTTCGGTCACACCGGTCCCGAGCGCACGACGGCCGCCTTCGACGGCAAGCTGCAGGCGATGTCCGGCATCATGTCGATCACCGGCGATCCGGCCGGCGGTCCCATGCGCGCCGGATTCGCGATCTGCGACACCATCGGCGGCATGACCGCCGCGCTGGCCGTCTCCAGCGCGCTGTATCAGCGTCAGCGCACGGGCCGCGGACAGTTCGTGGACGTGGCCATGCTCGACGCCGCGCTCGCCTTCCTTCCGGGCCCGGTGTGCGAGTACACCGTCGCCGGCATTCCGCAGCGGCAGATCGGCAACGGCTCGGTGAGCCGCAAGCCCACGGCGGGGCGCTTCCGCGCCGGCGACGGCTACATCGTGCTGGCGGTGCTGACTGACAAACAATTCGCGAGCCTCATGCGGACGATCGGGCGTGCCGACGCGCTGGATGATCCGCGCTTCAAGGACTGGCGCGCTCGCACGGACAACGAGCCGGCGCTGCGTGAGGTCATCGAGACGGCGCTGGCCAAGGACGATCCGAAGTCCTGGGAGGCGCGGCTCACCGCCGCCGACGTGCCGTGCGCGACCGTGTGGAAGATCGAGGAGATCACGCAGCACCCCCAGCTCGAGCACCGCGACGTGATGCAGACGATCGATTCCCGCTACGGGCCAATGCGTCTCGTCGGCGCGGGCTTTCGGCTCGCGCACGGCGGCCCGGGCATCGAACGCGAGCCGCCGACGCTCGGCGAGCACACCGACGAGATCCTCGGCGAGGCCGGTTACGATCCTGCGCAGATCAAGGAGCTCCGGCGCAACGGCGTGATCTGAACTGAACGCCCGAGGCCAACGCGCGGCCTCGGGCGCTTTGCCCGCGCTCCCCTTCACACCGCTCGACGCGGTGGCCTGAATGCGCCGCTTTCGCGGCATTGCCGGTCTGGCATTCCCCTTGCCTTGCTCTCGCGCCGGAGGACCTGACCATGACCGAAGATTTGCTCGTGGTCGCCGGAGTTCTCGTCGCGTCGGTCGTCTGCGGATGGTACGTCGCTCATTCGATCCGCGACATCGCGCTTCTCGTTCCCACCGATGATCTGTGTACGACAACCGCGCAGTGCCTGAACCTCGCTCTCGGCTACTAGCGAAGCCTGAGCCTCGCGCTCGGCTTCGAGTAAAGCCGACGTCATCAAGGAGAATTCTCCCGATGCCCACCCGTCATTCCAGTGCGGTTGTCGTGGGAGCCAGCATGAGCGGTTTGCTCGCGGTCCGAGCGTTGAGTGATCGGTTCGAGCGCGTCACGGTGGTGGAGCGCGACGTGCTCAAGGACGGCGACGACGCACGCAAAGGCGTCCCGCAATCGGCGCACGCGCACGGGCTGCTCGCCAGCGGCTACCGCGTCATGGACCGGTACTTCCCGGGCATGATGGACGAGCTCGAAGCGCTGGGCGCGCCGCGCGGTGACGTCGTCGGCGATTTCCTCTGGTTCCAGTATGGTCGGTGGAAGCTTCGTCACGACTCGGGTCTCCGCGGCATCACGGTGAGCCGCCCGTGTCTGGAAGCCGCCGTTCGCCGGCGCGTCAAAGCGATTCCGAACGTGACCTTCCTCGAGGGCGCGGAGGGCGTGAGCCCGCGGCTCAATGCGACCACCGGGCACGTCACGGCGTTGAGCGTGCAGCGACGCGGCTACGGCAGGGAGGAAACCCTCGACGCGGATCTCGTCATCGATGCTGCCGGCCGCGGATCGCAGGCGCCGCGATGGCTCGATCAAGCGGGCTTCGGCCGGCCACCCGAGCTCGCCGTAAAGGTCGATGTTGGATACGCGACGCGCACGTTCGAGCGGCGCCGCGGTGACTTCTTCAACTCCATCGGCGGCATCATCTCCGGCACGCCGCCCGCGAGCACGCGGTACGGCGCCGTCCTGGCCGCTGAGGGTCGCCGCTGGGTGGTCACGCTGGTCGG
>Ga0114129_10004073_pt1 | contig 20643 bp, 15 predicted proteins | sample RhiMetdeltSRZDD1_FD_80071 | JGI IMG/M metagenome (GOLD analysis project Ga0114129, IMG submission 80071) | Populus rhizosphere microbial communities from Tennessee, USA - Rhizosphere MetaG P. deltoides SRZDD1 (version 2) (version 2) | ecosystem: Host-associated > Plants > Roots > Rhizosphere >... | reverse complement strand
TTGGTACTGGTTTGTTTCACGCTGGCATCTTCGCTGACGAAGCAGTCGATTCAACGAGCCAGGCTTATCGCCTTCAACGTAAGCGACGGTATCCCCGCTTATCTTTTCAAGAAGGATCCTGCGAGGCTACGAGAATTTCTGCGCAAGCACGCCAGTCAGCCGGGGATCGCGTACGTTATGGTCGCAGACCGCAAAGGCGAAATTGTTTCCCATAGCTTCGAAGTGTTGCCGCAACAGGTGCAGAACATTGTGCCAAGGGATCATCCACAAAACATCGGTCAGCGTCTATTTCGACTGGGAGATAGCGTGGTACATGAGGTGAGCGTTCCGGTCTTGGAAGGGCAAGGCGGTGCCGTTTGCGTAGGCATTTGGAAGGACCAAATCGACGATGAAATCAGCAAAACCCTGATACCGATGGTCAAATTCATCGTCCTAGTTTTTTGCGGCGGTATCCTAATGGCGATTTTCCTAACCTGGAGAATCACCCGGCCGATAGTGCGATTGGTAAGAACTGCTCGCCGCGTGAGCGAGGGCGAACTGGACGTGCCATCCCTTAGTGTCAATGACACCGACGAGTTCGGCGAATTATCGCGCTCGTTCGAACGCATGCGTTCCAGTGTCAAGGCGGCGATGACCCGGTTGGACGGATAATACTGAGCGGGATCTGCTCGTCCTGACAAGTCTATCTTTCTGGGCGCACATAGTTCGAAAGCATCGATACGAAGTTGTTTGCAGCAGCCAACCTGAGTAACAAACGCATCACTCAGCGTCCCAACAATCCCGTCAGCTGCACCAGCTCTTCGTATCTGCTGCCCCATTTTTCTGTGTCGGGGACAAGGGTGTTGCGGTTGCCGACGTCGTCGGGGCCGCCGGTGGCGAGTTCTTTGAGGGCGGGCCAGCGGCGTTGCTTGAAGGCGATTTCTTGCCCTCTTTTGGAGAGCATGAAATCCACCAGAAGAGCGGCGGTGTGCGGGTGGGGCGGCTGGGAAGAGATCGCGAGGGACGAGACTGATTTCACGGGAACAAAAGGTTCGGGAAAAACATAGTCGATGGGCGCACCGGCTTTACGCAGGCTAACCGCCTCGTGATGGTGCGCATCGATCTGTAGGGGAAACTCACCGGCCGCGACCAATTGCGAAACCAGAGTACGCCCTTTGCGGATATTCAATTGCTGGGCTCCCAGGCTACGCGCGATTTGTTTGCCCTTTTCATCGCCGTAATATTCCAGCACTGCGGCCAACCAATCGTCCGCGTCTTGATCCATCCCCATTTTTCCCTTCCACTTTGGTTGTAATAGATCGGCGATGGACTTCGGCGCCTGCGCGCGATCCACTTGTTTGGAATTGAAAAGATACACCATGAGGGAGGCCCAGATACCGTTGAAGTAACCGTCTTTATCATAGAATCCGGCGCGCAGGCCGCGTCGATACGGTGAGTCATGACGGCCGATGGCGTTGGCTTTCTTGAGGGTATAGAGTGCGGAGCTGCGGATGTTGAGTACGTCGTAATTGAACCTGCCGGCACGATGCTCGGTCAGAATCCGATTGAGCAAACTCTGTGGTCCGCCAGTCAAGATTTCTACCTTGAGAAAGGGATATTCCGCTTCAAAGGCGCTGGTGAATTGGCGCAGATCCTCGCGATTCATCGGCGCGTACCAGACGACGCTGCGCTCGTTCTTGGCTTCGCGCACCAACGCCGCTTGCCTCTCGGCCGGTGCGAGACGATTGATCTTGGCCAGCGTTTCATCAGCGGTGGCGGCTTGAACGTTTGACGAATAGACAAAAAGCACGGGCGAAATAAAAAGCATCCGTACGGAAATTTGCCAGTGGCGAAGCATTCTACATCTCCTTGGCGAGAGATCTCGCTAAATCGGCCCGTCCAGGCCGAAAAGTTTTTTCGTCTCGCGGCTAAAGTTTTTGTCCTGGATACCGATGACGAACACGGCAGGCTCGTCAGAGAGTCCCAGGGCACGAAAGGCGAACTGCACGTTACGCTCGCCCTGATAAGCGGTGGAAATCAAGTAAAGTCCCGTCAGTGTAACGCGGTAGGCCTGCGGCAGTGGGAGTTCTTTTAGCATGTAATGTTCCAGTTTGGCCAACCTTCGAGTACAGCGCGTGTCTTTTTGTTGGTCGGTGGTAAGAGTTGAATCAAGAAGTGTTTCTATTCCATGCCGTCGCTGATGAATTGGATCACGTAGCCTGCCGGGTCGTCCATATACGTGCCCCCTTGCCCGTCGTGGCGCTCCTTGGCCGCGCCCCGGTCTCCGTTGGCGATTTGAAGGTTGTCCAGATGAGCCAAGGCGCCGCCCCATTTTGTGGCAGGAACGTAAAACGCGATGTGCGGGCCAGGAACTTTGCGGCTCATGATCAGTCCTTTCGACGCAAAGGGCGCTGCGGTTAGAATCAAAGTCTGGCCACTCGCCATCTTTAGGATTGCCTGTCGATTGCCTTCGGTCTGACTTTGCAACTCGAATCCAAGCACTTTGGCGTAGAAATCAATGGAAGCGCTCACGTCGGGAGCTTCGAGTTCGATGTATCCAACTCCGGTCATTTTCCTCTTGGTGTTAGTTGGAGCATCGTTTAAACCCTTGCAGGTGAAAACCGCGTAGTGGTTTCCAGCTGGATCGGTAAAGAACAGGGTCTGATCGGCAAACGGGTGCGAGTTTTTGACCGGTCCGTCCGACTGAACCCCCAACTCGTTCAGATCAGTCATGACCGCTTCGAGTCCTTGAGTAGTCGTCGTAAACGAATAGGTTGGCAGTCCGCGCGCGCTGGTGGACTTTGGTCGCTCGTCGCTTTGCAGATAGACACCCATGCGTTTTCCGCCGATTTGGATAAAAGTATGCGGCACGGCGCCGCGCTTGCGCTGTCGGACATTTAAGCCGTTGCGCTTGGTGATGGCGCCACCGAAGACACGTACATAGAACTCCTCGGCGACGACGATGTCATCGACGGGAACGACAAAATGATCCAGGGATTCAGCCAAGTTTTGAGCTGCCATTTGATTTCTCCGCGGTTTGATGGAGCCGTTTAATCGGCCTTCAGTTGCTTCATAAACCAGTCGGCGATGTAGGTTCTGCGATCGAATCGTTTCTGGCCGTGGCCGACGCCGTCGATCATCGAGCGGTCGGGCGAGTTGACTGCATTCTCATAGAGATTAAGCGCGCCGCGCGGGTCCATGACGCGGTCATCGATGCTGTAACCGACAAGCAGCGGGCATTCTATCTTGTTGGCTCTGCCGACAAGCGTGAACTCTTTGATTTTCTCACGCGCATCTTTGAGATCTCTCGCGCCCATTAGCCAGCGCAAACGTTCTTGAATCGGCGGGAAGTAATCGAAGATATCGTCGACAAGATTGTACGCGCCGCTCCACGCTGCGACGGCTTTGATCCGTTTTTCGATCGTGGCGCAGCGTGGCCCGGAGTAACCGCCCATGCTGGAACCATGCAAACCGATACGCTCGGTGTCAACGTCGGGACGAGTAACGAGATAATCGATGACCGCTCTGGCAACACGCTCCGAGTCCGGCGGCGCGTAAAGTTTGTGATAACGCAATGTGCCCCCATGTCCGGGACCATCGACGTCGATAAACGACATGCCACGGCGCACGTATTGGCCGGCACCGCCGTCTTCGCCGCGTAATAAAATTCCGTCGGCGCCGCCATAATTATAGACGACCGGCAGCTTTATCCCGGGTTTACCGCGCCCGGGCCAAAAAAGGGCAGGTAGGTTGTGGCCTTCGTAAGGAATTTCCACGCGCTCGAAGGGCGGCGTGACTTGGCTCCATGCCCGGTTGAAGTTATCTTCGAGTTTTTTGAAAGTCGGCAGCATGCGCGAATCACTTTCGGCCATATAGACGACCGCTCGCCGATAAAAATCAGCGGCGCGCAGGTAAAACTCATGGGCGGTTTGCTTGCGGTTTTCTTGTTCGAAGTCTGCCGCCAGCTCTTCGTTTTTCTTTGCGACCTCCATCCACTCTTGATGCCAACTCTCGAGATTGAAAAATTTGACTCGCCGCGCTACCCCACGGATGTCCGGATCGGGATGGTCCGGCGAAACTTCCATGCGAACTTCGAGCTGGCCGCCACCGGCTAATCCTTTTGCCGGATAAAGCAGTTTCTCCGCTTGTTCTCTGTTGAACACATCGCCGCCGGCTGGGTTCGCCATAGCCCACACTCCTTTGTTTGCTCTCCTGTTTGCCCCAGGCGCGGTGAGATTTCAACACCGAAATCCCGGTTGATAGCGAGCGACAATTGTTGCGATAAGGGGGAATACTCCCGGTGTTGGCACAATAGGGGTAAACGACCGCCACAGCCATCGGGTGGCGAACGGACTAGTTCGGGCGTTTTGCGGGTTGAGAAATTCTTGGCCGTGGGGCTGCGCGGCGAGGGTCTCAGGTGCCTTTGCGTTTTCGGCAAATTGCGGCGAAAGCCAAAAAAATCCGCCGCTGGAGCCTGTACCGCGGCGCCAAAACTTCCGGATGCCACTGCAAGCCAAGCACGAACTCATGCTGCGTGCTTTCGATTCCCTCGATAATGCCGTCGTCAGCGATGGCATTGACGACCAGACCGCGACCGAGCTCCTTGATCGCCTGATGGTGGGTTGTGTTGACCTCTAGACTTTGTCGCCGAACAATTTCGTGGAGCCGTGTGCCGTTTTTCACGTGAACCCGATGGCCGCCGACCTTCTTCCTGGCGCTTTGTTGATGTTCGGCAGCACCGGGTAGCTGCGCCGCGATGTCTTGATAGAGCGAGCCCCCTAACGCGACGTTAATCGCTTGCGCGCCGCCGCAAATCCCTAGAACCGGCAGATCGCGCTTCAGCGCCGATGTGGCGAGCTCGAGCTCAAATTCGGTCCGTTGCGGTTTGACAATGCCGAGCTGGTTGATCGGCTTCTCACCATAGTAACGCGGGTGAATGTCGAAGTTGCCGCCGCTGATCACGAGGCCGTCGAGCAAACCCATGCAACGGCGCAACCTTTGGCTCGAATGGTTAGCCGGCAAAATGAGCGCTAGGGTGCCGGCTCGTTCAACGGCGCTGACATAACGCTGGGGGAGAAACAGGATGGGCTCGCTTTGACTATGGTTTCTGGGGATGGCTGAAAGGTCTGCGGTGATGCCGACCAGCGGGGGAGAGCCTCTCGTCATTTTTGCGGTTCGTAGAGCCGTTTGTAAATTCGATGATTACGCAGCACGAGTTTAACATAACCCCGCGTTTCGACATAGGGTATGCGCTCTACGAACTCTTCGATGTCATCGGCAGCGATTTCTTTCTCCCAGCGATCGACCACCGCCTCGCCGGCATTGTAAGCAGCGAGCGCTTTGAACCAATTGTTGGAGTATCGTTGCAACAAATCCTTCAGATATTGCGTGCCGAGCGCGACGTTGACGTCAGGTTGAAAGAGCGTTTCCTGGGAGGGCGTGGGAAGCCCTAGCTGGTTGGCGACTCGCGCCGCCGTGGGTGGAATCAGTTGCATCAGTCCGAGGGCGGGCGCCGGCGACCTCGCACGCGTATCGAACAAGCTTTCCTGGCGGATCAAAGCCAAAACCAGGTAGGGGTCGAGCCCGCGTTCTTGCGCTTTCTCTTGGATCAATTCCCAATAGGCGAGCGGGTAGCGATAGAGATCGCGCTCGCCCTCAGAAACAGGCAACTGGTTGGCAAGGTTGAGGCTGCGGCCATAGGCCTGGCTGTGAAAGTATTCACGCATCAGTAGGGCGCGCACGGAGCCGTTGGGCTTGCTCCGACGATTGATCTCGTCCAACTCCCCAACCGCTAATTGATGTAGCGACAGCGCGGTGAGCTCGCGGGCCCGAGAGAGATGAAAGATCACCTCCGCGCTCAACGGTGGGTCAGATTCAATCACAGCGCTCAGTTTCGTCGATTTCGTGTCCTCTACCGGACTGCCCAAGCGCTCGAGACTACGCAGGGCGAGCGCTTGGTAGTAGGATTCCTCTCCGGCGTTGACAATTTGTCGGTGAAGTTGCTTCGCGGTGTCTGATTCGCCCAACCGCTCGGCAGTACGCGCCTGCCAATAAAGCGCGGCAGTTGCAAAGGGACCGTCTTTGCTCTGGCCCACTAACTCGCGGAATGTCGCCGCTGCCGATTGCAGCTCGCCGCCGCGGTAATAAAGCCATGCCAACCGCCATCCAGCATCGTCGCGGACCTGGCTCTTGGGAACCTGTTTTTGGACGTTGCTGTAGAGTTGGATCGCCTCTTCTCTTCGCCCGAAATACTCGTGGATGTCTGCGGAAGCGTACCGTGCGCGATCGACGTACTCGCTCGTCGGATATTTTTCAACTAGGGATCTAAAGTATTCGAGCGCCTGGGCGTTATCGTGCCGATTCCAGAGAATCTGACCGATCTGATAAAGCGCCTTAGGAGCTTCGGCGCTATCCGGAAACTCGCGCGCGATCTGTTCCAGTAGAGGAATTGCCTCGTTTCGATTGCGCACGCCGAGGTAAAGACCAGCCAGTTTGGCTAAATAGCGTAGCCGCAAATCCGGCTCGGAAACATTGTTCAACAGCTTCTTGTAGAGAATCTCGGCTTCACTGGTTTGCCGCTCCCGAGCCAGACGATCGGCTTCGTCGGTCAGAGAGTCAATGGTCTGAAATGGAAAAATCTCGGGAAATTTTTCGCGCAACCGCGCTTGGGCTTTTCTCGCAGGAGCGGTCCAGCGCGAATTTGGTGATATATTGCGCAACTCGTTATAAAGAGTATGGGCGCGCTTGGGATCGCCTTGGCCTTCCACCGCCTGTGCTTGCAGGAACAACGCTTCGTCGGCGATTTCCCGTCTCGTCGACTTATCCGACCGGAGCTGGCGTAATGTGTCAACGGCAGTCGTATAATTTTTCTCAGCAATGTCGGCTTTCGCGCGTAGCAGAGCGGCGGCGGGTAACCAAATGCTCTGGGGAAAGCGCTGTTTCAACCGGGCCACTAGTTGGCGGGTCTGGTCCATGTTAGTTTCGCTAAAGGCGATCGCGGCGAGATAATACAGACTGTAGTCTGCAAGACGAAACTTTGATTCGAGGGTTTTTTGAAATAGGTTTTTCGCCTGGGCGAGATTGCCGCTGGAATATAGCGCATACGCTTTGGCAAAAAATTCACGTTCAGCGCCGGCCTGCGCAAACAGCGGCTGGGGAAAGGCGGTGAGGGTTAAGAGCAACAGAAGTATCGCAGTCCGATTGGCCATGTTTCTCCGAAAGTTTAACCAAGCTTGTCGAGGGATTCAATCAAATCGGTTTCCCTCATTTGTAAATGTCACAAATTACGCTCCGATTCGACGTCGACCGGCAGTGTTGTTTTTTGCAGCCATGAACGTTATGGTTTTTGGCAATCGAAATTCTGTGTTTCGATTATACTCGGGCGGTAGCGGCCGAATAGATGTAGCGGGAGGTAACATCGTTTGAAGATCGAAGGAACATACATTTTTAACGCGCCACGGGACCGCGTGTGGCAAGTCTTGCTCGATCCAAAAATCATGTCTCAATGTATGCCAGGCTGTGAAAGCATGAACGAAGTGGCCCCGGATCAATTCGAGGCAGTTATGAAAGTCGGCGTCGCTTCAGTAAAAGGCACATACAAAGGTAAAGTGTCAATCAAAGATAAACAATCCCCTTCCCACTACGTCTTGAGTGGGGAGGGCTCGGGCGGACCTGGTTTCATGCAGGGCGACGTTGCCATCGACTTAGAAGAACAGGACGGCAAAACCGTGCTAAAATACAGTACCGACGCGAAAGTTGGTGGGCTGATTGCTAGCATTGGGCAGCGAATGCTGAACGGGGTTGCCAAGATGATGGTCGAACAATTTTTCAAGAAAGTGGAAACATTTGTCTAACACTACGAAAGATAAACATCTTCGATCTCTCATAATTTATCGCAAAATTTCACCCCTCGGGTAACGTCGTGTTGCCGGTCGTAAGCGTCATCATTCCTACTTTCAACCGTTGGCCCCTAGTCGGTGAAGCCGTCGAATCCGTCTTCGCGCAGAGCTATTCTGACTTTGAGCTAATCGTCGTCGACGACGGTTCTACGGATGAGACGCAGCAGGAGCTGGCGAAATTTCGTTCTCGCCTCCGATTGTTCGTTAAAGCTAGAGGAGGTGTGGCTGCTGCGCGTAATTTCGGCGTGAGCCGGGCGGCCGGCCGCTATGTAGCCTTTCTCGACTCCGACGATCTTTGGCGGCCCAAGAAACTCGAAATGCAAACCGCGTTCATGGAAAAGGACCCTGCGGTGCAAATCTGCCAGACCGAAGAGATTTGGCTTCGCCATGGCGTCAGAGTCAATCCCAGATCAAGACATCAAAAACCTTCTGGTGATATCTTTATGGCGAGTCTGCAACTTTGTTTGGTGAGTCCGTCAGCGGTCATGATGACGAAGGAGTTGTTTTGGCGGTTCGGCGGATTCGATGAAAGGTTTCCGGTGTGTGAAGATTACGATCTCTGGCTGCGCATTGCCGTTGAGCACCGGGTGCCATTGATTGCGAGCCCGTTAACTATAAAGCGTGGCGGTCACGCGGATCAACTGTCGCGCTCGACGTGGGCCATTGATCGGTATCGTGTGGCGGCGCTGCAAAAGCTGTTGCGATCGAACCTTCAAGGTACGCGACGGGCGAGGGCTTTGGCAGTCTTGCGATCCAAAATTGCGATCCTTGCACAAGGCGCGCGCAAACGGGGGAAGGAACAAGAGGCCAATGAGTACGAGGCGATGACCGCCGAGTTCGACGGGGAGAGCGTAGATGTCGGAGACGGAAATTCGCAATTACACAATAGCGAGGGGTTTTCAGCCTAGGACGTTGGAGCGCTGGCTTAGTTGGGAGCCCGCGGACCGAGACGCTCTCGCCGAGCTCGCTCAAAACCTCAAGATCGGTGAAAATCACCTGCGTGACCTGATGGATTGGCTCGAAGAAATTAGTTTGCGTGATCGCTTGAGAATTCACGACCTGTTGCGCAGTAAAGCGATAGCTCACATCGAAACTGACCCGCGTCTCGGCCGGACCGATAAACTCAAACGCATCAAAGAGCAGGTTAGAAGATTGAGATTCCCGCGTCTGGCTGAGACCGAGGATGCGATTCGGAACGAAATTCAGGCGTTAAAGCTCGCCTCTGAAATACGCTTGAGCGTGCCGCCAGGGCTCGAAGAAGGCAGCCTCCGAGTGGAGTTCAAGGCTACGAGTCACGACCAGCTCAAGCGAATGGTTACGCAACTTAACGATGCGGCGCAGAAAGATTCCGTCCGGGAGATTTTCGAGCTTCTCGCAGGGCGGCGGACAACGCGGAAGCAATCGTAAAGCTAAACATCACTCAAATGATACCGTTCCAACCGGAAAAAGTGATCGTGGAGCGAGGCTCCGAGCTAAGCACGATCTTTCGCAACTTGCGCCGAAACTTGCCGCAGGTTCCTTTCGAGTTTGTTGAGGATTTATCTACGCCCAGTGAGAGCGGGTCGACCCTCAGCGACCCCTTCGGCGTGGCGAAAAGGAAACTTTATCTGACAAAACACAAAGGAGAGTTCTTAAAGAAATGTCCCGGCAGCGCCGGGCAGGTCTGCTGTAATTATTTCGTCATTAACTTCGCCAGCAACTGCCCGATGGATTGCAGCTACTGTTACCTGCAAGAATACTTGGCGGATAATCAAGCGTTCAAAGTTTTCAGCAATGTGGGCGACTTGATCGACGAGGCCGATCGAACGCTGAAGAAGCATCGCGGTGTTTTTTTTCGCATCGGCACTGGCGAGATCACCGACAGTCTTGCTCTGGAACCGTACACGGGAACAGTCGGCGAGATGATTCCTTACTTTGCCGAACAGCCCAACGTCTTGTTAGAGCTAAAGACCAAAAGTGATTGTGTTGAGAGCTTGCTCAATCTCGACCCAAAAGGGCGCATCGTGGTCGCCTGGTCGATGAATCCTCAAAGCGTCATCGATTGGGATGAGCACGGCACAGCGTCTTTCGGTGAAAGACTCAACGCCGCGCGCCGCTGCCAGGACGCGGGATACCGTTTGGGTTTTCACTTTGATCCGATCATCGAGTATCCCGGCTGGGAAACCGATTATCAAGCCATGATCGAGGAAATCTTTTCGACCATCGATTGGCGCCGCCTGGCGTGGCTCAGCCTTGGTGTGCTGCGAAATACCCCAGGACTCAAGCGGACCATGCGCGAGCGATTCCCGAAGACGCGGCTTTTAACCGGCGAGCAGGTGCTTTGTCCAGACGGCAAGTTCCGCTATTTCCATCCTTTGCGCGTCGCAATGTATCGAAAAATGATTCACTGGATTCGCCGGCCAGCGCCGACAGTCAAAATATATCTCTGCATGGAATCTCGGGAGGTGTGGCAACAGGTGTTCGGCTTTGCTCCGGCCTGCGAGAAGGAGCTCGGCAATCAAATGGCGCCGGGGGGCGATTCATAGTTCATTCATGACGAATCAGGACAGCGCGATCGGCGTGTTTGACTCGGGCATCGGTGGTCTCACGGTGTTGCATCAGATTATCGAGGCTCTGCCGCGGGAGAATACAGTTTATTTGGGTGACACAGCGCGGGCGCCTTACGGTACCAAATCGGTCGAAACCGTACTTCGCTATTCTTTCGAGAACAGCGAATTTTTAGTCGAAAAGGGTGTCAAGCTCGTCGTCGTTGCTTGCAATACCTCAACCGCTATCGCCCTCGGCCAATTGAAAATTGAACTGTCGCTCCCAGTGATCGGCGTGATCGAGCCGGGAGTGAGGCGAGCAATCGAGAGCACGAAGAGCAAGAAAGTCGGTGTTATTGGAACGGAAGCGACGATTCACAGCGGAGCTTATACTCGGGCGCTCAAAGCGGTAGACCCGGAGATCGAAGTCTACAGCAGGGCCTGCCCGCTGTTCGTGCCATTGATTGAAGAGGGCTGGACTGACAACGAAGTCGTCGAGATGACTGTGAAGACCTACCTTGGGAGCCTAAAGCAAAGCGGGATTGACACTTTGATTCTCGGCTGCACGCATTATCCTTTGCTAAAGAAAGCGATTCGGAAATTCATCGGGAGTGGCGTTCGCCTGGTTGATTCCGCAGAGGCGACGGCCAAAGAAGTAGAAGCAGTATTGAAAAAAACTGCAATTGCCAGAAAAAGTGGTAAAGGAACACACAGCTTCTTTGTCACCGACGCGCCCGATCGCTTTATTAAGGTAGGCCGCCGTTTTCTCGGCGAAAAAGTCGAATCGGCTGTCCGCATCGAGCGCTGACAGGACTTTGAGCATGCCAAAACACCTTTAAGTCGCCTGCCGAATCGTGTATTTTGAAGCTGGTGAGCCGGGCGGTGCTGGTCGTAATGCAAGGGTATCCTCGCGGCAAGTTTTAGGGTGTTCAATCTAATCAAGAAAATGTTGAATCTGATCAAGAAGATTGTCGGAACCAAAAACGATCGTGAAATCAAGCGGATTCGTCCGTATGTTGAGGAAATTAGCAAGCTCGAACCTGACTATCAGCAACTGACAGATGAAGAGCTCAAGGCCAAGACCGATCGATTCAAAGAACGCATTGCTGAGGCAACGGGAAGTCTAAATCAAGAACTGGACAAGTCGCGAAGCGAAGGCGCGACCGCGGAGCCGGAGCAGCGCGAGGAGCTTAAAAATCGGGCCGAGGAGTTGGATAAAGAGTTGCGCCAAAAGGAATCGGAAGCTCTTGAAGAACTGTTGCCTGAAGCCTTCGCGGCTGTGCGTGAAGCCTCTCGACGCAGCATCGGACTACGTCATTTCGACGTTCAGTTGATAGGCGGAGCCGTGCTCCATGAAGGTAAGATCGCCGAGATGAAAACCGGGGAAGGCAAAACCCTGGTCGCGACATTGGCGCTCTACCTAAATGCGCTCACGGGGCGCGGCGTCCATCTAATCACTGTCAATGATTATCTGGCACGCCGCGACGTGCAGTGGATGGGGCCGATCTACCACAAGTTGGGCTTAAGCACGGCTTCCATCGTTCACGAGGCGAGTTACCTGTTCGATCCCACTTATATCACCAAGGACTATCGCTATCTTAATTTGCGCCCGATCACCCGTCAGGAAGCCTACCTCGCCGATATCACCTACGGCACCAACAACGAGTTCGGCTTCGATTACCTGCGTGACAACATGAAGTTCTCGTTGGAGGAATATGTACAGCGGGAGCTCAACTATGCCGTCGTCGATGAGGTTGATAATATTCTCATCGACGAAGCGAGAACTCCGTTGATCATTTCTGGCCCGGCAGAAGAATCCACGGACAAGTATTATGTCATCGATCGCGTCATTCCCAAGCTGCAGCGGGGCGCTGTCATTCAAGGCGATCCATCCCAGGAGGACCGCGCGGCTATCGAAGCAAAGGGTGACTACACGGTGGATGAAAAGAGCCGCTCGGTGACGCTCACGGAGGGCGGCGTGGCAAAAGTCGAGCGTTTGCTCGGTGTGCACAATCTTTACGACCCGCGCCAGATCGATACCCTGCACCATGTGCAGCAGGCGCTTAAGGCTCATGCGATTTTCAAGCGCGATGTCGACTATGTTGTGAAAGATGGGGAAGTTATCATCGTCGACGAATTTACCGGTCGGTTGATGCCGGGACGGCGCTGGTCGGATGGTTTGCATCAAGCCGTCGAAGCCAAAGAGCGTGTGCATATCCGGGAGGAAAACCAAACCCTCGCAACTATCACGATTCAGAATTATTTCCGCATGTACAAAAAATTGGCGGGAATGACCGGAACAGCCGATACCGAGGCACCCGAATTTAAGAAAATCTATAAATTGGACGTTACCGTGATCCCGACCCATCGCATGATGATTAGGGACGACCTACCCGATGTGGTCTATCGGAGCGACAACGAAAAGTATGACGCGGTCGTCCAGGAGATCGAAGAACGAAATAAAAAGGGTCAACCGATCTTAGTCGGGACCACCTCGGTGGCAAAGTCCGAGCGACTCTCACGAATGCTCAAGAAAAAAGGCATCAAGCACAATGTCCTCAACGCAGTCAACCATGAAGCAGAGGCAAGCATCATCGCCCAGGCGGGCAGGTTCAACGCTGTCACTATCGCGACAAACATGGCGGGTCGGGGCACGGATATTTTACTCGGCGGCAATCCCGAGTTTTTGGCGCGATCGGATATGGAAAACGAATGGATTAGCCGGGGGGCGAAGCTGCCGGCGCAGGGGGCCGCGCGCTATGAAGACGCGTTGAGGGAGTTAAGAGAAAAATACGAAGAAGAGGTCCAAAAAGCGGAGAAAAAGTACGTTAAGGATGGAGAGATTTTCCAGCAAAAGCGTGGCGAAGCTCTGAAGCGAACCACGGAACTACAGCGTGAAATACGCGCGATTTCACCATTTCGCCAGGCACGGGAGCGGTACGAAGATCTATCGGCCACAGAACTGATCGAAGCGCTGCATAATATGCGTCCGATCCCAGATTCGTACCTTAGGGCCAAGGAAGCATTCGAGACCGCTATCTTGAATGCAAGAAATGGCGGTGGGGGGGACGTTCCGGAAAATTTTGAGGAAGCAAGGCAAGAATTTAGCGCGGCGTTGGAGCGCTGGCAGCGAAATAGCGGGGAGCGGGAAGGGCTGATGGAGGCGTTGGATGAAAGGCGGCGTCTATACGAGCAGCAGCTGATCGACATCGAGTTTGAAAATGCGCGAACTGTTTTGACTGATGGCGAGCACGCGCAGACGGTAGCGGAGTACGACAAAGCCTATCGCGCCTTCGACGAAGCTGAAGTGAACTGCGAGCAGATTCGCGTACCGTACGAACAGGTCATACAACAAGCCCAACAGAGCTACGAAGCCAAGCGGCAGGAATATCTCCAGATGGTGGATCAGATACGGGAGCAGCTGGACAAGGCGCCGGATGAATTTCGCCACCGATTCGATGAAATCCTGGCTGATTACAATAAGGTCTGCGCCCAAGAGAAGGAGAAAGTCATCGCCGCCGGCGGTTTACATATCCTGGGCACGGAGCGGCATGAAAGCCGGCGGATTGACAATCAATTGCGCGGTCGTGCTGGGCGGCAAGGAGACCCCGGATCATCTCGTTTTTATCTCTCCTTGGAAGATGATTTGATGCGCATTTTTGGCGCCGATCGTATTCAAGGGATCATGAGCCGGCTGGGCATGGAGGAGGGCGTTCCTATCGAACATGGGTTAGTGACGCGCGCGATCGAGAACGCGCAGAAAAAGGTTGAGGGACATAATTTTGATATTCGCAAGCATCTCCTGGAATACGATGACGTGTTGAACAAACAGCGTGAGGTAATTTACAACTATCGCCGCGACGTGCTCAAAGGCGAGGCGCTAAAAGAACAAGTCCTCGAGATGGCCGAAGAGCTAGCCGAGGAAATCGTTGGTCGATACTCCGATAATGAGCTTCATCCATCGGAATGGGATCTGAACGGATTGCGCGAAGGCATTTATCATCAGTTCAACTTGCGATTAGAACTTAAACCGGAGCAAGAGGACGAGCTCACGGAAGACAATCTCCGCGGAATCACGTGCCAACGAGTCGTGGAAGCGTACGAAGAGAAAGAAAAACGATTCGGTGCGCCGATGCTGCGACAACTGGAAAAGATTATTATGTTGCAAACCATCGACATCCTTTGGAAAGACCATCTTCTAAGCATGGATCACCTGAAGGAAGGCATAGGTTTGCGAGGTTACGGACAGAAAAATCCTCTACAGGAATACCAAAAGGAAGGGTTCGACATGTTCGAGGACATGAAGCGTCGGATCCAAGAAGATGTTGTACAAAAGCTGTTCACGGTGGAGTTAGCAAGGGAAAGCGTTGCCCCGCAAGTCGAGTTGCAGCAGCCGCGGCCGCAAAGAATGGTATTAAGCCATGGCAATGAGCCGGTCGCGGCACGGCCGAGTGGCCCGGCAAAACGTGACGGTGAAAAGGTCGGCCGCAATGATCCTTGCCCGTGCGGCAGCGGCAAGAAGTATAAGCGATGCCACGGGAAGTAAGGGCTATTTGCGTCACAGCCTCGCTCGAAGTGCGCGACGCTGCAAGCTAACTGAAGGATGCAGTAGGGAATCTAAACGATTTTCGTTGGCACGTTTTGGCTGTCACGATTTCGCCCCGGAGCAGTTTCGAAAAAATTTATCCGCGAACTCTACAGTTTGACTGTTACGTCAGACTTGATCAGTTTGTGCCGCCCTCCGCGGCGATCGCATCCTCTACGTACTCGTGATGGGGAACCGATGGAACGCTATTGCCAGCCCCCAATTTGATAATTCGGTCTTTGAATGCGTGCAATTCCTTAGTGGCATTCCTGGTATCGATTACCAAGGTTGCTACTTCGACAATCTTTCGGAAATCATAAACGCTATGGTCGGTGAGAATGATGACACAATCCTGTTTTGCGATCTCCGCAGGCGACGCGTCAATTGACTTGAGCACATTACCGTTCACCTGTAAGGTCGGAACGAACGGGTCGTTGTAAGACAGATTCGCTCCCTTGTCGGCGAGCAGTCGCATTACATCGAGCGCTGGCGACTCACGACAATCGCTGACGTTTTTTTTGTAAGCGACGCCGAGGACCATAATCTTGGAGCTCCGGATGCTCTTCGATACGCGATTGAGCCCATCCGCAACCAGTGTGGTCACAACGGAAGGCATCATGCCATTGATTTCAGCCGCCAGTCCGATGAACCGTGCTTGGAAATTGAGGGCTTTGAGTTTCCAGGCCAAGTAGTGAGGATCGATGGGAATACAGTGACCACCGAGTCCAGGTCCGGGATAAAACGGGATAAAACCAAAAGGTTTAGTCCCAGCTGCATCGATCACTTCGTAGACGTCGACGCCCAACAGATCGCACATCAAAGCCAGTTCGTTTACCATTCCGATGTTGACGCTCCGAAACGTATTCTCAAGCAGCTTTACCATTTCTGCGCATTTGGTGCTGCTAACAGGAATCACACAGTCGATAAACTGCGAATAAAACAGTCGGGCGATTTCCGTGCATTGCGCGGTAATGCCGCCGACTATTTTCGGAGTGTTGCGTGTGTGAAACGTTGGGTTGCCAGGGTCAATTCTTTCGGGGGAAAAGGCGACAAAGAAATCGCTCCCAACCTTAAGACCCGAGCTTTCGAGTTCAGGAACGATCAGTTCATCCGTAGTACCTGGATAGGTTGTACTTTCTAGGACGATCAGTTGTCCCGGATGCAAAAATTTGCGAATTTCTTCCGTCGCAGATAGAATAAACGATATGTCGGGATCCCGGCTCTTGCTCAACGGTGTCGGAACACAAATGCTGACGGTATCCGCATTTGCCAGCGCGCTGAAATCTGAGGTCGGCATGAATGTTCCCGACCCGACGGCAGCGGCAATGGTGTCTTCGGCTACATCCAAAATATAGGATCTGCCCTGTTTGAGGGCGGCAACCTTGTTTCTATCCAGGTCGACGCCGGTCACTTTGAAGCCAGCCGCTGCGATCTCCATCGCCAGTGGAAGACCCACGTAGCCAAGACCAATAACGGCTGCCGTTGCCTGGCGGTTCTCAAGCCGAGTCTTGAGCGTTGTCAAAGTTACGAAACCTCCCGCGTTTTGATTTGATTCTTTCCTCCCGCCCTCAACATTTTGAACTCCTGAAGGCGAATGTTGTATTTCTCGATGAGCTCATAGAGATTTACGCGGCTGATTCCTAGCTCGCGCGCAGCGCGACTGACAATGCCACCGTTACGGGATAGCGCTTTTTTGACGAAATCCATCTCGATAGCTTTCTTGGCAAACTTTAGGTTGACGTCGGTTGGAATCTGATCCAATGCAAATCCCAAATCGCTCGGCTTTAAAACTGATCGCGGACTGAGCACCACCGAGCGGCTGATAAGATTCTCCAGCTCGCGAACGTTGCCCGGCCACGGATGCATCAGCAGCGCGCCTTCGGCTTCCGGGGAAAGTGTAACCGGAGACTTGCGGTGTTCGTTGCTGAATTTTTTCAGAAAATGCTGTGCGAGCGGAATGATGTCCTCCTTTCGCTCGCGCAACGGCGGCATATCGAGGGGCACCACCTTGAGTCTATAATAAAGGTCTTCGCGGAAGACGTGGTTTTCCATATCCTTTTTGAGATCACGGTTAGTCGCGGCGATGATGCGGACATCGATGTCAATGGGTTGGGTGCCGCCGACTCTTTCGATTTTACGATCCTGCAAGAAACGCAGTAGTTTGACTTGGAGAGGCGCGGCAAGCTCGCCAATTTCGTCGAGAAAAAGCGTGCCGGTATGTGAGAGTTCGAATTTTCCTCGTTTCTGGGCATGGGCACCTGTAAATGATCCCTTTTCGTGCCCGAACAATTCACTTTCCAACAGGTTTTCCGGAATTGCGCCGCAATTGACCACTACAAAAGAATTATTCTTTCGCTGGCTTTGCAAATGAATGGCGTGGGCCACCATTTCTTTTCCGGTGCCGCTTTCGCCGCAGATCAGCACGGAAATGTCCGACACGGCTACGCGTTCGATAAAGCGAAAGATGTCCTTCATGCTTTTGGATGTTCCCACCATGCGGTGAAAGCCGCCGTCAGCGAAGGTGGAATCATTTTGTTGTACCTTTTGCTGCAGTTGATGGATGTGAAACGCTCGCCCAATGATCACTTTCAATTCTTCGAGGCGGATGGGCTTCGCATAATAATCAAACGCGCCAAGCCGCACAGCGCGAAGAGCGTTTTTTTCGTCATCGTTCCCGGTCACGACGAGCGCGCGCGTCGAGGGCTCTTGGGAAAGAATTTGCTCCAGCAGTCGCATTCCACCGAGATCCGCCGGATTGTGTGGATTCAAGGAGAGATCCAATGTAACGACGGCAGGCTTCTCTTTTTCAAAGGCGCTCATGGCCTCGCCTTCATCCGAAATGGTAAACACGTCGTAGTCCGGTTCCAAGGCCCAACGCATTTGCTTTAGGATATTTTCGTCATCGTCGACTAAAAGAATCTTCGGTTTCACTGGCTCTTGTCCTTTCTCTTCTGTCGAACTACAGGGCGGGCAATTCGACTTCCACTTTAGTGCCTGCGTTGACCTGACTTTCTATGCGGATCTGTCCTCCATGGACTTCAATAATCGAGCGGGTATGGCACAGACCAATTCCCATGCCCGTTTCCTTGGTCGTCTGAAACGGGCGAAATAAACTGTCCAGCTGGTCGGCAGGGATACCACAGCCGGTATCGCGAATTGAAGTTGTGATCTTTCCGGCTGACTCGGGGGCGACGGTTATTTCAACGGCGCCTTCTCCCTTCGGTAGACTTTGAATCGCATTGAGTAGCAAGTTGGTGAAAGCCTTTTGTAGCAATTCCGGGTCGCCAGAAATTATGGGGAGCTTGTCCTTTGGCGGAAAGGCGGTAAAAACCTTTACACCGTTTCTCTGCCTGATCTTGAGATCATCAAAGGTATTGGTGAGAACTTCAAGAATATTAACCGGCTGTTGCTTGAGCGAAAATTGGCCTCTCTGGACTGACAGGCTCGCGATAAGACTGATCATTTTATTGGTCGTTTGGGTGAAAGTCGCGAAAGCGTCAGTGACGAAATTCTGATTGTGACTAAGATGCTTGGCGTTCTCTAGCGTCATCCCCTGAAGCGTCGCGAGGTTCTTCAAATCGTGTAATATGAATGAAGCGAATCGATTGAATGAATCCCACTCGCGCGCCAACAGCAGTTCCTCGGAAAGCTTATGGGTCAGAATTAGATGACCGAGCTGGTTACTGACGCTCGACATAAATTGGTCGTCTTCGGCCGACGATTTCTGTCCACCGCGTTGTGCGCCGATCCCTATTAGAGCCAATACTTCGTTGTTTTGTTCTACCGGCACCAAGCGCTCGACACCCAACTCTTTTAACCTTTGCGCTTTATCGACCGGAAACTGTGCTGTAGCGATCAAGGCGTCATCTGTCGGTATAGCGACGAAAATCGCATTTTTCTCAGGCCATCGAGATCGGTCCAACCGAAGTGAAAATGACTCGCGTCCAACGCCGGGGGTATGATCGTGGCAATAGGCTAGGTTGTACGTCTCTGATGTCGTCGAGCGCAGCCAAAAAACCACTTGGCGGACAAACATCGCGTCTGTGATAAATTCCGCTACCCGTGGCAGCACGTCGCGAATATTGAGTGAGCCGCTCGATTTTTCGGAAAATTTCATCCAAAGATCTCGATAATCGTATTTGTTGCGAAAGAAATGTCTGGTGACAAAGCTACGAACGGTGCTGTGGAAGCGCGGAGACAAATAGAAAACCAGAAAAAGCGCGACCAAGGTGAATGCCGTAGCCGGCAGGAGAGCGTTGAATCCCTGTGGTTGAAGCCATCCCAGGAGGTTGAGAATGCTTCCTGAAACGATCAGGTACATGAGCGCCGCAGTCGCCGACAGGCACCCGAAAACCAGATGCCGGGAAACCCGGATCGTGACCTGCCAAAACGGGTATTTCGCGAACCCATACGCGAGCAAGACTAATCCACATAAAGTAATTGCCGCTCCAGACTGAACCACTGATTGCGATACATAGGAAGATACGACAATATTTGCCGATAGGTAACTGAAGTAAACAGTGAAACCCAGAAAAGCGATGAAAACAAACTTGAGCGCCTCTTGCTGGGGTTTGGTCGCGGCTTGGAGCGTCCGGTCAAAACACATCAATGCGAGTATGCTCGATGTAACCACGTTGAGAAAGTAGTAACGCCAAGTCTGTTCCACGATGATGATCGGCTGGTCAAGGATTCCAGTCACCCACTCAATAACCCGCCCTTCAAAGATCTCGCGGGTAACAAATATCAACAAGAGAATTTGTAACGCATAATAGACGATCCAGGTTTTATGCGCATGATCCGGATGTGTACGTCCCACTGTGTGGCTCAGCGGAACGACAGTTAGGGGCGTGAGAATCACGGCAAGGATCAGGAGCCGGGCACCGTCCGCTGAGTTGGGCCCGTTGTTAAACAAGTATGACCCTAACTGAAAGGCAATTAGGGGTACAAGACTAGCTGTAAGATAAGCGACCCCCGGATGCCGCCTAATCTTTATGAGTAAGTAAAAGAACAGGCCACTCGCTACCGCCAGATTTACCAGGAGCAGCGCGTTTAAGTTAAAGACTGAATCCATTTCCATCGAGAAAGGGAAAATTCTAATTCTGAACGAGCAAGTCGTGTGCCAATTGTTTTCATACCGAATTTAGAACGACGGCTCGAATCATCAAACGAAAACAGCCCAAGGGAACTAGTGCTAACGGGGAGTCTCATGATGGTTTAGAAGAACTCAAATTAGACCAACTCTGCCCGGATCTGGTTCGGTTTCCATCCGATAGCGCACTCGTGGAACCATTATCTGGCAAACGGATTTCTTTCGGGCAACGGACTTATCTAATGTGCTAAAAAAGTGTAAATGGAATTTACAGGAGAGAGAAGTAAAACCACGGAAATATTTGGAGGTCGGAAGAAATAGTTACATGATTTTGGTAACTTGCCGTAGGCTTTCGTCTGCGATGCAGACCTTGAAAAGTGTAAAAGTTTATAACAAATTCCTTGAAATATTGGGAACGATATGGCAAAAATGCCAGCTGGCTCAACAAAGTCCTGATCGCTGGAATTTTTGCCCGGGGGGCCAGTTTTTGGCCGAACTTTTTAGGCAAACCGCTGAGAATGACACTGATCTAGTTGCGTCGGTATCAAGACGTGCCATTCGACCCAT
>Ga0114129_10004072_pt1 | contig 20643 bp, 13 predicted proteins | sample RhiMetdeltSRZDD1_FD_80071 | JGI IMG/M metagenome (GOLD analysis project Ga0114129, IMG submission 80071) | Populus rhizosphere microbial communities from Tennessee, USA - Rhizosphere MetaG P. deltoides SRZDD1 (version 2) (version 2) | ecosystem: Host-associated > Plants > Roots > Rhizosphere >... | reverse complement strand
GTGGGTGGTGCGGAACTCGACGCCTTCGAAGCCCGCCTCGCGGCACAGCCGCAGGATCGTGTCGAGCTCCCAGTCCTTCGCAACGTTGTAGGTGACGAGGCCGAGGCGGATGCCCGCGGCGGCCGCGCGCGCCGCCCCGACTCGGGTGAGGGCGAGTGGCAGCGCCAGGAGGCCGGTGCGCGTGAACTCACGACGGTCGCAGCCGGACGTCATTGCAGCACCTCCCTGGATCGAGTCGATGCTACTCCAAACTCCCTCGACGACCGCGCGCGCGTCGGCGATTTCGTGAGACGATCCGCCGCCTGGAGAAGCAATGAGCATCGACGAGGACGTCCTCGCGCGGGCCGCGCGTGTGCGGCTGCTGCTGATGGACGTGGACGGCGTGATGACGGACGGCCGCTATTTTCAAATACCCGACCCGCGCGGAGGGCTCGCCGAGATCAAGGCCTTCGACTCGCAGGACGGGATCGCGTTTCAATGGCTGCGCCGTTTCGGCGTCGAGACGGGTGTCATCAGCGGACGCGTCTCGGTCGCCACCGAGGAGCGCGCACGCAGCGCGGGCTTCGCGTACATCTACCAGGGCCACACCGAGAAGATCCCGATCTTCGAGGAGATTTTGGAGAAGTCCGGCTTCGCGTCCGAGCAGGTCGGCTACGTCGGCGACGACTTCACCGACGTGGTGGTGATGCACCGCGTGGGGTTCGCCGTAGCGGTCGCAAACGCCAAGCCCGAGGTGAAGGCCCACGCCCACTGGGTCACGACCAACCCGGGCGGCCACGGGGCGCTGCGCGACGTGGTCGAGTTCTTGCTCAAGGCGCAGGGCCACTGGGACGAGATCCTGCGTCACTACGAGCTGATGGGCCGTTAATCAGGCGGCTCCCGCCCGACGCGGAGCGGGAGCCGCCAGCGGCGCGCCTTTAGCTCAGAATCGGACCTTGACTCCCAGCTGGACCTGCCGCTCCGACGTGCCGCAGGTCTGGCATGTGGGGCTCCCCGCGGTCGTGATCCGCCCGAAATCGGCGTTCCCGAAGGTGCGGGCGGGCGGTCCGAACTGCGAGTGGTTCAGCACGTTGAAGGCCTCGATCCGGAGCTCTGTGTCGATGGCGCCGATCTTCGTGTTCTTCACGAGGGACAAGTCGATGTTGAAGATCTCGGGTCCGCGCAGCGTGTTGCGGCCGATGTTGCCGAACGTCCCCGTCGGCTCGGTGCGCGTGAAGGCTGCGGGGTCGAACCACTGATCGATCGTGGGATCGCTCGCGGCACCGCTCTGCCCCGGCACCAGATCCGGCCGGTTGTTGCCGATTCCGGTCGACTGCATGTTTCCCGACTGGCTGATGTTGAGGGCGAGCCCGCTGCGCCAGGAGCCGATCCCGTTCATCTGCCAGCCGCCCGCCCAGTGGTTCCTCGCAAACGGCAGCTCGTAGACGACGCTCGCGACGAGGGTGTGGGTCACGTCGTAGTCGGCGACGCCGCGGTCGTAGTAGCGGTCGAAGATGTTCGTGAAGATCGGCCCGTCATTGTTCGACACGAGGTCCATTGCCTTGCCGAAGGTGTAGGAGACGAGCGCCGAGAAGCCGTTCGAGAAGCGCTTGACCCCCTTGAAGAGGAGCGCGTGGTAGTCCAGCTCGCCTAGGCTCTGCGCCGTGCTCACGGTGGTGAGTGCAGGGGACAACCCGAAGTAGGGCCGGTTGATGTTCTGGTTGGTCACTCCGACGACGTTCGGCGCCTGGTTGAGGTCGGTCTTGGATGTCAGCTGGCGCCCGCGCGTGCCCACGTACGCGAGCTCCAGCATGTAGTCGCGGCCTAGCTGCCTCTGGACGTTGACGTTCCAGTTCATCGAGTATTGGTCGCGGTAGTTGATGTCGAAGACCGAGCGCGTTGCGCCGACGGGGGCGAGGCTGGCATCGATCGCCGGGGGCGGCGGCAGGCCGCTCGACAAGGTCAGGTTGCTCGCGCCGGAGTTGGCCAAGAGGTCGGTGGTCTGGAGGAACGGCTGGTTCGTGCCCTTGGAGGAGGAGGTTCCGCCGACGCCCCAGTTCCAGAAGACACCGAAGCCCCCACGCACGATGGTCCGGCCGTCGCCGTTCAAGTCGTAGGCGAAGCCGAGCCGCGGCCCGAAGTCGTTCTTCGACCACGTCTGCAGATGACGTCCGACATGCACGCCGTTGATGACCGCGTCCTCGGATGCGACGACCATGCGGCCCGTCACGGGGTCGAAGTTCGACTGCCGGTCGTCGTCCTCCACCCAGGGAACGAACATGTCCCAGCGCAGCCCCAGGTTGAGCGTGAGCTTGCTGGTCGCGCGGAAGTCGTCCTGGATGTAGATCCCCCACTCCGGCCGGCGCTCCAGATAAGTGTCCTCGCTCGTCATCGCGCGGAACTTTCGCCGCGCAGTCCCGAGCAGGAAGCTCGCGACGTCGAGGCCGGTGCTGGCGTTGACCGTGCAGCCGCTAGCAACGCCGGCGCAATTCGAAGTCTGGTTCTGGCTGAAGGCGAACTGTCCCATCATGTTGTCGGCGTTCAGGATCTCGCGGGTCCGGAAGATGACACTCGCCCCCGCCTTGAAGGTGTGGCGGCCCCGGAGGTAGCTGACGTTGTCATAGACCTGGAAGGCGCCCAGGTTGGTGATCAGCGGCTGGTTCCCGTTTCCGCCCAGATTCCGTGAGCCGCCCTGCTCGAAGTTCATCTGCGCGAAGGCCGAGCTCACCTCGTTGATGTTCGCTCCGGGAATCCCCATCCTCTCGGAGAAGTTCTCCCCGTAACCGATCGAGGTCATGTTGAACTTGATCATGCTGTACCCGACGCGGACCTCGTTGAGCCAGCGGGAGTTGAAGGTGTGGGTGTCGTTGAAGGCGAAGCTTTGGCCCGTTATGTTGCCGTCGCCGCTGCCGAAGGTGAACCCGGCGTCGCCCACGAGGGGCATCGTCGCGGGTAGCAGCCGGTGGGTCTTCTGGCGGCTGTAGCGAACGAAGAACCGGTTCTTGGAGCTCACGTTGTGGTCGAGCTTCACGTCGAACTGGTTGTCCTGCCGTTCCTGGGTCGGGTTGATCAGGTAGTTGTTGAGCGTCTGGCCGATCGCGTTCTTGGTGCCCTCGGTGTTCGGCGCGGGGATCAGATCGCGCAGGATGTTCGCCGAGGCCGGGTCCCAGCGGTCTGGGGGGATGATGTTGCCCGGGAACGGCTGGCCCGTGAGGGGGTCGTAGATGGGCCGGCTGATCTCCGAGAAGTTGCCCTCGCGCATCAGCGCGGAAGGGACGGTCGAGAGGTAGGTCAGCCCCTGCGTGATGCGCATCCCCTGGTAGTCCGCGAAGAAGAACGTCTTGTCCTTGATGATCGGGCCGCCGATCGTGCCCCCGAACTGGTGCTGGCTGAAGTCGGGCTTCCTCCTCCCGGCGCGGTTGTTGAACCAGTTGTTGGCGTCGAGCGCATCGTTGCGCGCGAACTCGAATGCGCTGCCGTGAAACTGGTTGTTGCCCGACTTGATCTGGAGATTGACCACCCCCCCCATCGAGCGCCCGAACTCGGCGGCGTAGGTGCTCGTCTGGAGCTTGAACTCGTCGAGGGCATCGACGCTCGGGAAGATCACGACCGTCTGGAGCCAGGTCTCGTTGTTGTCGATGCCGTCGAGGAGGTAGTTGTTGTCGCGGGGACGCTGGCCGTTGGCGGAGAACGACGCGGAGGCGCGCCAGGCGAGGCTGCCCGCGCCGTCGATGTTGCCGCCGCCGGGGCCGACCCCGCGCGTGACGCCGGGGATGGTACGGGTCAAGGTCACGAAGTTGCGCCCGTTCAGGGGCAGGCTCTCGATCGTCTTCCCTTCCACGGTCACGCTCAGGTCGGAAGACGAGGTCTGGAGCAGGGAGGTCTCCGCCTGGATCTCCACGGTCTCCGACATCTGGCCGAGCTCGAGCTTCAGGTCGACTTTGAGCTTCTGGTCGACGCCCAGGTGGACGTTGGCCAGCGAGACCTTCGTGAACCCGCTCATCTCGGCGGTCACCGTGTAGGTGCCAGTGGGCAGGAAGAGCGCCGAGTACTCGCCGTGGGTGTCACTCACCACGGACCGCGAGAAGCCCGTGCCGGGGCTCACCAGGGTGACGGTGGCACCGGGGATCACCGCGCCGCTCGAGTCCCTGACCACTCCCAGGATGGTTCCGGTCACGGACTGAGCCGGGGCAGGGGCCGGCACCACGAGAGCCAGCAACGCCACGGCGGCGAGCGGCAGCGCGAGGAGCGAGGCCGCCTTCGCCTGTCGGGTCCTTCTCATTTGTGTCCTCCACTTCGGTGGGACGCCCAGAGGCGCCCAAAGACCGCGCACAATCAAGGGGGTCGGATTCGTCAAAGGCGATGAAGTGGCGAGACCGTAACAGAATGGTCCCGCGCACGTCAAGGCTTCCATATAAGATATTTTTTCCCTGGGCCCTGCCGGCTATCTTCCCCTTACTCAAGAAAATGGAGCCGACGATCGTGCTCCGGCCTTCTGGGGACGGCGCCGAGACACCAAGTTCGCGTCGGCGCCCGGCTACTCGATGCTGAACGGTGTGCGCCGAACGGCCTTGTCGCCGGTGGTCTTGTCCTGGGCCACGATGCGCAGCTCGAAGGCGCCTACCCCCAGGCGATCGAGCGCGATGCGTTCGGCCAGCCGCGGCGGGGGCGCGTCTGCGCCGCCGAAGGCTACCTTGTGGCTGGGGCCAACGCCGACGAGCTTCTCGCCCGACCAGACCTGCGCCTGCAGAACGACGTCCGCAAGCGTGGCCGTGGCGGTGTCCGAACGATAGACGTAGACGACGTAGTGCAGCCCCTGGCTGCGCTTGAAGCGCTTCTCGACCTGCACGTCCTCGAGCACGGTGTCCTCGCCCGGCGCGGGCAGGGCATTGTCGGCCTTGAGAAACGCCGCGCTCAGGCTCAGGGGCCGGGCGTTGCGGTCGGGCACGTCCACCCACTCGGCGGCGTTGCCGAGCAGACCCGAGCTCGGGTCGCGCACCACCAGCTTCACCAGGTAGCGCCCCGGCCGAAGCGCCACGGCTTTCTCGTAAAGGAGCCCCTCTCGCCGGACGGCCTGGAAATTATCGAGCGGCAACTTGAGGCTCGAGGTCTCGCCCGGAAGCTGCGCCGCCGCGTTGCCGGCCTCGTCGAAAACCACGCCTGCCACGTCCAGCTCCGCCGCGTGGTGGTCGATCTTGCGCTCGAAGCCCACGTGGCGGACGTCGATCTGGGCCTTCACCAGCGCTCGCGGGCCATCCGGAGGGAGATCGACGAAGTCCGCCACCAGCCGCACCGGGATGCCCGTGAGCGGCAGCAGCGAGTGGAAGCCCTGGGCGATCTCTCGCTCGCGCCGCGCCGCGCTGGTCTCGGGAGCGGCGGCCGCGGCGCGCTCGTCCGCGGCGTAGTAGCCGCGGCGCGCGCGCACGCGCAACCCCGGGCGGCTGCGCAGCTTCACCTCGATGCGGCGGAACTTGCCGTCGCGCTTCGTGTTCGAGGGTTGGTAGGCGAGCAGGTAGTAGAGCCGGCTGTCGCGGAGGATCCGACCCAGGCCTGCCGAGAGGTCGTTGCCGCTGCGGGCGAGGAAGCCACCCGTGTCCTCGGAGAGCGCGACCATGCCGTCGCGCAGGGCCTCCAGGCTGCGCCCCTGCAGGCTCTCGCGCACTCCGGGAGCGGTGATCACGGCCCCGCCGCCGAAGCTCGCGTTTCCTCCCGGCGCCTCGGCCACCAGCCCCCCGGTGTCGAGCGCGTAGACCACCACCCCCGACCGCGTGGCTGCATCCGTCACGCGCCGCAGGTCGAGCTGCCGGCTTTCCGATGCACCCAACCCCACCAGGAACCCGTCGGAGAGAAGTACCACCAGCTTGCGCCCGCGTAGCGGACCGAGTGCGCGCACCACCTGCTCGAGCGCCCGGATCGTCTGGCCCGAGTCGTTCATGACCTCGACCAGCATGCTCTCGGCGCGCTGGGTGGCCTGGAGCAGGGCCAGGCTCTCGCCGATGTCGGGGTTCGCCTGGAGGATCTCCTGTACCGCGAGGCGGATCGCCTCGGGGTCGCCGCGCTCGATCATCTCGGCCTGGTACTCCGTCAGGTGGGGCACTTCGTTGGCCTGGACGCGGCGTCCCTGGATCAGGCTCAAGCGTTCGAGGGCCGCGCGCAGTGCGGCGCGGTCGCGCGTCAGCTCCTGTGCCAGCACCACCCGTCCGCTGGTGGTGATGAGGGCCACCGCGTCGTCGACGGTGAGCTGCTCGTCCACGAACTTCAGCAGTGCGGCACGGGCCTGGACCGCGTTGGCCGCCGTGATGTGAAGATCGTCCACCACGAGCACGATCGCCCGCCCCTTTCCTCGCACGGCCGGCGGAGGAGGGGGCGGAGGAATGATGTCGGGAGGCAGGCCCTTGGCAGGCGGTGCCGGCACGGGCGCCTCGGCCCCGGGGTCGCCGCGCTCCTCCACGCCGAAGTAGGCGAGGTCCTGGGTCTTTCCGTCTTCCTTCACCTCGAAGTCGAGGGCCGTCAGGCCCGAAACGGGCCGCCCGTCCTTGTCCGTGACGACGACGTCGACCTGGACCAGTTCGACGCCCAGCGGCGGCAACTGACTCGCCTGGAGCGACGCTGTCGCACCGGACTCGAGCGCGGGTGCTGTGGGAGCGAGGACCGCGACGACCAATGCGGCCAAGAGACGCACGCAGCGCACGGATCGGGAGCGCAGGGAACCTCGCGGGCTCACGCGGGGTCTACCACGAAGCGCATCGAGCCGCTCACCTCGATCCCTTCTTTCAGCTCCGAGCCCAGCCGGAGCTCGTCCTTCCCCGCCGGATCGGTCAGGCGGTAAAGCGTGTTCTCGTCTACGGTGAACCACTCCGGCCACTCGTTGAGGCGCACGTAGTTCTTCTGGAAATTGAGCTCGCGGCGGTGGCGGGCGTGGTCGAAGCGCAGCCGGCCTTTCCAGCCGGCGGGGGCCACGAGCGAGACGAAAAGGCGCTCCCCGTCTCGCGCCGCCCCGAGCTTCACGCCCTCCTGCCAGCCGTCGAGGAAAGCGCCCTGGGTCTTCATCATCGCGTAGAGCAGCAAGCTGCGCGACCAGTTGCCGTCGCCGTACCAGCGCTCGATCGTCCCGTCCTCCTGCTGGAACTCGATGAGGCGCCGGGTTTCGGTCTCGATCCAGTCGAGCGCCTCGGGAACCGGCTCGCGGGCGACGAGGTAGATCGCGCTCTCGATCGCGTCGGCATAGCCGTCATGGCTGCCGCGCTCCCAGTCGTGGCCACGGTAGCGCGGCAACGCCCGCAGCACCCGCCGCACCGCCTCGCGGTAGCGTTCCTCGCCCGTCACCATGTAGTGCGTATAGACGGCGCCGTACACGTAGCCCCAGTTGTCCGAGAGCTGCTGCGAGAGCGGCTCTAGGTCGGAGGCGCGGATCTCGTCGTACAGCAGGCCGTCGGGGTTCGCCGCGGCCAGGATGCGGTCGAGCATGCGCGCGAGCGGCTCGCGCCAGCTGCGCGCGCGCTCGCCGCCCTGCTCGCTTTCGAGCGCGTGGAGCAGTTGCAGGCCGACGACGATCTCGTTGCCGTGGTCGCGCAGGCGCATGCGGTCCGGCCCCGTGTGCGTCGTGAAGTCCCAGGTGTAGCCCGGCAGGCCGTGGTTCTTCGGCAACACCTCGCGGACATAGGCGTCCCCGATCCTGCGTGCCCATTCGAGGAAACGGGGGTCGCCGGTCATCGGCGCGAGCCGGACGAGCGTCTGCAACACGTCGCCGTTCAGCTCGGCGCCCGCGTCCGGCAGCGGCCCGAAGTCGCTCGCTACCGGAGCTTGCTGCATGAGATCGGCGGTCATGTCGGCCATGCGGTAGAACCAGGGCGTGCGACCGAGCAGCTCCGTGATCGCGATGAGGCCGTCCTTCGCGTACTCCGCTGCGCCGAACAGGCTGGGCGGCCCGAGCGCGCCGCTGTCGAGCCGGAGCTCGCCAGGCACGCCGCCGCGGGCGTTCGTGTAGCGGATCTCGTTCCGCAGCATCTCGCGCATGCGGCCGTCGTAGACGGCGCGGTCGGTGAACCAGGCGGTCGCGAGCAGGTAGGGGTAGTTGTCGGCGCCCGAGTTGTGCGGGCGGTAGACGTGGAGCGGCTGCGGGCCGCGCTTGAAACCCGGCAGCACGTCCGGCAGCAGCAACGTCCGGGCGTCGGCGAAGGCCAGCCACGCCTGCATCATGCGGCGCGTGCGCCGGAACACCTCCTCGACCTGGATGCCGTTCGCCTCGGCCTCCCGGAAGCCGACCTCCCCTGCGCGCTCGGGTGCGACCTGCGCGGCGCCGCTCGAGACAGCGAAGAACGCGATCACCAGGACTGCGGCTACGAGCTTCATGGTGCCTTCCTGGAAGGGGTGCCCCGGCAGTCGTTAGCGCTTCGGCGTGGGAGCGGCGAGCGCCGCGGCGAGCGCCTTTTCCGCGAGCGGGGCCATCACTGCGTAGCCGCGGGCGTTCGGGTGCAGCCCGTCGTCGTTGAGGGCCGGGAGCAGCAACCCAGAAACGTCGGCCGTGGCGCTCCAGTAGTCGAGGTAGCCGTGGCCGTTGTCGGCGGCGTAGGCGGCGAGCCAACGGTTGAGCTCGCGGATCGTCGCGGGCGGCCGCTGCCGGGTGCGCGTCAAGGCCTGTCCGTTCGGGTCCTTCTTGTCGTCGGACACCGGCAAGAGCGACGCGAGCACGACGCGGATGCCGTGGGCTCGCGCCAGCTCCGCCATGCTCGCGAGGTTGTCCTCGACCTGGTCGAGCGTGACCGGCCCCGCGTTGCCTGCGATGTCGTTGGTGCCGGCCAGGATCACTACGGCGGCGGGCCTGAGCTCGACGACGTCGGCGCGGAAGCGCAGCAGCATCTGGGCCGTCGTCTGCCCGCCGATGCCGCGGTTGAGGTAGGGCTTCCCCGCGAAGAAGCCGCCGTAGTCGGGCTTCGACCAGTTGTCGGTGATCGAGTCGCCGAAGAACACGACGCGCGCCTCGCCAGGCGTCGCCGCCCCAAGGGCGGCGTTGGCGGAAGCGTAGCGGTAGAAACCGCCGAAGTCCGAGGCGACGGCGTCGAGGCACGCCGTCCGCTCCTCCCCTTCGAAGCGGGCGCAGCCCTTCGGCCAGGCGGGGAACTTCCGATCAATAGGCGCCGGAGCGTATTGGCCCGGGAAGGCGCCCGCGGCCGGCGCGGCCGTGGGGGCTTGCGCCGTCGCGATGCAAGCCAAAAGTGACAACCCCGGCGCGAGAAGCGACAGGCGTTGGCAAATACGGGTCGGGTCGTTCATCGGTCTGTCCTCACTCCTTGCGGCGCGGCAGCGCACGCACTGCCCCGGTTGAGATGCCGCCGTCCACCAGCAGGATCTGCCCGGTGACGTAGGCGGAGGCGTCGGACGCCAGGAACACGACCGCCCCGTCGAGGTCGCCGGGGCGGCCGGGGCGCTTCAGCGGAATCCGCTCGCTCAGGTACTCGACCCACTCGCGGTCCTCGTACATCACCTTGTTCTGCTCGGTTCGGAACCAGCCGGGTGCCAGGCAGTTCACGGTGACGCCGTGAACGCCCCAGTCGTCGGCGAGCGACATCGTGAGCTGCTTGATGCCTCCGCGGCTCGCGCCGTAGGGGCCGAGGCCCGCGTAGCCGTTGACCGACGTCACGGAGCCGATGTTGACGATCCGCCCGTATCGGTTCGGGATCATCGAGCGGCGGGCGAGCGCCTGGGCCACGAAGAAGGGGCCGCGGAGATTGGTGTCTAGGATCAGGTTCCAGTCGTCCCAGCTCACCTCGAGCGCGGGCTTGCGCACGTTGCAGCCCGCATTGTTCACCAGGATGTCGATGCGGCCTGTCTCCGTCATCGCTGCTTCGGCAAACTCTTCGATGCTGGCTCGCTCGCGCACGTCGAGTGCGATCGACCAGGCACGCCGTCCCATCGACTCGATCTCGGCCTTCGTGTCGGCGCAGCTTCGCGCGTCACGGGCGGTCAGCACGAGGTCGGCACCGTGGCGGGCAAGCGCGCAAGCGAGCTGCCGGCCGAGGCCGCGGCTTGCTCCGGTGACGACGGCCGTGCGTCCCTCGAGATCGAACGCTCCCGGCGCCTTCATGGCGTGAGGATCACCTTCATCAGCCCCGGCTCGCGCGCGTAGAGCCTCTCGAACCAGGTAGAGCCCTCCTCGAGCGGTGCCACCTGGCTGATCAGGCCGTCGAGGCTGACCGCCCCCCGCGCCAGGAGCTCGAGCGCAGCAGGATACTCACCGCTCGAGGCGCAGCTACCCAGGAGCGCGAGCTCGCGGGTCACGATCGCCTGCAAGTCCACCTCGACCTTCGGCGTGACGTTGCCGATCAGCACCAAGGTGCCGCCCTTCTTGAGGCTCTCCACGGCGGTCGCGATCGGCTCGGCGGCGCCCACGGCTTCGAACGCCACGTCGACGCCGCGGCCGCCGGTGAGCGAGGCGACGCGCGCAGCCACCTCGTCCCGGGCGCAGAGGGTCACGTCGGCGCCGAGCCGCGCCGCCTGCGCGAGCCGCCCTTCGTCCAGATCGACGGCGATCACGCTCGAGCAGCCGGCGGCCTTCGCGGCCTGAAGCGTCAAGAGCCCGATCATGCCGCAGCCGATCACGAGCGCCCGATCCCCCGGCGTGAGCTTCGCGCGGCTTACGGCGTGGACGGCGACCGATAAAGGCTCGGCCATCGCCGCGTGCTCGAAGGTCACGGCGTCCGGGACGCGGCAAACGATCCGCTCGGGGACGACCACGGCCTCGGCGAACGCCCCGTCCTGGCGGTACTCGCCCGGCGAGACGCCCACGACCTTGCGGCGGTCGCAGAGGTTGACCTGTCCCAAGCCGCAGAACGCGCATTCGCCACAGTGGATCGTGGAGTCGAAGGTGACCCGGTCGCCGGGCTTGAACGCCGTCACGCCCGGACCCACCGCGTCGACGACACCTGCCGCCTCGTGGCCCATGATCAGCGGCGGTATGCGCCGGCCGCTCCCACCGTCGTAGCCGTGCACGTCGCTGCCGCAGATCCCGCACGCCCGCACCCGCACCCGCACGTCGCGGGGTCCCGGCTCGGGCAGCGGCACGTCCTTCAGCTCCAGCCGGCGGTAGGCCGTGAGCACCAGCGCCTTCATCCAGAGGCTCGTTTCAGGCCCAGGCGGGCGAGCTGACCCGCGACCGCATCCTTGACGGCGACGGCCTTGTCCGCGACGTTGGCGGCGGTGAAGCCGTATTTCTCCATCACCACCTTGACCGGGGCGGAAGCGCCAAAGCGGCCGGCGACGCCGACCACGGCGCCGAAGGGCCCGACGTAGCGATCCCACCCCTGTGGCACGCCGGCTTCGACGGCCACGCGCGCAAGCACGGCCGGCGGCAGGATCGAGTCGCGGTATGCCTGCGGCTGGGCCTCGAACAGCTCCCACGACGGCAGGCTCACGACCCGGGACTTCACGCCGCGCCCGCTCAGGAGCTTCTGGGCCTCGACGGCGACGTGCAGCTCCGAGCCGGTCGCGATCAGGATCAAGTCGGGCGGGCCGTCGCTGTCGACGAGCACGTAGCCGCCGTAGGCGACGTCGTCGGTCCCCGCCAGCACCGGCAACGCCTGGCGTGTCAGCAAGAGCGCGACCGGCCCGCGCCGCGTCATCGCCACGCGCCACGCGCTCGCCGTCTCGTTCGCGTCGCCGGGGCGGATCACGACGAGCCGCGGGATCGCGCGCAAGGACGCCGCCTGCTCGATCGGCTGGTGCGTCGGCCCGTCCTCGCCCACGCCGATGCTGTCGTGCGTGAAGACGAAGATCGAGTGCAGGTTCATGATCGAAGCCAGCCGGATCGCCGGCCGCATGTAGTCGGCGAACGTGAAGAACGTGGCCGAGAACGGAATCAGGCCGCCGTGAAGGGCGATGCCCGAGCTGATCGCGGCCATCGCGTGCTCCCGCACGCCGAAATGGAAGTTGCGACCGGCGTAGCTCCATTCCCCACCGACGGCCCCCTGCCGGTCGGAGGGCTGTGACTTCGGGTTCTGGAAGTCGCCCAGGCCCTTGAGCGCCGTGTCCGTCGAGGGGTTGAGGTCGGCGGACCCGCCGACGAGCTCCGGCACCCGCGCGGCGATCGCATTGATCACCTTTCCGCCCGCCGACCGCGTGGCGAGCGGCTTCTCGGCCGTGGTGAACGTCGGAATCCCGCTGTCCCAGCCTTCCGGCAGCTTGCCGGCCATCACGCGTTCGAATTCCATCGCCAGGTCGGGGTGGGCTCCACGATACGCTTCGAACCGCTCGCGCCACAAAGCCTCCGCAGCGCGGCCGCGTTCGACCGCCGAGCGCAGCTGGCGCAAGGCTTCGTCGGGAATGAAGAACGGCTCCTCGGACGGATAGCCGAGCTTGCGCTTCGTCTCGACGACCTGCGCCGCGTCGAGCGGCGTCCCGTGCACGCCGAAGGTCCCCTGCTTCGGGCTGGCATAGCCGATCTCGGTGCGCACGATCACGAGCGAGGGCCGTTCGGCCTCGGCGAGCGCCGCGTCCGTCGCGCGCCCGATCCCGGCGAGGTCGTTGCCGTCGGCGATGCTCTGGACGTGCCAGCCGTAGCCTTCGAACACCTTCGCCACGTCCTCGCTGAACACGAGGCTGGTCGAGGCGGCGAGGCAGATGTGGTTCGAGTCGTAGAAGCAGACGAGCTTGCCGAGCCCCAGGTGGCCGGCGAGCGAAGCGGCCTCGTTCGCAACCCCCTCCATCATGTCGCCGTCTCCGGCCAGCACGAAGGTGCGGTGGTCCACGATCTCGTGCCCTGGCCGGTTGAAGCGCGCGGCGAGGTGGCGCTCGGCGAGCGCCATTCCCACGGCGTTGCCGAAGCCCTGGCCGAGCGGTCCGGTCGTGGTCTCGACCCCGGCGGTGTCGCCGTGCTCGGGGTGCCCCGGGGTCTGGCTGCCGAACTGCCGGAACTGCTTCAGCTGCTCGAGCGGCAGGTCGTAGCCGGTGAGGTGGAGCAGGCTGTAGAGCAACGCCGAGCCGTGCCCGGCCGAGAGCACGAAGCGGTCGCGATCGGGCCAGTGCGGGTTCGCCGGGCTGTGCCGCATCGTGCGCGCGAAGAGCGAGTAGCCGATCGGCGCGGCGCCAAGCGGAAGGCCCGGATGGCCGGAGTTCGCCTTCTGCACCGTGTCGATCGCGAGCGCGCGGATCGTGTTGATGGCGAGCGTGTCGAGCTCTGGTGTGGTGGAGGTCATGGGTTGCACAGGATACCGCCCCTAGACGTTGTAGGTGGAGGCCGAAGTCGTCCCGCCGCGGCCGGTCCAGTTGGTGTGGAAGAACTCGCCGCGCGGCCGGTCGAGACGTTCGTAGGTGTGGGCGCCGAAATAGTCGCGCTGCGCCTGCAGCAGGTTCGCCGGCAAGCGTTCGGCGCGGAAGCCGTCGAAGTACGCGAGCGCTGTCATGAACGCCGGCACCGGCACGCCGTTGGTTGCGGCAGCGGCCACCACGCGGCGCCAGGCGTCCTGGCTCGCGAGCAGCTTGTCGCGGAAGAACGGATCCAGCAGCAGATTGGAGAGCGCGGGGTTCTTGTCGAAGGCCTGCTTGATCTTGTCGAGGAAGGCCGAGCGGATGATGCAGCCGCCGCGCCACATGAGAGCGACGCCGCCGTAGTTGAGGTTCCAGCCGCGTTCCTTCGCGGCCGCGCGCATCAAGGTGTAGCCCTGCGCGTAGGAGACGAGCTTCGAGGCGTAGAGCGCCTGGCGGATGTCCTCGACGACGGCCTTCCTGTCCCCCGCGAAGCTCGGCGTGGGGCCGGACAGCACCGAGGACGCCGCCACGCGCTCCTCTTTGATCGCCGAGAGGCAGCGCGAGAAGACCGCCTCGCCGATCAGGGTGAGCGGGACGCCGAGCTCGAGCGCCTCGATCCCGGTCCATTTCCCGGTTCCTTTCTGGCCCGCGCTGTCGAGGATCTTGTCCACCAGCGGTTGGCCGTCCGCGTCCTTGTACGCCAGGATGTCGCGCGTGATCTCGATCAGGTAGCTGTCGAGCTCGCCGCGGTTCCATTCCGCGAACACCTCGTGCATCTCCGAGGCCGACATCCCCAAAAGCCGCCGCAGCATGTCGTACGCCTCGCAGATGAGCTGCATGTCGCCGTACTCGATCCCGTTGTGGACCATCTTCACGAAATGGCCGGCGCCGTTCTCGCCCACCCAGTCGCAACACGGAGTGCCGTCGTCGGTCTTGGCGGCAATCGCCTGGAAGATCGGCTTCACCAGCGGCCAGGCGGCGGGCGTGCCACCCGGCATGATCGAGGGACCCGTGAGCGCGCCCTCCTCGCCGCCCGAGACGCCGGTGCCGACGTAGAGCAGGCCCTTCGCCTCGACGAGCGCGGCCCGCCGCATCGTGTCGGGATAGTGGGTGTTGCCGCCGTCGATCAGCACGTCGCCCGGCTCGAGCAGCGGCAGCACCTGCTGGATGAAGTCGTCGACCGCCTTGCCCGCCTTCACCATCATCATCAGTTTGCGCGGGCGCTTGAGCGCCGCCACGAGCTCGGCGACCGAGCGCGTCCCGACGATGTGCTTGCCCTTGGCGCGGCCGTTCACGAAATCGTCCACCTTCGAAGTCGTGCGGTTGAAGCACGCGACCTCGAAGCCCCTGCTCTCCATGTTGAGGATCAGGTTCTCGCCCATCACGGCGAGGCCCACGAGGCCGATGTCTGCCTGGCTCATAGAGGGGTCTCCTTGGAACACTGTAGGACTAGACCTGCCGCGTTGTGTGGAAGAGGAGCACTGGACAAGGCCTTAAGAGGACCGCTACGCATGGCATGCTGGACGCCTGGATCAGAAAGCGTGGCTCTGCGCATGACAGGCAGAGCCCCGCTAGCGTTGAATCCGGGCGGAGCCGCCCTTGGCGAAGGCCCGGACCTGCTCGAGGGTCGCCATCGTCGTGTCGCCCGGAAACGTCGTGAGCAGCGCGCCGTGCGCCCAGCCGAGCCTGAGTGCCTCGTCGGGCTCGGCCCCGCTCAGCAGGCCGTAGAAGAAGCCGGAGGCGAAGCCGTCGCCGCCGCCTACGCGGTCGAGCACGTCGAGCTCGGCGGTTGGCGCCACGTGCGTCTGGCCGTCGATCCAGGCGACGGCGCCCCAGGCGTGGCGGCGTGTGGAGTGTACTTCGCGCAAGGTGGTGGCGACGATCTTCACCTGCGGGTGCTTCTTCACGACCGCGTCGATCATTCCGAAAAAGGTGCTCGGGTCGAGCTTCGACTTCGTGTGTACCTCGGGGCCGGGGATGCCGAGGCCCTGCTGCAGGTCCTCCTCGTTGCCCACCAGTACGTCCACGTTCTCGACGATGCGGGCGACGACCTCGACTGCGCGCTCGGCACCGCCCGAGATCTTCCACAATTTCTCGCGGAAGTTGAGATCGAAGGAGCACACGGCGCCCGCCGCCTTGGCGGCTTGCATGCCCTCGATGATCACTTCGGCCGTCGTGGGCGACAGCGCAGCGAAGATGCCGCCGCTGTGGAACCAGCGCACGCCGCCCGCGAAGATCGCCTTCCAGTCGAAGTCGCCCGGCTTCAGCAGGCCCGCAGCCTCGTTCGAACGGTTGTAGAACACGACCGGCGCGCGCACGCCGAAGCCCTGGTCGGAGTAGACGGTCGCCATGTTGGGCCCACGCACGCCGTCGTGGACGAAGCGCTTGTAGAAGCCTGCGACGCCCATCGCCTTCACCCGCTCGGCGATCAGCTCGCCCACCGGGTAGTCGACCATCGCGCTGGCGATGCCGGTCTTGAGGCCGAAGCAGTCGGCCAGGTTCGCGGCGCAGTTGAACTCGCCGCCGCTCACGTGGATCGCACAGCTCGTGGCCTTGCGGAACGGAATCATGCCGGGATCGAGCCGGTGCACGAGCGCCCCGAGCGAGACGAAGTCGAGGGCGCCCGCGGGCCGGACCTCGAGTCCGTATTTCATGCGTTTCTCGCTGATCTAACGCGGTAGAGCATCTCCCCGGCGCGCGGGACCACGAGCGTATCCGGGTCGCGCGACCACGACTCGACGTCCACGCTCTTCGGGTCCAGGTAGCCGAGATTGATCCTGGCGCAGAGCTCGCGCGGGATCCCGGTGGCAAGCGTGACACGGATGCGCGGCGTCTCGCTGCCGCTTCCCGGGTCGAAGCTTCCCTGGCCCTTCACGTGCGTGGAGTGAGCCAGGATGCCGCCGGGGACGTCCTTGTAGCGCTCCCACTGCTTCAGGAAGTAGTCCTTGCAGTGGTAGCCGATCGCCTCGATCCGCGTGCCGTGGGTGTGGCTCACCTCGCGCACGTGCGGCGCGTAGATCACGACCTCGCCTCCGTCGGCGACCGCGGGCTCCAGCTTGTACATGCCCTTGCCGGCCACCCACAGGTCGTCGTACATCGCGGGCATGATCGAGAGGGCGCGCTTGACGGGCCGCTCGAGCCAGACCACGTGCCGCCGCGAGCTGAGCTCGGCCGCCTCCGACCAGGCGCTTTTGACCGGCCCGCAGTAGATCCCCGCGACTCCTTCGTGAAGCACCACCGGCGCGACGAGCGACACTGGACGCTCGAGCAGGCGCGCCGCCCGGTCGATCACCGCCCGCACCGGCGTCGCCTTCGTGCCGATCACCTCGTAGTTCGTGATCAGGGCCCCGAGCCAATGCGTGAAGTGGATGATCTCGGGTCCGGCGATGCCGGGGAACAGGTACTTGGTCCCACCCGAGAAGCCCACCACCTCGTGCGGGAAGACCGGCCCGCACACCAGCACGTGGTCGTACTCGAGCGGCAGGCGGTTGAGCGCCACGCTCACGTCACGGCTCAGGCGGCCGCCGCTGAGCTCTTCGATCTCGCGCGCCGGGATCGTGCCGAGCGTGGCGAAGCTTTTCGGGTCGTCCCAGCGGTGGTTGAAGACGCGCCGCGCGCCGGCGCGTCCGTCGCGGACGGTCCGGCCCACGAGCTTCGAGAGCTGCGCGTCGCTCATCGGAGCGTGGGTTCCGAGCGCCACCAGGAAGTCGAGCGCCGCCGCTCGAGGCACCAGCGCCTGCTCCAGCACGTCGAACAGCAGTGGCATCGGCATCGTGCGCGTGCCGTCGGGGATCAGCACCAGCACGCGCTGGCCGTCGAGCGGAAGCTGCGCGAGGCCCTCACGCACGACTTCGCGGACCTCCTCGGGCGGCAGGAAGCCGGTCTCGAGGCCGCGGCCGACAACGCGCTCGGCCAGGGTCGTCATCGAGCAAACGGCTGCAGGTGTTTCACGAAGTGTCGTTCGAGGTTAAAGGCGTACGCCTCGGGGTTGGCACGCAGCAGGGAGAAGAGCCGGTCCTTGAAGCGGAACGTGCCGTCCGGGTTCGTCTCCTTGAGCACCGAGCCGAACGTCACGTGCAGGATCTCGCGGGCGTGGAAGTGCTCGAGCAGACCCCCTAGCTCGCGCTCCGGCACGGCGTCGGCGGCGGGCGCTTTGGCGAGCTCCGCCGAGACGTGGTAGGTGGCCTTGTCGCTGTCGTAGCGCTCGCGCGCGAACGCGTAGACCGTGCGGAACATCACGGGGTCGAGCGCCGCCAGGGTGCGCAGCGCCTCGAGGTAGCTGGTGCCCGCCGTCTTCAGGTGGACGAGGCCGTTCGCGAGCCGGGCCGCAACCGGGTAGACGCTGAACTTGTCTGAGCCCGAGTGCAGGCTCAGCTTGTACGGGCCGAAGTGGCGGGCGATCGCGGCGTGCGCGGCTACGTCCGTCTCCAGCTCGCCGAGATCGCCAATGTAGTCGACACCCTTCTCGAAGCGGCCGACGAAGCGCGGGGCGAGGCTCACCCATGCGACGCCCAGCCGCCGCAGCTCACTCGCGACCCAGTAGTGCTCCGCCGGCGACGTGGGCGTGTCGGTCTCGTCGACCGAGACCTCGAGCTCGACTGGGCGCGCGCCGGCCGCCTTCAGCAGGTGGCGCGACATCTTCGCGACGTGGGACACGGCCTTGCCGTACTTGGCGGCGGCCCGTAGCAGGACTGCTTCGTCGAAGGCCACGTTCAGGTGTTCGACCGGGAATCGCTGCCCGAGGTATCGCTGCTGGAGCGCCGCTTGCGTGTCCTCGAGCTCGGCCCACGGCAGCGCATTCACCTTGGCGCGCAGGGTCGCGAGGTCGTCCGTATCGGCGCCCGAATCCACGTGCGCACTCGGGTCGATGGTGAAGAACGTGAAGCCCACGGCGAGCGTCGCGTCGACGTCCTCGGGCGTCTTCAGGTGATCGGCGTCGGCGCCGGTTCCGTCGCGCCAACCCTCAGCGAACATGCCCCAGGTCGCGTCGTCCATCACCTGGACGGGGGTGCGGTTGGTGCGAGCCATCTCGCGAATCGACTGCTGCGCGAAGATCGGCGCGATCCCGCCGCCGACTCTGCGCACGGCGCGCACGTGGCCGGGAGTCGCGAGACCCAGGCGGTCACCGAGGCCGGCCGAGGTCTGCGTGCCGAGCGTTCGCGGCCGGAGCCACTCGAGGCGGCCGCGGAGCGCGGCCGCGTTGGCGGACGATGTCGGCCCGACCAGCACTCCGTCGCTCCTTTCGCCCTCGAAGCCCGCGAGTGTGGCTTCCCCACCCGCCTTGGGAGCAATCACCAGCTTCGTCTTGCCGTCGTCCCGGGCGAGCGCCCATTCGGCGGATGAGGCCTCCAGCTTCGAGGTCGGGACAAGCTGCAGGTTCAGCGCGCTCAGTCGTCCGCTCACGGCGCCACCTTTCCTTCCGGGATGGGTCGGCGGACCCAAGCATAGGAGCGTTCGAGTTGGTCGTCAATCGTGTGGTCTGACCGGTTCGGACAAAGGCGGGACTCAGCAAAGGCATGCGCCGCCCTCGGCAAGTTCGACTTGACAGGCCGAGTGACGAGCAGTACAACTTCGCGCGGACGCCCAACTGAAGGGGAATGGTATGACCACACCGGCTGCGTTCGCCGCCGTCCTCACCACGCTCGTGTGCGGAGCCGCTCTCGCCGAAGATGCGCCCCTGCCGCTCGTAGAAGTGCGCGAAGTCCCGGGGGCGAAGCGCGTCGATGTGACGGTGGACGGGCGTCCGTTCACCGCGTACATCTGGCCGGACCGGCTCGGCAAGCCCGTGCTCTACCCGATCCGCTCCGCGAGCGGTACCTTGGTGACGCGCGGCTTCCCGCTCGAGCCGCGTCCCGGCGAGCGCGTGGACCACCTGCACCAGGTCGGGCTCTGGTTCAACTACGGGGACGTGAACGGCGTCGACTTCTGGAACAACTCCGAGGCGCTCCCGCCTCCCGAGCGGGCCAAGATGGGCCGGATCGTCCACCGTGAGCTGGTGAGCTCCAGCAGCGGACGTGGACAGGGCGAGCTCCTGACGCTGTCCGACTGGCGCATGCCCGACGGCTCGACCGCACTCGTCGAGCGCACCCGCTTCGTGTTCCGGGCCGATCGAGGAAGCCGCGGAATCGAACGCGTCACGGAGCTCGAAGCGCGCGAGCGCGAGGTCCGCTTCGCCGACAACAAGGAAGGTGTCCTCGGCCTGCGCGTGGCGCGGGCGCTCGAGGAGCCGAGCGACAAGCCGGAGGTGTTCACCGACGCTTCCGGGAAGCCCACGGCCGTGCCCGCGCTCGACAACGCGGGCGTCAACGGCAGCTACACCAGCAGCGAGGGCATCACGGGGCCCAAGGTGTGGGGAACCCGTGGTCGCTGGATGGCGCTCGCCGGCCGTGTTGCAGACGAGGACGTCGTGCTGCTGATGCTGGACCATCCGAAGAACCCAGGCTATCCCACGTACTGGCACGCGCGGGGCTACGGTCTTTTCGCGGCGAACCCGCTCGGCCAGGCGGTCTTCAGCGACGGCAAGCAAGCGCTCAACTTCAGCCTCGCGCCCGGCGCCAAAGCCAGCTTCCGGCACCAGCTGCTGGTGCTTCGAGGTCCCTTCTCGCGCGAGCGCGCCGAGCAGGCGGCCGCGGACTTCGCTAGATAGACGACGCGTGGCGCTCCAGGCGGGCTTCGTCGGCTGCGGCAACATCACGGACACGCACGCTCGCGCGGCGCGCGAGGCCGGGCTCGGCATCGCGGCCTTCCACGGCCGCGACCTCGCGAAAGCCGAGGCGCTTGCCGCGCGCTTCGGCGGGCGGGCGTTCGCCCGCTACGAGGACTTCCTGGCCCAGCGTCCGATGGAGCTGGTGGTGATCGGCAGCCCCTCGGCGCTCCACGCGGAGCAGGGCATCGCCGCCGCAGAGAGCTCACTCCACGTGCTGGTCGAGAAGCCGATCGACGTCACGCTCGCGAAGGGCGCGGCGCTCGTGGCCGCCGCCGATCGCGCCGGTGTCCGGCTCGGGGTGCTGTTCCAGGACCGGCTCAAACCCGAGCTGGTGCGCTTGCAGAGGTTCCTCGCCGAGGGCGGCCTCGGGCGAGTGCTGCTCGCCTCGGCCCGCGTCAAGTGGCACCGCCCGCCCGAGTACTACTCAGGCTCGCGCTGGCGCGGCAAGAAGGCGCTCGACGGCGGCGCCGCCCTCATCAACCAGGGCGTCCACACCGTCGACCTGCTGCTGTGGCTGCTGGGCGACGTTACCCGCGTGAAGGGCCTCACGGCCACCGCACTTCATGCGATCGAGAGCGAGGACATCGCGTTGGCGCTCCTCGAGTTCGCCTCCGGAGCCTCAGCAACGATCGAGGCGACGACCGTGGCGTGGCCCGGCTACCCGCGCCGGGTCGAGATCTCGGGGACCGAAGGGACCTTGATCGTGGAGGGCGACC
>Ga0114129_10004070_pt1 | contig 20644 bp, 16 predicted proteins | sample RhiMetdeltSRZDD1_FD_80071 | JGI IMG/M metagenome (GOLD analysis project Ga0114129, IMG submission 80071) | Populus rhizosphere microbial communities from Tennessee, USA - Rhizosphere MetaG P. deltoides SRZDD1 (version 2) (version 2) | ecosystem: Host-associated > Plants > Roots > Rhizosphere >... | reverse complement strand
GCTCGCGTGGCTGCTGGCCCAGAAGCCGTGGATTGTTCCAATCCCCGGCACCACAAAGCTGCACCGGCTCGAGGAGAACATCGGAGCTGCGGCGATTGAGCTGACGTCCGACGATCTCCGTGAGATCGACATCGCGGCCTCACAGCTGACGGTGTACGGAGCTCGGTACCCCGAACAGTTGGAGCGGATGACCGGCCGTTGACCGAGAGTAAGGGAGGCCCGGAGCTCGCGTACTGTTTCGAGCGGTTCGGACAGTAGGGACAACGCCGGATCGATCCAAAACTGGCACGTCAACGACTCAGGCGATCCAGAAGCGAGGTCGCCTCCGCCGCCAATCCGAATGCTACGTAGGCTGCCAAGACAGCGGCCACTTGAATCCACCAGCGTCGAGGCGCGCGCCGAGCGTGCGCCGCCGCCGCGAATCTGAAGGCGAACCCGGCCAGCGCGAAGCCCACCGAAAAGGCTCCAGCGGTCCCCAGCAGCACGATACCCGCCTTCGCCCCACTATTGAGCCAGGCAAATCCGCCGAAATAAACTCCGAACGCGGCCAGAAGCACACCGATGGCTATGAGGCCATTGCCGATAAATCGGTTCAAGGTCGCGAGCAAACGTGCCTGCGCTATCTACGTTGTTGTTGCGCGGCTTCGAGCAGCCAGATTTCGTCGCTGAGGTGCTGACCATTCGTCACAACCAGCCGGCTCGCATCCGGCGACACGTCGAACATATGGTTGAAGCCGTAGAAACGCAGCGTCTCCAAGTTCCGTGGCTGACTGCCGTCGAGTCGCATCACCATGATCTGCTCGTTTCCCTCTGACGTCACGATCTGATAGCCGATCTGTTTCCCATCCGGCCACCACACTGGCCAGCCTCCCGTTTGCGTGAGGCGGCGACGCTCGGTCCCGTCGGCCCGGATCAACCAAATACCACCGGCAAACGAGCGATCGGATCCGAACGCGATCCACTGACCATCGGGGGACCATCTCGGAGTCGTGGAAGAAGACTCCGTCAACCGGCGGACCTCGCCGCCAGCCGCCGGGGCGATGTAGACATGCGTCTTGCCTTCTTCCGTCCTGGCGAATGCCAGCCATCGTCCGTCCGGAGACATGTGGGCGTATTCGTCGTGCTCGCTGCGAGCGGGCGTCAACGCGACAGCTTGGCCTCCGTCTCGGGGCACGCGCCAGATCCGGCGTGGTTCCGACCCCCACGTGTGGAAGAGAATGGCCGATCCGTCGGGTGTATAGCGAGGATAGATTTCAGGAAGTCGACTCGACGTGATCTGCCGCGGTGTGCCTCCGTCCGCCGGCATCGTCCAGATATGCCACGAACCGTCGGCTTCGTTGCGCGCGAAGGCAATTTCGCGTCCGTCGGGAGAAAACGTCGGCGCCCAGAGCGGCGTGTGGTGCGTGAACAGCGTTCGCGTCTCGCCCGTATCCAGCCGAAGGATCAGGAGGGTCGCTCGCGTTCGACTGTTAACAAAGGTGATCGCACCCGTTCGCGAGACGCTTGGCCATGCATCGGGACCGGTGCCGGATGTGAGGCGCACCGGCGCTTTCCCGTCCAAAGGCATCAGCCAGAGATTCGTGGCCCCGCCGCGGCTGGAGGTGTGAATGATGCCGCGGCCGTCCGGAGTAAAGACGGGATCGCCGCTGAAGACGCCGGGCGGATCCTGCCACATGCGCCGCGGTGCGCCGCCGGCCGCCGGCACCAGCCACACCTCCTGCAATATGCCGCCTCCGCTTCGGGAGATCGCGACGAGCGCGCCATCAGGCGACCACGCGGGGCGATAGAAAAAAGGATAGCTGGCGTCGGCCCGGAGGAGGACGCGCACATCGGTCCCGTCGGCGGCAGCTACTGCAAGCGCTTCCGGTTCGTCGGGACGGACGAGGACGAACGCGAGTTGCGAGCCATCAGGAGACCAGACGGGAGTACGCCCGTCCGCAATCAACGGGATCGCTCTTCCCCCAAGCGCGGGAATCAGGCAGATCTCGGGCCTCGCGGCATCGGGGCGACGCCGGGCGAAGGCGATCCGATCCCCATCGGGGGAGAACGACGGATCGTCCTTGAAGGCGGAGTCATCAGTGAGACGGATCCGCTCGCCCCCGGCGACCCGACGAACGTAAAGGTTCACGTTGCCCGCATCGCCGGCGATGTACGCGATCATCTTGCCGTCAGCCGACAGCGCCGGCGAACGTGCTTCGCCCTCCGACGACAACAACAGCGTCAAACGTCCCCCGCCGATGGCCGCGGGCGTCGAATCGCGCATCAGCACGCGCCAACCAGCCACGAGCGCCAGGGATCCGACGATCAACGCGGCCGCGCCCATGGCGAGCCCGGGCTTCCGGCGAAGCGGAAGGACTTCGCGGCTGACGCCGGAGGCGAGCACTTCTCCCGATTCGAGATCGCGCTTCAGGTCTTCCAGGTCGTTCCCGAGATCTCTCACCGTTTGGTAGCGGTGATTCGGATCTTTGACGAGCGCACGGCGAACGATTCGACCGAGATCGCGCGGCAGCGCCGGGTTGATCTCGGTGACCGCGCGCGGCGTGTCCTTGACGATCGACGAGATCACCGAGATGGTGGTGTCGCCCTGAAATGGCCGCTCGCCGGTGGCCATCTCGAAAAGAATGACCCCGAACGAGAAGATGTCCGTTCGATGATCGAGCGGCTTGCCTTCGGCCTGCTCGGGCGACATGTACGCAGCCGTCCCTACGACCCGACCTTCACCTGTCGCATGCTCCGCTGTGGGAAAAGACGTGATGCCGAGTGGAACCGGCTCTGACTCGTGCAGCTTCGCGAGACCGAAATCGAGGATCTTCACTCGATTGTCTGGCGCCACCATGATGTTGGCCGGCTTGAGGTCGCGATGCGTGATTCCTCGCGCGTGCGCCGCATCGAGCGCGTCGGCCAACGGAACGGCGATCGTCAACAGCCGGCCGAGCGGTATCCCGCCTTTCGCGATGATGTCCTTCAGCGGACGGCCGGCGACGAACTCCATCGTGAAAAACGGCAGGCCCTCTGCCTCTTCCACCGAGAAGATCGTGACGATGTTGGGATGATTGAGCGCGGCGACGCTTTGCGCCTCGCGCGCAAAGCGCGCGCGCCTCTGCGGATCGCCGGCCTCGCGTTCGAGGAGGACCTTGAGCGCGATGTCGCGATTCAGCTTGGCGTCACGCGCGCGATACACCTCGCCCATGCCGCCGGCGCCGACCAGCGACAGAATCTCGTAGGGACCGAGCCGCGTGCCAGGGGCCAGAGGCATGTCGCGTCCTCACCACTCGTCGGCGGCGCCGAGAAGCTCGCGAAGGCCCGGTGAACGATAGCCGGCCGGGACTAGCTGGCGACGCGGCCGTTCGCGGCGATGTCGAGCAGCAGCACGTTGAGACGGTAATACAGGTTCGGCAGAAAATCCCCGCGGATGACGAGGGGATAGAGGGGTTCCGTCGTCGTAGAGATCACCTGCACCTGGTCGCCGGGTGCCTCCAGCCACGCCAGCAGTGATTGCTGCGCGTCCCGATCGAGCGACGAGAGCGACCGCACGATGAGCGTGGCCGGCCGGTCCGGCGTCGGCGCACCGGTCCATGTGGCGTGGGGCTTGGGCAACCAACCCATTGCCTCGCTGACAACGGCGTCGGTCGCCGCTTCGGATCCCTCGAGCAACACATTGGGCCGGACGGTGAGGAGCAACCGCCATTCGTCCGGCTTCAAGGATGTGATGAGTCGCGGGCTGACTTCCCGAGATCGAAACATCGACAAAGTCTCCGAAAATCTTCTGAGAGGCAGACATTTTGTCGCCGTTCAGGAGCAACTGTCAAATGTCAGTGATCGTTACGATCAGTGCTAGTCATGTCGTTGCACCAATTGCTACGAAGTTTCCTCGGGCTTCGATGAGCGGCCGAGGTTATGCAGCGAATTCATCACGGCATGGTGCGCCGCCGAGTGCTTTTAGTCGATTCAGACCGAAAATGGCTGGATGCCGTGAGGGAGAGGTGGAGCTACCTCGCGCAGATAGATGTGTGCACCGACTTCGCCGAGGCACGCACCCGTCTTTTTGAAGCACCCGTTCCGGAACTGCTGGTGACGAATCTGCGGCTCGGCCCGTTCAACGGCCTGCACCTGGTCTTCTTGGCGCAGTCTGCGAACCTGCCGACGAGGTGCCTCACCTACGGGGCGCACAACAACATCACCAACATGGCGTTGGCGCGCGAGGCGCAGTCGGCCGGCGCGTTCTACGAAGCGTCGTACAAGCTCCCCCACGCGCTCTCGTCGTATCTCCAGAGCGAACTTCCCGACCGCGACCGCCGCGACCCGACCCAAGACGACCGACGCGGCACGTTTCGCGGAGGGCGCCGAGCCACGGATCTCACAGAAATCAGAGAAATCGCCAGGATCACCGGCGATGCCCTCGGCGTGTAGAACCGCCCGATCTCAGAATCGGGCCGCCGTGATCCATCGTTTGAGTCCTCTGAACGCGACCAACATCTCCTGATATGAGAAATTCGCGTTGCGCCCGCTTGGGTTCGGCAGCACGAACACGCGTGCCCCTTCAAGCGTGACCGACTCGGGCTGAAGGCCGAGAGGGATTTCCACACCGGGTTTCACGGCAAACACCGCGCGAAAAAGCGTGACGCCCACCAGCGCGACAACATCAGGCCTCCATCGACGCACTTTTCTTCGCAGTGTCATCGCGCCCGTCACATATTCCGCCGGTTTGAGGGTATCGATTCCAGGCGTCGCCCGGCGCACGAGATTTGTGATCCCGAGGCTCCATTCCGGCAGCCGGTGATCGTCTTCCGTGCCGATCGGCTCCGTGACGAGTCGCGACTCGTACAGCAGTTTCCAGAACCGGTTCGACGGCCCTGCGAAATGATGGCCTATGGCGGCGGATCGCATTCCGGGATTGATGCCGACGAAGAGGACCCGCACCGGTAGACGAACGCGATCTCGGAGCACCGATTTAGAATTGGGCATGATGAACTGGCTATTCAAGGAAGAGCCGTCGAACTACAGCTTCGACGCGCTGGTGAAGGACAAATCCACGGTGTGGAGCGGCGTCAGGAACCCGGTGGCGCAGAGACATCTGCACGCGGTCAAGAAGGGGGATCGGATTTTCTACTATCACACGGGCGACGAAAAGTCGGTGGTAGGCGTTGCGAAGGCGCTTGCTGATGCGTACGCGGATCCCAACGATCCCGCCGGGAAGGCTGCAGTGGTCGACGTCGCCCCCGTGAAAAAACTCCCGCGGCCGGTGACGCTCAAGGAGATCAAGGGCGACGCGTTCTTCAAGGACTTCGCGCTCGTCCGGATCTCGCGACTGTCGGTGATGCCGGTCACCGATGCGCAATGGGCGCGCATAGAGAAAATGGCGGGAGGGACGGGATAGGCAGGATAGGAAGCGGGGGCGGGCGACCGACTACGCTTCTGCTGTTCCCATTCCTGCCCTTCCTGCCGTTCCCGCCCTTCCTGCCCGTCCAGCTCGAACGAGCGCGATCGTCACCAACGCGACCGCCGGCGCCCACGCGATCGACAGCCGCGAGAAGCCGATACGTTCGAACAGGAATCCCCCGATCGCCGGACCAGCCAGCAGTCCCGCGCCCCACGCGAGGTTGTAGAGCCCGTACGCGACGCCAAACGATCGCACACCGGCGTCGGTTGTCGCTTCACCCATGTAAGCGAGCGACGGCGTGATGACGAACGCACAGGCCGCTGCCGCGAACAGATAAAGCACCAGGGCCGACGCGAAGCTCCATGCCTGACCCAATATCGGGATCATGCATGCCGTCGCGATCAGGCCGAGCATCGTGATCTGTCTTGCGCCGAACCGATCGGCGAGCCGCCCGCACAACGGATGAAGCGACGTGGTGACGACGGCGGCCGCGCCGTACAAGGTGCCGACGCGCGCCGGGTTCACGCCGAGCCCGTTCAGGTACAAGGACAACACCGGTTCGAGCATCGAAATCGTCCCTGAAATGGCGACAACCGTGAGCGCGCATGCCGCAATCGCCGGTACACGAAGCACCATGCCAATGGGCACAGGCTCGGCAGCGGATTGGTGGGCCGGAATCTGCAGCCAGGCGAAGAGCCCGACGGCGACGACTGCCATCACGGCCACCGCGATGAACGGGAGACGGATGCCGCCGATCTCATAAAGCCAGCCGCCGAGCGTGGGGCCGAACATCACAGCGAAGCTGGTGCCCATCATGACAATGCCGGTGACTTTGCCCACCTGACTCTGCGGACGGACCTCGTCAGCGGACGCCGGCCGAGGTCCGTCCCCATACAGATCGGCGATCAGCGCGAAGCCGACGACCCAGGTCACCGCATCGGCCGCTCCCTGCACGAGCCGGGCGGCGAAGAGCCACGGGAGCGTATCGGCGAACGCGAACAACACACTTGCCGCGGCGAGCGCGATCAATCCCCCGATGATCGGACCCTTGCGCCCGATACGATCCGACACCGCTCCCATTGGCAGCGACACGGTGAGCAGCGTGACGCCGAACGACGCAAACAAGAGTCCGATCATCGTCGGCGACGCGCCGAGACGTCGGCTCAAGGCAGGCAATACGGGAATGGCGACCGAGTACGCGACGATGTCGGTGAAGGTCGCGAAGGTGACGAACGCGACGGCGACGGCGCGGGAACTACGGAGAGACATGGAATGGCAGGATGGCAGGATGGCAGGATGGCAGAAAGGCAAAACTTCCTGCAATCCTGCCATTCTGCAATCCTGCCATCCTGCAATTCTGCAACGTCATCGTTTCTTCAACAGCAAACAGCCGAGCGGCGGGATCGTGAGCCGCAGCGAGTGATCGAATCCATGCGCGGGAACCGGCTCAGTGACGGCGCCACCGGCGTTGCCGACGTTGCTCCCGCCGTATTCCGACGCATCGCTGTTCAGGAGTTCCGTGTAGTAGCCGGATTCAGGTACCCCGACGCGGTACTGTGTACGCACGACGGGCGTGAAGTTGAAGATCATCGCAACATGGTCCTGGCGGTTGCGCGCCCAGCGAAGAATCGACACAACGCTATTCTCGTTGTCGTTGCAGTCGATCCAGCGGAATCCACCCGGATCGAAATCGACCTCGTGCAGCGCCGGCTCCGCGTGGTAGTGCCAGTTGAGCGCCTGCACGTAACGACGCAGCGTCGCGTGCTCCGGTTCGTCGAGCAGATGCCAGTCGAGGCTCCGATCGTGGTTCCACTCGTGCCATTGTCCGAATTCGTTGCCCATGAACAGCAGCTTCTTCCCGGGATGGCCGTACATGTAGCCGTAGAGCACACGCAGCGACGCAAGCTTCTGCCAGGTGTCGCCCGGCACCCTGTCGAGCATCGAACCTTTCCCGTGAACCACTTCGTCGTGCGAGAAAGGCAGGATGAAGTTCTCGGTGTGCATGTAGAGGGCCGAGAAGGTCACGAGGTTGTGGTGCCAGCGCCGATGAATCGGATCCTCGTGCATGTACTTGAGGATGTCGTGCATCCAGCCCATGTTCCACTTGTAGGTGAATCCAAGTCCGCCAAGATGCACCGGCCGGCTGACGCCGGGAAACGCCGTGGACTCTTCCGCAGCGGTCAGCGTGCCAGGATACTGGCCGTGCGTGAGGCGGTTCAGCTCCTGCAGAAAAGATATGGCATCGAGGTTTTCGCGTCCGCCGAACGCGTTCGGCACCCACTGCCCCGGCTGGCGTGAGTAATCGAGATAGAGCATCGACGCGACCGCATCCACGCGCAGTCCGTCGATGTGGTACTCCTCGAGCCAGAAGAGCGCATTCGACAGCAGGAAGTTTCGGACTTCGTTCCGTCCGTAGTTGAAGATCAGCGTGCCCCAATCCTGGTGTTCCCCCTGGCGCGGATCTTCATGCTCGTAGAGCGCGGTCCCGTCGAACCTCGCGAGCCCGTGCGCATCTTTCGGAAAATGGCCGGGTACCCAGTCCAGGATGACGCCAAGCCCAGCCTGATGGCAGGCATCCACCAGCAGCTTGAAGTCCTCCGGCGGGCCGAAGCGGCTCGTCGGGGCGAAGAAGCCGAGGACCTGGTAACCCCAGGATCCCGAGAACGGGTGCTCCATCACCGGGAGCAGCTCGATGTGGGTGAACCCCATGTCCTTCACATAGGGCACGAGCCGATGCGCGAGCTCGCGATACGTCAGAAACCGGTTGCCCTCTTCGGGCACGCGCGCCCACGAGCCCAGGTGCACCTCGTACACGGACATCGGCTGTTCGAGCCACGCACCGCGCGCAGCGCGTCCCTCCATCCACGCCGTGTCATGCCAGGTGTAACGGGAGATGTCGTGGACGATGGCCGCTGACTGCGGCGGCACTTCGAAGGCGACGCCGTACGGATCGGTCTTGTGGAGAATCTCGCCGCCTCTCGCGCGGATCTCGAACTTGTACTTCTCGCCCTCCTGCAGATCGGGAATGAAGATCTCCCAGATGCCGCCGGGCGCCAGCAGGCGCATGGCATGCACGCGGCCGTCCCACCCGTTGAAATCGCCGACGACGCTCACCCGATCGGCGTTCGGCGCCCAGACGGCGAAATGCACGCCGGCGGTGGTTCCAATGATCATGCGATGCGCGCCCAGCTTTTCGAACGCGCGATGATGCGTGCCTTCGCCGATCAGATGCAGATCGAAATCGGTGAGAATGCGACCGTACCGGTACGGATCGTCGATTTCGACCGTGTGGTCGCCGGCGTAGGTGATGCGCAGCCGATAGTCAGGAAATCGATCCCGCCCATGGGATCTATCGTGCCCCTCCCGCCCGATTCGAGCCTCGAAGATCCCTGACGCGTCGCGCCGCGTCATCGGCAGCAGCTCGCCGGTCGAGAGGAGACGAAGATCGATCGAGCGAGCGGCCGGTTGAAACGCGCGCACGAGATCGCCGTGCGGGCCGAGGACAGCGAACGGATCGCGGTTGACGCCCCCCACGAGCGCCGCGAGTGCGGGTTCCAGGACGCGGTCCTGGTCGACCGGAGTCATCGTTGGGATCTTGTCGCCATACGCGGTCAGGCTATTTCTCGACGCTCGCCTTCTTGATCGAATCGAGCTTCGGGAAATCCTTCATCAGATATGCGTTCCCTTCGGACTGGATTCTTCCTTGCTCGGGACCTTTGCCGCGCGGCGCGCCTTCGCCGTAGCCGCTATAGAGCTTGTCCACGACGTCCATCCCCGAGGTGACTTCGCCGAAGGGAGCGAACCCCGACTTGTCAAGGGTGGAGTTGTCCTTGAAGTTGACGAAAAACTGCGTCGTCCGCGTACCGGGGCCCGCAGTGGCGAACGAGACGAAGCCGCGCTTGTTGTTGCCCTTCACCGGATCATCCGCGATGCGCGCGTCGCGCCACGCCGACTGGATTGCTGGATTGCCATTGATTCCGACCTGCGCCATGAAGTCGTCGAGGACGCGGAAAAAACGCGTGTCGTCGTAGAAGCCGCCCTTCACGAGGTTGTAGAACCGGTCGGCGCCGAGCGGCGCCCACGCACGATGAACGGTGATCACGAAATCGCCCTTGGTCGTCTCGAACTTTGCTTTGTATGTTTCCGGTGCCTTTTCCGTGAACGACGCCGGGTTCTTCAGCTTGGCTTTCGAGAGGTCGACGCCGCCTTGGGCCAACGAGATTGCGGGAATTGCCACGGCGAGCACGGCTATAAACATGCGCTTCATGTGTTCTCCTTCAAGTCAGCTCCGGTGAGCGAGAGACGAGATCATCAGACGCAACTCTCTACTATCTCACACGTACAACGTGCCTTCGCCTGCGAGAACCGATTCACCCCCGACGCGGACGCTGTTGATTTCACCCTTGTGGAGCCCGATGGCGATGTGGACGTGGCTCGGACGCCCCATTTTCACGCCTTGCAGGCTGAGCATGGCGCCCGCTTTTTGCGGCGGCACGACTTTGTGCCGCACGAGATAACAGCCGAGCGGTCCGCTGGCGCTTCCGGTAGCGGGATCTTCCGCGACTCCGATCTCCGGCGCAAACATCCGGCTGTAAACAGTCGCGCGATCGCGCCCTCTTTCGGCGGAAAACAGGAAGACGCCATGGGCGCCTTTCGCGGACGTTCGCAACAGCTCGTCGAGCGCGGGGCGGTTCACGGAGGCGTTGTCGACCGCGGCGCGCGACGCGAACGGCACGAAGAGGAAGGGCACGCCGCACGACACCACCTGCACCGGCAGCGCAGTTCCAGCCACCGCCGGCGGCGCCACCGAGAGGGCTGCGGCGGCTGCGGCTGGATTCTTGAGCGGATCGCCGAAGGTCGGGTTGGGCTGGGTCATCCACGCAAAGCTCAAATCATCGCCCTTCCATGTCAGCGCCACCGGCACCGGTCCGATGCCGAGACCGAACACGAACCGCTCTCGGCCGCGCTCGATCACGCCGCTGCGGGCCAGCGCGAACGTGCTGCCGATCGTCGGGTGACCCGCCATCGGCAGCTCTTCGCCAGGTGTGAAGATTCGCATCCGTACGTCGGTGCCTGGCTTCTCGGGCGGCAGCACGAAGGTCGTTTCCGAGAAATTCATTTCCTTCGCGATCGCCTGCATCGTCTCTGTGGACAGCCCGCGGCCGTCGAGGACAACGGCGAGCTGATTGCCGCCAAAGAGGTGATCGGTGAAGACGTCGTAGTGGAGGTAGCGGTATGATCGAGACATGACGTACGCGCATTTTACGACGAGCGAGGGCAAGTTCACGATTCAGCTGTACGATGAGGAGGCTCCGAAGACGGTCGAGAACTTCGTCGGGCTCGCCACGGGTACCAAGGATTGGACCGACCCGCGGACCGGCCGCAAGAGTACGACGCCGTACTATGACGGCACAATCTTCCATCGCGTCATCGACGGCTTCATGATCCAGGGCGGCGATCCGCTCGGTCAGGGCACCGGCGGACCAGGCTACAAATTCGCCGACGAGTTTCATTCGAAGCGACGCCACAGCAGGGCAGGAATCCTGTCGATGGCGAATTCAGGACCCAACACGAACGGCGGCCAGTTCTTCATCACGCTGGCAGCCACGCCCTGGCTCGACGACAAGCACAGTGTGTTCGGCGAAGTCGTCGAGGGGATGGACGTGGTGAAAAAGATCGGCAGCACCCCGACGTCGAAGCCAGGCGATCGGCCGGTGAAGCCCATCACCATCCAGTCTGTGACCATCGAGAAGAAGTAGGTCAGAAGCCAGCTTCAAACTTCAAACTTCAAACTTCAGACTTCAGACTTCAGACTTCTTTAAGCTCCGTGGCGGCGCAGGAACGCCGCCGTCTCGCGGTGATTCTTTTCCTGCGCGAGCGACAGCGCGCTGCGCCCTTCGCCGTTGCCGGCGACGACGTCGGCGCCCTGCGCGATGAGGGTCTTGATCGCGTCCAGATTGTTGTTGGCAGCGGCGAGATGCAGCGGGCGCCAGCCCGCGGCATCGGTTGCGTTGACGTCGGCGCCCCGCCCAATCAGCAGGCCCGCCACCATCTTGTGGTTGCCGGCAAGGGCGGCGTGCAGCGGCGTGTTGCCGTTGCTGTTCCGCGATCGGGCCGCGACGTCGGCCTCGTGCGCGAGCAACAGCTCGGCGATTTTCGTGTGGCCGAAAAACGCCGCGAGATGCAGCGGCGTCCAGCCGTCCGCGCTGAAGCTGTTGACAGTCGACGGATCGGTCGCGATGAGCCGCTCGACGCGCTCGATCTCGCCGGCGGCGCAGGCTTCGAACAGTGTCATCGTGGCGCCGCGCGCGACGAGGAGGTTCACAATTTCCTTCTGCCGATGGTAGACAGCGGTTAGGATGGCGCTTTCGCCGGTACGGCTGCGCGCGTCGATGAGCGTCGGCTCAGCCGACACCATCGCCTTCACACGCTCGAATTCGCCGGCTTTGATCGCGTCAATGAAGGCGGCGCTACTGGAAGTGGTTTCCGGCATGCCCCGATTGTATCGCGCAGCGGCAGCAGCGGCGATCGTCGCGATCGCTGCGACCGCACGCGCGCAAACACCACCGCCGCCGTCGCAGCCGCGGCCACCGCTCGGGGCGTCGTTTACCGTCGACGCACTCGGTTCGCTGCCTGCGAGCGCCAACCTGTTCTCGCTGCTCGACACCGCGGCGCCCGACGTGATCGCTGACCGGATCGACACCGGCGGCCTGAGCGCCGGCGCCGCAGCGCGCGTCGGCGCGCATGGAAGCACGTGGACGCAGACGATCTTCCGTGTCGGCGATGCCGATATCACGAGCCCCACGGGGACCGGGGCGCCGTTGCTTATTCCGGGCGTCAACCAATGGGAACGCGTCGACGTCGCCACAGGTGTGATGCCGATCGACGTGAGCGCACCTGGGATGGCCGTGTCGCTGGTGCCGCGCCGCCCCGGCACCTCCTGGATGCGAACGCTCGAGTTCCTCGGATCGCCTCCGGCCCTGAACGCGGGCCGCGCGGATGCCTCGCCGCCCGCGATCACGCGGCTGAACACATGGGCACACAGCGACCTCTTTCTCAGTGGACCGGTGGTTCCTGGTCGACTCAGCGCGCTCGTCTCTGCATCGTGGACCCGATCCTCGCGCTTCGAGCGCGGGCGCCCGACGGTGATCGACGGCAACTTGGCCTCCGCGTTTCTGAACATCATCGCTGCGCCGACTCCGAACGATCAGATCCGCTTGATCGGGTGGGGCCAGCGCGCGCGCGATGCCGCACCACACCGGCTTGCGTTCGGCCAACCCAGCGCCGGCGAACAGGTTACCGGCCTCCACGCTCAGGGTGCGTGGCAGCATCGCGCTGCGAACCGAGACGTGGGGCTGCGTGCGTTCGCCAGCTATGCCCTCGGTCGTCGTGCAACCGATCTCGTGGCGCCAGCCGTCATCGTCGTCGAGCGGCTCACTCAGGGACCGATTCCTGCGTTGCTCGAGCCCGGAATCGGCACCGACCGCACATGGACCATTGGCGTACGAATCGATGGATCGGCGGCGGCGGTTGAGACGAAGGATTCGGTGCATCGCTTCATGGCAGGAATCGACTTTTCGGGCGCGGCCGCCACCGCGCAGTCGACCTTCGCCGGACGTGTCGGAGAGCTGATCAACGGTTCGCCGGCGCGCGTGTGGGACTTCATCGATCCGGCCGAGTTGTCGGACTGGCGCTCGTCGACGCTGTCGCTTTTTGCAGGCGATTCTATAGCGATCGCGCCGCGCGTCGTGATCAGCGGCGGCCTTCGCTTCGAGCGGATCGTCGGATCGGCGGTGCGGGACGTGCCGGCGATCACGTGGCAGAACCTGCTGCCGCGCGCCGGAGTGCATTGGACCATCACCGACTTCGGGCAGCTCGCCGTGTTCGGCGAGTACGGCCGCTACGGCCACCGCCTGCCACTTCGCGATCTCGCGTACGGCGATCCAACTGCTCCCACTGCGGCGATGTACCGCTGGAATGCGACCGTCGCCGGCCCGCCGCAACAGAACGCGATAGGACCGCTCGTCCAGCGCTGGGGTCCCGGCAGCAGAGGCGTCGCAGGATTCTCGTCCATCGATCCGGCATTGAAGCGTCCGATCATGGAGGAGACGGTGCTCGGTTTCGAGTCGCGGCCAAATCCGTCCAGCTTTGTGCGGCTTGCGGCGATCGGCCGGCGCGAGTCGAACCTCGTGGGTGTCGTCGATGTCGGCGTGCCAGAGTCCACGTACTCGACCATCGGCATTCCCGACATGGGCATCGACGTCATCGGCGCACAGGACGATCAGATCCTTCTCTTCTACAATCGCTCGCCATCCACGTTCGGCGCCGATCGGTATCTCCTGACCAACCCGAGCGATGACGTGGCGACGTTCGTCGGGGCCGAATTGATCGGTCAAGTGCGCGGTGAAAAACTTTTCCTCGTTGCCGGCCTCACCGCGGGGCGATCGGAAGGATTATCCGCGAGCCGCGGCTTTACGGCGATCGAGAACGACGCTGCCGTGTTGGGCGAGGTCTACATCAACCCCAACGCGCGAGGGCATGCCCAGGGTCGCGTCTTCACCGAGCGCGGCTACACGATCAAGACCGCCGGTTCGTATCAGTTCGCACACGACACCACGTTTGGACTGATTGGCCGTTACCAGGATGGCCAACACTTCGCGCGTCTCGTACTCCTCCCGGGGTTGAACCAGGGCATCGAAGCCGTGCGCGCGTTCCGAAACGGCCGCACCCGCTTCACCTTTTCAATGACCGTCGATGCGAGGCTGCAAAAAGGGTTCACGATCGGCGCGCGTCGTTTGACCGCGATCCTCGACGCGTACAACGTTTTCAACCAGGGGCTCGAGATCGAAGAGTTCTCTGTGACCGGTGCGACGTCGAGACTCACATCCGCCGTCCAGCCGCCGCGCGTCATCCAGCTCGGGATCCGCCTCAACTTTTGAAGAGAATCAGGGCGACCCACCCAACCCCTCGTGGCCTGGGCGACCCACTTGACCCACCTGGCCCACCTGCCCTGGCCTACCTGACCTGGCAGACCTTTATCTGACTGTAGTGTTCAGTAAACGCACTGGCAGGGCTGTTTTTGTTGCGAAACGGCACACTCCGATCACGATTTCGAATTTCGCCGTTTCCAGCTAGTCGTTTGTTTTCAACCAGATCGTCTCGCGACGCGATCGCGCCGAGTCGCGGCGGGGTCTTTGCTAAGTTCGCGGTGCGTGACTACAAGGCCTCGAGTTCGTCAACGGACAGAACGCGTTCTTTTTCTGATCGTGACAGTCTGCTGGCTCGCCGCAATGGCCGTCGGCTTGTCGCTTCAATGGGCGCACGATGCCGGACCGAACGGCGCGGCCGAAGCGCCTGCGCAATCTCCGGCCGGCGGACGCCTATCGAGCCCGATACCGCGACCAGTGCACTTTGTCTGAGCGAGCGCTCGTCTCATGCTCTCCAGCACCATCCTTTCCGCACATAGCAGCGCTCGCGTCGAAGCTCTGTATGGACAACAGGAACGCAGCGTCGTAGCTCAAACCGATCGTCTGCTCGCCGGCTTGGTGTTCGTGCAATGGCTGATGGCCGTTGCCGCAGCCTACTGGTTCTTGCCAGCGACGGCCGCATCCATCGGTACGCCTCAACACGTGTGGACAGCCGTTTACGCAGGGGCTGCGATCAGCATGCTGCCGATCGTGCTCGCCGTCACACGGCCCGGCACGACGTCAACGCGACACGCGATCGCGGCGGCGCAGATGGTGATGTCCGGTGCACTGATTCATTTCACGGGCGGTCGTGTCGACGCACGCTTGTGCATGATTGGGTCGCTGGCGTTGTTGTCGCTTTATCGCGACTGGCGCGTTCTTATCACGGCGACAATCTTTGCGGCCGCGCTGCCATTCGCACACGACGCGTATCTGCCGCAGTCAGTTTTCGGCGTGCTGACCTCGAGCCGCTGGCGATGGCTCGAACAGACAGCCTGGGTTGTGTTCGCGGACGCATTCCTGATCACGTCGTGCCTGCGCGCCCAGCGCGACATGCGCTGCCTGGCGGAGCGGACGGCGGCGCTCGGCGACATCGAGGCGCGGCACCGGGCGATCGTCGATCGCGCGGAAGGCATCTTCATCGCCGACACGACGACGAAGGCGATACTCGAGTCCAACACGGCGTTTCTGACGCTGCTGGGGTACGACGAAGCCGAGGCTGCGGTCCTCACGATATACGACGTCGACGCCGACACCCACGCAGGCGTCGACGAGATGATTCGCCAGCTGCTCGACGGCAAGCGCCCGCTGCAGCAGGATCGACGGTATCGGCACAAAGACGGATCGATCGTCGAGGTCACGCTGCACATCAGCGCGTCCACCCACGGTTCTCGCACCGCGGTGTGTGGCGCCGTGCGCGACATCACAGCGCTGCGCGACAGCGAGTCGCAGCTCCGGCAGGCGCAGAAGATGGAGGCGATCGGTCAGCTGGCCGGCGGGATCGCTCACGACTTCAACAACCTGCTCACCGGCATTATCGGCTACAGCGAGCTGGTGATGGAACAGCTCGGAAAGGATCATCCGGTAAGCGGAGACATCGCAGAGATGAATCGCGCCGGTCAGTCGGCCGCCGCGCTCACACGCCAGCTGCTCACGTTCAGCCGGCGACACGTGGTGCAGCGCGAGGTGCTCGACATCAATGCCGTGCTGTCGAATGCACGCAAGATGCTGCAGCGTCTCGTCGGCGACCAGGTCGAGCTCGTGCTCGAACTGGGCCCGGACCTCGGCGGCATCGAGGCCGACGCGAGCCAGCTCGAACAGGTCATCATCAACCTCGCCGTGAACGCGCGCGATGCGATGACCAAAGGCGGTCGGTTGATCCTTGAAACGGCGCGCGTCGACGTGCCGCCGGGATCCGACGTACGGCGGAACGCGCTCGCGTCGGGCAGCTATGTGATGCTGCGGGTCACCGACACCGGTTGCGGCATGAACGCCGAAGCCCAGAAGCACGTATTCGAACCGTTCTACACCACGAAGGAGCCGGGGCAAGGCATCGGCCTCGGCCTGTCGACCGTGTACGGCATCGTGAAGCAGAGCGGAGGCACGATTCTCCTCGACAGCGCGCCGGGCTCAGGCACGACATTTCGTATCTTCCTGCCCGTGGTCGAGCGGCGCGCGAGGCGGCTGCGTCAGATGGAACCGCAGCAGCAGATGGCGCGGCCGACCGAAACAGTCCTTCTCGTCGAGGACGAAACGGTGGTACGGGGTCTTTCGCGACGTGCGCTGCAGGCGGCCGGATATGTCGTCCTCGAAGCGGCGAGCCCGCGCGAAGCGCTGCGGATCGCCGAGCGTCACGACGGGACGATTCATCTCATCGTCAGCGACGTCGTCATGCCCGAACTGAGCGGACCGGCCCTCGTGCAGCGTCTCGTCGCACGCCACTCGCAGGCGAGAGTGTTGTTCATGTCCGGATACACGCACGATGTGCTGGCGCCGCATCACTTCGCGGATCGGAATGTGGCCTTCCTGCCGAAGCCGTTCACGCCCGCGATTCTCGTGAAGAAAGTGCGCGAGGTGCTTGACGCTCCTGGCGACGTCTTGACGGTCGGTGGTCCGCCGCACAACGGCGGCACGATGACCGTCCACTGATCACGCCACAGGCACTTCCGACTCCTGCATCTGCGGCTGGCTCTCCGCCGCAGCGATACCGCGCGCAAGACATTGCGCCGCGGCCACCGCTCGCTCGGGAAGCTGAGACGTGTAGCAGACGCGCAGCTCCTGTGTACCGCCGCCGTCAGCGTAAAACGCTTCACCCGCCACGAACACCATCGCCTCTCGCAACGCGTGTTGCTGTACCGCGCGCGCCAGGACCTTGCCGCCCAACCGGCACCACAGGTACAGGCCGCCTTCCGGCAGGGTGAATCGCAGCCGGCCAGCGGCGACATGCTGTCGCAGTGCTTTGACCATGGCGTCCCGGCGCCGTCGGTGCTCGCCACGAAGCGTTTCCAGATGACGATCGAAGACCCCGCTGTCGATCAGCTCCGCCACGGCAAGCTGCGCGAGGTTCTGTGGATGTAAGTCGACGCGCTGCTTGATCAGCGACAGCTGCTCGATGATCGGCGGGACGGCGGCGATCCATCCAAGCCTCAGACCGGGCGCGAGCATTTTCGAGAACGTGTTCAGATGAATCACGATCGTGTGCATCTCGTCGAGCGCATACAGCGATGGCGGAGGCGCTGAGCGGAGCGTGAGCTCTCGGTATGTGTCGTCCTCCACGATCGGCACACGGTAGCGCTCCGCGAGATCGAGCAGCTCGCGCCGCGTGCGCAGCGGCAGCGTCAGAGACGTGGGATTTTGGTAGGTCGGGTTGAGGTATATCAGCTTCGGCCGGTACCGAAGCAACAGCTCCTCGAGCTCGTCCAGATCCGCGCGACGAATGTCCCACCCGACGAGCCGTGCGCCGGCGTTCCGAAAACTGTGGACCGCTCCCAAGTAGCCGGGCCGCTCGATGATCACGCTGTCACCGGGGTCGACCAGGCAGCGAACCAGAAGGTCGAGGCCCTGCTGCGCGCCCGCGATGACCAGGATGTTCTCGGCCGGCCCGCCGAAGCGCGACGCAATCGCTTCGCGAAACCGCCATTGTCCCTCCGTGGGACCGTTCCTCCACACCACCATGGGCTCGTGCGAAATCAGGCGATCGACCGCCTGTTGAAACGCGGCGGCGGGAAAACGATCCAGCGCTGGCTGACCGGCGGCAAACGAGATGACGCGTGGATCGCCGGCGGCGCGCACGAGATCGCGGACGGTACTGTCGTTCGACTGCAGCGCCGCGGCCGACACCTTGCCGCGCCACGCGAACGGGGCGCTGCTCGCGTCGGGCCGCGCGGACACGAACGTCCCGCGGCCCACATAGCCGCGAACCAGTCCTTTGGCCTCGAGCTCTCGATACGCGTTGACGACGGTGGTGCGGCTCACTCTGAGCGCTCGCGCCAGATCGCGCTCCGGCGGCAGTTGCGCGCCCGCGGCGGTGGTCCCCGAAGCGAGACTGCGTTCGACGAGCTCCACGAGTCGGCGGTAGATGGGCCGAACGCGCGGCAGCGCCGCGGGATCTGCCACCCCGATCGCTTTGAGCAGTCCAAGTGCGGATTGGTTCTTGTTGCGAGCCTCTTTCCTCGGCATGATGCGGTCCATTGTAGCGTCTGAAAGGAGCCAATTCATGACCGATGCGATCATCTATTCCGGCGGCGCCTTCCGGCCGGCGGCGGAGGCCTCCATCAGCGTCTTCGATCACGGGCTGCTCTACGGCGACGGTGTCTTCGAAGGCATCCGCGCGTACAACGGCCGCGTATTCAGGCTCGAACGCCACATCGAGCGCCTCTTCGAATCGGCCGGAGCCATCCGGCTCCAGATCCCCGCCACTCGCGACGAGGTCGAGGCGCTCGTCGTCGAGACGTGTCGCCGCAACCAGATATTCGATGGCTACATCCGGCTGCTCGTCACACGCGGCGCTGGGGATCTCGGTCTGGACCCCCGCGCGTGTCCACGCCCCGACATCGTCGTCATCGCCAAGGCCGGCGTCACTCTGTACAAACGCCGGCCGAACGAAGGCATCACCGCCGTGACGTCGGCATTCCGTCGAAACGCGGCCGACGCGACGAGCCCTGCGATCAAGTCGCTGAACTATCTCAACAACGTCCTGGCGCGGATCGAGGCAAGCGATCGCGGCGCGGACGAGGCGATCCTGCTCGATCGCGACGGCCACGTCGCGGAGGCGACCGCAGACAATGTGTTCATCGTGACCGAACGTGCGCTGGTGACGCCGCCGACGTCGACGAACCTGCGCGGCATCACGCGCGAAACGATTCTGCGGCTCGCCGAGGAGCTTGGCATTCGCACGGAAGAAAGGCCGTTCGCGCTATTCGACCTCTGGAGCGCGCGCGAAGCGTTCCTGTGCGGCACGATGGCGGAGATCGTGCCGATCGCGTCGGTCGACGGTCGGACGATCGGAAACGGCGCGCCGGGTTCAACGACGGTACGACTGATGGCGGCCTACGGCGAACTGGTCCGAACCACCGGAACGCCGATTCACCTCGAGCCAATGGCTCACGGTGGTGTCGCCGCGGCGAGCTACCGCGTATAGTCTTCGACCTCCCACGGCGACTCATCCCACCTCGAAATCAAGCCTTGACATGTATTTTAGTTTCAACTAAATTACAGCCATGCTGGCTGAGAGCTCGGTCCTCGCCGCGCTAGCCTCTCCGAGACGACGGGAGATTCTCCGTCTGATCTGGGACCAGGAGTTGAGCGCCGGATCGATTCACGAAGCGATGCCGGACGTCACGTTCGGCGCGGTATCGCTTCAATTGCGATCGCTCGCAGCGGCAGGCCTCGTCGAGACGCGCGCCGACAAGCAGCAGCGGTTTTATCGAGCACGTCGTGAAGCGCTCGGCCCGGTCGGGAAGATGCTCGAGCAGATGTGGGACGACGCGCTCTGGCGGCTGAAGCTTGCTGCCGAATTGGAACAAACCCGCCGCGGACCGCGGCCACGTCAAACCTCCATCACGCGCCGGCGCCGGAAAAAGGGAGCTGGTCCCAAGAAATGAACTGCGGATCAAAAAGGGATCGACCTCCGCGAAATGCGATTGAACGCGAGGAACTCATGACGACTCTGACGCACCGACTCGATCGAACCGTGATCATTCAGGCGACGCCGGCCACCGTCTTCGGATTCCTGACCGACACACCGCGCTGGGCCGCATGGTGGGGCGCGGGATCCGAGATCGACGCGCGGCCCGGCGGCCGAATGAAAATTCGCTACCCGGATGGGACTGAAGCCACCGGCGAAGTCACGGAAGTGCGCGCGCCGGAGCGGATTGTCTTCACGTATGGCTACGCCAGCGGCAAGATGATTCCCCCCGGCGGTTCGCGCGTCACCATCGACCTCGAGCCGATTGGCGCCGCCACGCGCCTTCGCCTGACCCACGAACTGGACAACGAAGCCGTGCGCAACGAACACGTCCAGGGCTGGCGGTATCAGCTGTCGCTCTTCGCGAACGTCGTCGCCGACGCCGTCAACGCCGGCGCCGCCGGCGTCGTCGATGCGTGGTTCGACGCGTGGGCGGATCCCGACGCCGCTGCGCGCGAACGCACCCTTTCGCGCATCGCCGCTCCCGCACTGCGCTTTCGCGATCGCCACAGCAACACCGACGGCGTCGACGATCTCGTGGCGCACATAAACGCAGCGCAGCGATTCATGCCGGGTATCCGCATGCAGCGGCAGGGAGAGGTCCGCCATTGC
>Ga0114129_10004069_pt1 | contig 20645 bp, 16 predicted proteins | sample RhiMetdeltSRZDD1_FD_80071 | JGI IMG/M metagenome (GOLD analysis project Ga0114129, IMG submission 80071) | Populus rhizosphere microbial communities from Tennessee, USA - Rhizosphere MetaG P. deltoides SRZDD1 (version 2) (version 2) | ecosystem: Host-associated > Plants > Roots > Rhizosphere >... | reverse complement strand
CCGGGATTGTGCTGATCGCGGCGATTACAGCCTTCCTGTGGCCGGCCGCCTATCCCTCCGCGAACTTCATGCACCAATGGTGGACGGTGAGCCTGGCGCTGGCCTCGTTCGTCGTCTGTGCACGGCGCGTGGCCGGGACGATTTTCGAGTCGCCGCGCACCGTTGCGATCGCGACGGTCGCGTGTGTGCTGATCCTGTCGTCGTTCGATATCGTGCATCGAGCCGTGCAGGCCCGCGTGCGGGCCGTCGGGCTTGACCACACGCTCAGTCAGCCGCCGCTGCTGCGCGGCATCAAGACCGACGGATCGACCGCTCGCGTGTTCGATACCTTCGTCCGTGTGATGACGCAGTATCGCGCCGCACATCCTGGCACACGGATCATCTCGATCGATGCAGCAAACGGCTGGAATTTGGGGATGGTCGAAACGTTGCCGTTCCTCGCGGTCTTCAACGAAAACCGTCACTCGCAACCGATTTACTGGAGTCTGCCCGTCCTGTCCACGCGCGTGTACCCGCGGTACGGCGAGATTCTGTGGACGCAGGTTCGCGACGAGCAGCCGCTTATCCTTGATCACCGATCGGGCAAATATCGGCCGGCGCACATCGCCGGGTACCGCGTCATGGCGGCGGCGGAGAGCCACAATGGTCGTTGGTACATCTATGCGCCGACCAATGACGACTCTACGGCGTTGGCCACCTATCTGGCGAGCGACGGCGCCGTCCAACGGGGATTTTCGGAAGAAGAGACGCCGGCGCTGGCCGTGCGCTTGAATCCGAACCGCTTCGGCGGCTGGCGCGGCCAGATCGCCCCGCCGTTCGAGGACGACTACGCGCGCATAGAGGGTGACTATCCACTCGAGCTTCTGGGTGCCGCGCGCCGTCCCGCGGAGTCGCCTGTGAATGTCTACACGTGGCCGAGCAATCTCGAGGAAGCGACAGTCGGCCCGGCGCTCGACCCCGTGCGCGCGAAGCTGACCTGGCGCGGGGGCAAATTCGATATCGTGCGCGACTATCGTCCGGAGGTGTGGGTGGTCGACGGAGGCGCGCGCCTGCCATCCGAGTACTTGCTGCAGTGGGCGGAGGAACCCCTGGCCGAAGGCGCGACGTTCGTCGCCCGCGGTGTGGTCGACGAGGGCGGAGTCGAGGTGGGATTCCTGAGCCAAGGGAAATGGATCGGATCGGTGTGCGTCTCGCGGCCCGGACCGTTCGAGGCCGTCGTACAGATCCAGTTCAAGGCGAGCTACGGACTGGTTGTTGCGAACTGCATCACCGCCGATTGGTGGACCCGCACGAAGACGAACCCATTTCAGGGCGTACTCAGCCTGTTCCGTCAGGGACATCTCCAGAACAGGTTCACAGTGTCTGAGGCCGGCTGGGTTGCCGCCGCCACGCGTTGACTCGCGCAACCCTTTGGACGGCGAAGGCTTTGGCCGTCTGCGCGTGGGCAACGCTGGCCGTCGTTCTCATCTTTGTGCGCGGCCGGGAGCTCGACCTCGATCGAGGCGTCACATCGCGCCTCCGTTACCATGCGATTCCAGTCGCGATGTCGGTCCTCTATCACGGGCACCCACATGACTATACGGCGAGCAGGTTCATTGCCATTCCGTTTCAGCATACGGACATGACGCTGACGGAGCGCATCGCGTGGGCAGTTTCAGCCGAGCCGCCGCAGGACGACGACACGTACTATTGGCTCGCAGACGACCGCGGCATGGCGGACTATGTCCTCCTCTCATTTCGTCTGTTTGGGCCGACAATCAAAAGTCTGTACTCATTCTATTTCGTTGTGTTCAGCGCGTCGGTCGCGCTCTTTCTCATAGGCTACCGTCACAGTCCTGCGATGATCGGACTGCTGCTGGTCACACTCGCGGCAATCTACACGGTGCTGCCCGTCATTCCGCTCGCGAGCATATCGAGTGAGGCGTTCATTGGTGAACCACCCAGTCTGTTCGAGCCTCGTATTCTCGACTTGCTTGCGATGGTCGCGACGATCCATCTCGCCTTTGCCGGATGGACGTCCGAGCGGCCCCGGGGTTGGTGGTTCGCATTTGTCGGCCAGTTCCTGCTGTTCGTATTCTGTTATCACGCCCGCTCTTCGCTTGCTTGGGAAGGTGTCTTCATCGCTATGGCGAACTCTGCGGCCATAGCATGGGCTGTGTGGCGGCCTCCGGTTTCGCACGTCGCTCGCGTTCGTGTGGCTGCCATGCCCTTGCTATGTGTGGTCGCGGGATTCGTGGCACTCACTGCATACAAACGCATAACCTACAATCCACGTTACTTCCGTGATTCTGGTCAGCGGACCGTTTGGCACAATGCGCTGATGGGATTCGGATCGAACCCCACGCTTTCGTCGGTCTACAAGTTGGGTATCCGCGATGCGGCCGTTGTCGACGCGGTGCTGCAGTACTTGCGCGACCATAACGATCCGCGGCTGGGCAGCGGCTGGGACACGACGAAGATTCTCAACTCGCTGGGGGGTCACGGCGAATTCAATTGGTATGCGTACGAAACAGCGGCGCGCGATCTGTATTTCCAGGTCTGGCGGGATCGTCCGCGGGATGCGCTACGTTGCTACGTCGTCAACAAGCCTCGAGAAGTGTTATCGGTGGTCAGGACAGCTCTGACCTGGGAGCATACGCCGCAGCGCGACAGTCAGGATTTGTACTTCCGTCCATTCGATCTCACGGCCCTTGTGATCGCGCTTCCGGGGGTCCTCATGCTCGCTGGCAGGCAGCCGCTTCGATTTCTGCCATCGATCGCAGCGCTCGCGTTCTGCAGTGCTCTTCCGGCTTTCCTCTTCTACGCCGTTCCGTTGACGATGATGGGAACGTTCGTCGCGGGATCCATGTTGGTGTACGTCGCGGCGGCAGCAATGACTGCGCGGGTTACCGGACGCCTCTCTGATGAAGCGCTCGCCCAGACGTCTTGAGCAGCAGCAGAACCATAGTGGGATCTGACTTGGCCATGGCGGAAACGGCTCAGATCGCTAAACGGGCTCGAGTCGGCCGCTTCGCCCAGGCGGACCGTTCCAGCTCTTCAGCCAGGTCGTCAATATGATTACGATTATGGAGTTTGCGCGTCGCTGGGACATTGTGGTCATCGGGGACGTCGCACAGACCATCGGCGCCGCCGTGGGGGTGGGCGATATAGCTCGCCTGCCTACGGACGGCAATCTCGCCCAGCACAACCGACGTGAGGACGTCGTTTCCCACTTTTTGGTACAGACTCTCGTCGGCTGTCCGGCCATCGTCCGATGATGGGCACATTCGTCGCGGGGTCCATGATGGTGTACGTGGCGGCCGCGGCAATAACTGCGCGGGTGACCGGACGCCTCTTTCTGATGGAGCGCTCGGGCAGACATCGTGAGCAGCGGAAGCGTGGTCGGATCTGACGTTGCGATGATGGAGACTACCGCTCAGATCGCTCGGACGGCTCGAGTCGGCCGCTTCGCCTCTTGGACGCTAGCGCTCATCAATGGTGTTGCGTTCGTCCTCATGGCCGCACAATACGCGGGGTCCGGTTTTCCTCGTGCCCCCTTGTCTTATCGGTACATCGGCGCGCTCCCGACGGCCATCACCGAGTGGCGCGGGATCGCACACGACGGGACGGCCGCAGTCGAGTTGAGCGAGTTCTTCAAAGCACGCGGCGCCGATGTCACGGACAACGATCTTCTTGCATCGACTCGAATGCCGATCGTTGAGCCCCAAAACCGAATGGTGGCGTTCACCAGCGACGATCAAGGCCATGCAGTATTTGTCCGATGGTCGTTCGCGATCTTTGGACTCTCACTCCTCTCACCACATAAGATGTTCTTTCTGGTTCTGGGGGTGTCGCTGCTGACGTTCGTCGCAGCGCATTTCACGCGGCCGGAGACTCTGGCGTGCAGCACCTGGGTCGTGCTGGCCCTCTACACCGTTCTGCCCGTACTGGGCGTCTCGTCGCAGCTCGCCGGCGCCATCGACCCCCGATTCATGGGAGTCCTCGCGATCATTCCTACGCTTCATTTGTGTCTCGACGCGTGCGGTCGTCGGCTTTCGTCATCGGATCTGCTCGCGTTGGTGCTCCAGTCGTCGATCATCGCCGCGACTTTCCAAATCCGGTCGTCATCGGGCTGGTCGCTGCTCTGCGTCAGCCTCGTCGCCGTGATCGTCAGTGGTGCCGCGTTCGTCAAGGAAGGCCGCACACGATCGGTAACCCGGCCGCTCGTACCGCTCCTCGTCGTGGTGATAATGTTCGCGGCCGGAAGTGTATGGCAGAGAAGTCGACTCGGTGGGGCTTTGGTCCGTGCTGTGCCGAGCCAGCACGTTTTCTGGCACGCAATCCACGTTGGATTTGGTCTTCATCCTCAGTTCGCGCGCGAGGACGGGCTGACACTGGACGACATGCCCGCGCATGAGCACGTGTTCCGCAGCCTCCGTGCCGCAAATGACGATGCGGCACTTCGCGCGGCGTTCGGAGGTGATGGACATCGTCTGGTGCCCGATGACATCCAATGGGTGCCGTACGAGCGGGCGACGCGAGGGGTCGTGTTCGATATGGTGCGGCGGCATCCGTGGAGCGTGGTCGAGCTGTTTGCGTACTACAAGCCTCTGATGCTGGCGAGGACTGCGTTGTGGGCAGCTGGCTTTTTCCACGGATCAGTCGAAGCGATTGGAATGTCACCCTCCTGGCTGATCACGGAGCCTCGGCGTCGCGAGACGGACGCGTACATTCGGCTCTTCCGTCCCGCGATCTTGATAATCCTGATCGCGAACGTCGCCGCCGTCATGAGCCTTGGCTTCGGCGCCGATGGCCGAACACTGCTGGTACCTGGCGTCGCGGTGGTGCTTGCGATGACAGCGACGGCTATCGGACCCGGGTTCGTAGTTGTTCCAGCATTTCATTGGATCGGCGATCTCCTGGTTCTCGGCTGCGCGTCAGTCTATGGCCTTACGACCCAAATCTTCGCTGTAGGACTGCGAGCGATGGCACGTGCTTAAGGCAGCCGCGTTCATGGCAAGGCGGTTGAGGGAGCGACGCGGCTTTGATTCGCCGCGACCGCACTGCCTGACGCTTCACCGCGATTGCGATGCCCACGCTGAACCATGACTGAGCAACTGCAATCACGAACAATTGCCGATTTCGGCGAGCAGTGGACCGCGTATCCGGACAGCGACGGATTCTTCGGTTCACCCGCGCTTTTCAACGACTTCTTCAATCCGCTGGTCTTCGATCGGGATGTGGTCGGGTGCCGAGTCGCGGAGATTGGCGCCGGCGGCGGACGTTTCGTAAACGTGCTGGCGCAGGCCGGATCGGCTCACATTGTCGCCGTCGAGCCGTCGGACGCATTTCGCGTGCTTCAGGAAAACACTGTCCAATTCCGAAACCAGATTACCTATCTGAAGACGACCGGCGATCGCTTACCGGACACCGGCGATCTCGATTACGTGTTCGCGATTGGCGTGCTTCACCATATTCCCGATCCCGATCCGGTTGTGGCCGCTGCGTTGCGCGCGCTTCGGCGCGGCGGCAAGCTCGCCGTCTGGCTGTACGGACGTGAAGGCAACGCGATCTATCTGACGTTCGTCAAGTCGCTGTGGTGGCTGACGCGTCACCTGCCGCATCGCGGGCTCGATCTATTCGTGCGGATCCTGTATCCGTTGTTTTGGTGCTACATGACCGCGTGCCGCTGGATCAAGCTGCCCCTCGCCGAGTATATGCGGCGTGTGATGTGCCCGCTGACACCAGCGAAGCGTCGTCTCGTCATCTACGATCAGCTCAATCCCGCGTACGCGAAGTATTATACGCGCGAGGAAGCACGCGACTTGCTGACACGCCAGGGATTCGTGGACATCCGGCTGCACCATCGCCACGGCATCAGCTGGACCGTCCTCGGTACAAAGGCATGATGTGTATCGCAGCGCCGATCTTTCTTCTACTGGTCGTCGCGCGTACATGACCGAGGTCCTCGGAGAGGCGATGGTGCTTGACGCGCCGGCTCGCCCACTGGTGAGCGTGGTTGCACCCGTCTACAACGAGAGCGCGACGCTGCGGGAGTTTGTCACGCGGTTGATCGAGGTCTCGAAGAGCCTTGACCATCGGTACGACTTTGAATTCATTCTCGTCGACGATGGAAGCAGTGACAATAGCCTCGAAGTGGCGCGGTCATTGCTCGAGAGTGAACCGAGGCTTCGCGTGGTCGAATTGCGTCGCAATTTCGGTCAGACCGCGGCATTGCAGGCAGGCCTGCACGCTGCGGTTGGTGACACGGTCATCTCGATGGATTCGGACCTTCAGCATTTCCCGGAAGATATTCCGGCGTTCCTGGCGCTCATCTCAGAAGGGTACGATCTGGTGTGCGGATGGCGATTCGATCGTCAAGAGGGAATCGTGCGGCGCTGGCCCTCAACCATCGCTAACCAGTTGATTCGACGCGTGGCTGGCATTCGCCTGCACGATTTTGGAACTACCTTCCGTGCTTATCGTTCGGACCTTCTGCAGCACATCGAGTTGCTGGGTGAACAGCATCGATTCGTGCCGGCGTTGGCCGCGCTAGTCGGCGCAAAGATTGCCGAGGTCAAGATCCGAAACATCGAACGACCAGCGGGCAAGTCAAACTACGGGCTAGGGCGAACGTTCAGCGTCGCCCTGGATATCATGTTGCTGTACTTTTTCAGGTTCTATTTCACAAAGCCGCTGAAAGTGTTCGGGCAGCTTGGCGCAATTCTAATTGCCGTCGGAGTGATCATCGCATCAACGTTTCTGAGCTACTCGTGGATCACCGGCATTTCGACCATTCGCGCTCATGGAGGCTGGTTCCTACTGTCGGCGTTGTTGATGCTGATAGGCATGCAAACCCTCTTGACGGGCGTTCTGGCCGAAATATTGATCCGAGTCTACTATCGAAGCGGCGGAAAGCGCGGCTACGTCATTCGTCGCGAATGGACACGCCGCGCCTCTCGCAACTCACACACGGCCTCAGTCTGACGTCCCCAGGACACCGTCCATCGGCGCCACAACATGTGCGGCATTGGTCAATTCTCAGCGCAGCCGCTAACGCGTGAAGCGCATCTCTTCGAACGTGGCACCTGCCAAGCCCGCAGACACGAACGCATCTTGAGGAATTCCTCAACGCGTGCCGCGCAGTCAGCATCCAACGTTTTTTTCGTGCTCGTGATGTCCACTCGACGCAATTGATGTCAGGGAGTCCGAGCACGTACGATGAAGGCGCTCGAGCGAATGCGCGGCACCAACATGTGTAGTCGAGAGACTACCTCGGGGTTACCTTGAACGGACTCGGATCCGAACAGGTCGCCACGAACCGCCGTGCGTCTTCCGTGCTCGTCAAGCTGGCCGAAGCGACGTCGATGCGGCGCGCGGCCGCGATCTCTGGTGTGCTCACTCTAACGCTCGGCATCGCGTCGATCGGAGTCCACCTGACGCTGAGCGGTCAGTGGCAGTCCCTCTGGCACGAAACGGCGGTGACCGCAATCGCACCCGAGCAGGGCTATGCGTTTACGGCGCCGACCGGTCATCCGGAGTTGAGCGCACACCAACGACCATCGCCGGCAACTGTACTCGAGAACGGCGCTCCACTCGGTCCATCGAACGCGCAGCACGCTGATATTCGCGACCTGGGACGCGGGCGTTTGTCCTTCTGGGACCAGTACGTCTATTTCTCATCGTCTGACCTGTCGGATCCTCGCAGCAACGGCAGGCGTTACACGATTCGCTACCCGCCGATCGATTATGCGTCGGCAAGCGTGCTCTATTTCTTGACCGCAGTCAGCCTGCTCTGCTTCTCGACCGCAGTAAGCCTGCTCTACCTCTCGACGGCAGTAAGGCTGCTCCACTTCTTCGCCACGGCATCGTTCGCCGTAGTGGCACGCATCTGGTTCAAGCTACTGTCTCTCACATGCTACTGGCTTGCCAGTCTGGCGGCGTTCGCGACGCGGTCGCACCCGGTCGCGTCGCTCGCGCTGATCTTCGCCGGCCTAGTCCTCGCGATCGTGCTGTGGCGACGTGGTGAATCGGATCGCGCGAGCCGCGACGATTCAGCCGAACCGCCTCGGCTGCGTGTTCGAGTCTCTATCACCGCGGTCGTTTTTGTGACGGCGATAGGCATTGGTTATCTCGCCCAGCTCGGATTGTCGACGCCGATTGCGCCGGACACGGTCAGCTACTGGGCGACGCCGTGGGATTTCATGCATCCGAAGCCCGGAGTGCTTCCGCTCCGAACACCGGAGTATTCGCTGCTCCTCGTCATGGTGCAGCTCTTGGGAGGGTCGGGACGCGCTCTCCTGTTCATTCATTACGGGATGCGGGCGATAGCCGCGGCAGCCGTCGCGTGGATGCTGGGCGCACGCAGCGCGATTGCCGCAGGGGTAATTGGCGGTCTGCTCGCGTTGGACCCGGTCGGCGCGGCGTTTTCCGTCTGGTACCTCAGTGAGAGCGTGTCCGCGTCGGGCCTTGTGCTCGCGACAGTCTTGGCGGTCACGCAGCTGTCTCGTGCGGGTGATGTGAAGCGGGGTTGGCTTGTTGGAGCCGGCATCCTATTCGGGTTGGCGTGTCTGGTAAGGCCGACATGGGCGGCGCTCATCCTAGTCGTGATTCCGGCCTACGCGCTGGCGACGGCTTCCGTCTCGCGTGCCGCGTATGTTGCGCTCGGGTATGCGGTCGCGGCTGTGAGCTTAGCGCTCCTCAACTACGTTCGAACAGGGTTGTTCGTGATCGTGACGACGGGCTACTACGTGGCATTCCCGTTGTTCATCCACCATTTGATGGATCCGACCAATGGTCCTGCCTCGCGCAGAATCTACGCGGAGCTGAAGATCTGCCACCCGACGCTCGACTATTCGGCGGTTGTCTTGGATAATTCGAATGAGTTCGTCCACACCAAACTGTTAGGATGCACTTTGACGTTCGAGGGCGGCGACCGCGCTGCCGCGTACCGTTTATATGTCCGTGCGTACCGCGAGGCGTTTTTCGCCCGCCCGTTCGTGTTCACCTGGCGCATCGCCCTCGAGTCAACTCGTTTCCTTTCGACAACGGTGTCGTACTATCCGGCGGAGGTCGCGAGTTTCAGTCAGATCGTGAATGACGGTATCTGCGCGCGTCGGGGCGACTATCCGCCAACACTGATGGCGTTTGTGTGTCCGATGCCGCCGGCCCACGAGACTGTCCGTGCCTGGATGTCCTGGCTCGGATTTCCACTCAGGATGCTCTACCAACCGTACCTCTACGCCTACCATCCGCGGCTCGTCGTTTACGAGTACATCCAAAGTGAGTCGCCGGAGCTGGCCGGGATCGCTGCGATTCTCTTCTTTGTGTTTGCCACCGCGAGCGCTCGGCCCGGGTATCGTGCCATGATGACGGCGTCAGCCCTCATCATCGTCTACACCGCCGCCGCCACGGCGTTTGGCCAAGTGACAATGCTACGGTACGTCGCGCCTCTCAGTTCGTTCTTCTTGATCATCACGGGTTTGTTCGCGGTCACGCTAATCGAAGAGGCGCTCGAGGCGATACGCCAGATGCGATCGGCCATGGTCCAGGCGATCGATCCAGCTTCCGTGGCTAACAGCTAATGTGCGGCATCGTCGGATACGCGGATGTCGCCAGTTACAGGATCGACGCGGATTTTCTCACGCGGGCCGCGAATGCGATGTCACACAGAGGCCCTGATGGAGCAGGCGAGTGGCACGACGACCACTGCGGGCTGGGTCATCGCCGGCTGTCGATCATTGACGTGACCGGCGGCGCGCAGCCCATGTCGTACGCGGACGGCCGCTATTGGATCACCTTCAACGGCGAGATCTACAACTATCGGGAGCTTCGTGGGCGGCTCGCCGGCCTGGGACATCGGTTTGCCACCGCCTCAGATACCGAGGTGATTCTCGCTGCGTACGCGCAATGGGGCTCTGCAGCGCCCGAGTACCTCCGGGGCATCTTTGCATTCGGTATCTGGGATCGATTCGACCAGGTGCTGTTTCTGGCACGTGATCATGTCGGGGTAAAGCCGCTCTTCTTCTGCTGCGCGTCGGACCGCATCTTATTCGCCTCGGAGCTGAAGGCGCTGCTCATCTTCCCGTTGATAGAGAGACATATCGACGCCCAGGCCTTGTCCGATTATCTGGCTCTCGGCTACGTGCTAGGCAGCAAGACAATAGTTCGCGGCATCAGCAGGCTGGCCCCGGGCACGACGCTGACATGGCGGAACGGTCGCGTGACTGTGCGTCGCTTTTGGGACCTCGCTGCAATCACGGAGGCGCCTAGTCTGTCTTACAGCTCCCTCGAAGACTGCCCCCGTGAATATCGCGACCGGCTCGAGGCGGCCGTGGCAGCGCAGATGGTAAGCGACGTTCCGATCGGCGCGTTCCTGAGTGGAGGCATCGATTCGTCGTCGCTCGCCTACCACATGGGGCAACGAACGACCGCTGGACTGCTGAAGACCTTCAGCATGGGGTTCGCGGAACCGTCATTCAGCGAGCTCGAGTACGCAGAGGCAGTTGCGCGGGCCCTCCATACGGATCACTACGCTGAACTGATCACCGATAATCTGGCTGATTCGTTGCCCCAGCTCGTAAAGGCGTTCGACGAGCCGTTGGGTGATACCTCGATCGTTCCTACATATTTCGTATCACGCCTGGCGAGCAAACACGTCAAGGTGGTCCTGAGCGGTGACGGCGCCGACGAAACCCTCGCCGGCTACGATACGTACGTGGCCGATACGATCCAGCGTCTGTACCGCCGCGTTCCCGCCGGACTGCATAACGCGATTATCCGTCCGCTCGCGCGCCTTGTGCCCGATAGCCGGCGGAAAGTCAGCTTCAGTTACAAACTGAAGCAGTTCATCGCGGAGGCGCATGCGGACGAACGGCGGGCGCACTTCGGGTGGCGCCTCTTGTTTCCGGAGATAGAGCGGCGTGCGCTGCTCGGAGGCGCAGCACCTGGCCACGATCCGTTCGACGAGTACAGCGCGCATTTCGACGAAGTGCCTAAAGCCAGCGCGCTGAATCGATCCCTCTACGTGGACTTGAAGACGTGGTTAGTGGACAACATTCTCGTGAAGCTCGATCGAGCCAGCATGTCGGTTGGCATTGAAGCGCGGGTTCCGTTCCTGGACCTCGACCTGCTCGAGTTCACGATGCGGCTGCCACCTTCGATGAAACTGCGAGGCTTGGCGCGAAAGGTCGTCCTTCGAAAGGCGATGCGCGGGCGACTGCCGGACATGGTTTTAAGGCGACGGAAGCGCGGGTTCAACGCGCCGGTGTCAGACTGGATGTGCGGACCGCTGCGATCGCTTGTCGACGACCTGCTGCAGTCGACGGGTTCGTGCGTCGATGTGCACCACCGGTCGATTCAGACGTTGTGGAAGCGACATCGCGCCCGCAAAGCCGATTACGGATTTCGGCTGTGGGCACTCATCTCGCTCATCGTGTGGGAGCGGGAAGTGCTTCGGCTCAAACCCGTGCCTGAAGCGCGCGCATTGGCGAGGACCACGGCATGAACGAGGCGACGAGAATGAAGACGGCGCAAATGCCCGTCGGCGGGCAGACGATGTCGCCCGCCCTGCAATCTGCGACGAACTATTACGCGTGGATCGCATCGCATTTCCGTCCGATCCTTGGTGCTCGGGTCCTCGACATCGGCGGCGGGCACGGCTCGCATCTCGAACACATCGTCGAAAAGGGCCGTTTCGTGATGTCGCTTGATGTTTCGCACGACTCAGTCGAGGAAATGAGGCGTCGGTTCGACGGTCAAGCTTTCGAAGCCTGTGTCGGCGATATAACGGATTCGAACGTGGTGGATCTGATGGTGGCGCGCCGCTTCGACACTATCGTGTGCGTGAACGTGCTCGAACATATCGAGCGCGACGATCTCGCCCTGCGCGGCATCGCGCGTATCCTCGCCGCTTCACGTGGACGCGCGTTCCTGTTAGTCCCCGCGCATCCCTTTCTCTACGGCACGCCCGATGAGCTCGCCGGACACTTCCGACGCTATCGCCGGGGAGATTTTCGCACGCGTCTGATAGCGGCCGGTCTGAGACCGCTCCAACTCCATTACTTTAACGCCTTCGGCGCGATTCCATACGCGCTGAACTCGCGGATCTTTCGGCCTCGTACCCTGGGCGGCCCTGTGGACGCGCAGATTCTCCTTTTCGATCGCTATCTGGTTCCCGTGCTGCGCCGACTGGAATCGCTCGTGCCCAAGCCTTTCGGCCAGTCGCTCATCGCGATCGCTCAGGCAGACCACTGAGATGCGGGTTTCAGTGCTGATCCCGGCGTTCAACGAAGCGAGCGCCATACGCGCGGCTGCGGGAGGGGTAGCAAAAACGCTTGACGAGGCCGCAATCGATCATGAAGTGATCGTCATCGACGATGGATCGACCGACCGCACAGCCGAGGAGGCGGCACTGGCCGGTGCGACAGTAATCAGCCATCCGATGAATAGCGGCTACGGGAGGGCGCTCAAGTCTGGTTTGCGCCGGGCCAGCGGCGATATCGTCGCGATTATCGATGCCGACGGCTCCTACCCTCCTGAAGGACTGCCGGCCATGATTAGTGAGATGGCTCGCTTCGATATGGTCGTCGGTGCTCGCCAAGGCATGCATTATCGCGGGTCATGGGCGAAGTGGCTCGGCCGCAAGGCGCTGCAACGAATGGTGCTGTTCGTGACCGGCGTGCGGGTACCCGATGTCAACTCGGGTCTGCGCGTCTTCCGAAAACAGATCGCGCTCGATCACATCGATCAGATCGGAAACGGCTTCTCTTTCACGACAACGCTTACGCTGGCCATGTTGCTGGAGGCCAAGTTCGTCCGCTACGTGCCGGTGGCGTACCGCGAACGAATCGGTAAGAGCAAGGTCCGATTCCGGCGCGACGTCGCGCGAACGGTGCAAATCCTCGTGATGGCGATCATCGCGTACAATCCGATAAAACTGTTCCTCCTGCTGGCGTATCTGGCGCTGGCCGCTGTCGTTCCGTCCCTGGTGATCGATTTCGTCGTCGCGGCCGGCGCGCACTCAGGTGTGCTGCTGATGGTCAGCATCGAAACCGCCTTGCTTCTCTTTGGCCTAGGCTTGACAAGCGATCTGTTGCGCCGCATGGTCCCGTGACCCGAGCAGGCGCGCCCCGCTCCGATCACGCGTCGAAGTCAATCGCCGATTTTGGCGAGCAGTGGACACACTTCCGCGACAACCCAGGGTATTACGGATCGCTCGAGTTATTTCGAGATCTTCTCGAGCCGTTCTTCACACCGTCCGACTTTCGCGGTGTGAGTGTCGCCGATATCGGCAGTGGGACCGGACGAATCGTGCGGATGCTCGCAGCGGCTGGCGCGCAGAAAATCGTCGCAGTGGAGCCATCGGCAGCAATGGAGGTCCTCAGGGCGAATACCGGAGATATAGCGAGCTCGATCGAGTACGTCCACACGACAGGCGATCGCCTGACGTACGAGGCGTCGCTGGATTTCGTGACGAGCATCGGCGTGCTGCATCACGTTCCCGATCCCGCTCCCGTCGTATCGTCCATGTACGCGGCCTTGCGGCCGGGCGGACATGCGATCGTCTGGCTGTACGGCCGCGAAGGCAACCGTTTATATCTGGCGCTGGCGCGGCCGCTGCGCGCCGTCACGACGCGGATGCCCCATTCGGTTCTTCTTCTACTGTGTAGAATGCTGGACGTGCCGCTCTTGGTTTATCTCGGGTTGTGTCAACGCTGGAGGTTGCCGCTATGGCGCTATCTCCGGAATCATTTGGGGCGCCTCACGCCAGAAATTCGTCGCCTGACGATCTACGATCAGTTGAATCCCAGGTGGGCGAAGTACTACACCCGGTCCGAAGCAAGGCAGCTGCTCGAGGCCGCAGGATTCGTCGATGTCCGACTGCATCACCGCCTAGGCTACAGTTGGCTCATCACCGGTAGTAGGAAGTAGTCTGACGGCTGCAGCCAGTTGCGGAAATCCTGATGTCTCCCTGCTGCTCAGAAACCGGAGTTTGTAATCTGTTGGACTCTTCCGTTGAACTTCGGGACGATCATGCAGCTTTCTTGCGCCGTGTCGGTTCGTTGGAGAACGCCGACAACACGTCATGCAAAAATTCTGTGCATCGAACGTTGCACTGTTGTCATTCCGCTAATCGAGTCGCGGTTGTTGATTGACTTTCTTCTCGGTCTAACCATAAATTAGCGTCGGTATCCCGAGCGCCATGGCTCCTGACGCTGCCCGTTGATGCGGAGTATCTTCGCAATTTTGTTCTGTTCGACTGTCTCTCCTCAGCACATGCGGCGAAAAAAATACGCTGCGGCCCGGCGCGCGCTTGGAGGATCGATACGCGGTCTCAGGGTCCCAGCCGCTTTCGTGCGAGCGCTTTGCCCGGAGATCGTTTTCAGCTCGAACGGTGAACGTTGATGGTCTCAGGGAAGGTGGTATCCAACGTGTGACTGCTGAGAGTTGGATCTTCGCATGCCGGTGACCGTCGACAGCTCGAGCTCAGCCGGCCTGAACTGGACTTCGCTACGACGTCGCGCGCTCGTGGCTCGGGGTTACGTGCTCATAGCGCGGGATCGCGCGGTCATGGCGTGGGATCACGTGCTCGAGGGCGGTCTCTGGTCGTTCGTCGCCTACTTGATCGCGACGGCTCTCGTCTATACGTTCGTTCTGATCAGCGTCAATCGGCACACCGGCCAACACCTCGAAGTCGAGTTTCTGTCAGCGAGAACGATGAGCTGGCTGACGAACTGGCACACCTACGGTTTCGCAAAATACGCGGGGCTCCTCATCTACAGCAGCGATGGCCTTAGCGTTTACAAGTCGCACTCAGGCTTTTACCTGTGGCCGCTGTACTTGATCGAACTGGTGATTCACCTATTCATCGGCCGCTTCAGCTACCGCGCTGCCGCACTGTTCAACCAATCGGTGATCTGGGTCGGCGCTGCGCTCCTTGGGTGGCTTGCCATGCGCCTGACGAAACATGTGCCGCGCCACCATGCGTTCCTTCTTGGCCTGGGATGTGCGGCGGTGTACCAGACGTTTCCCCTGAACTTGATGAACTATTGGTATCTGAACCCCATGAACTTCGCGATCAATCCGATGCTCGTGTTCTGGCTCGCCCAGAGCTATCAGCGAAGCAAGTCCAACGATCGTTGGATCTCGATCGCGACGAGCGGCAGCGTCGCGATGCTCGCATTATCCTACTCGCTGGCCCTGACGGTGTTCTTCGTCGGCTGCTACGTCATGGCTGACTGGATGATCGAAGGATCGCGCCTGTCGGTTCGGCGTGTGTTGCTCTACCTTGTGGCTCCGGTGGCGGCTGTGGTCCTTTTCCAGGCGTTGGAGTTCGCGTGGGTGCAGTTCAACGTGCCACACGTCAACTTCATCGGCAACCTGAACTTCGCTGATTTCCTGTGGAGGTCGGGTCTCGATGGATCCACTCAATACTATGCGGATCACTGGAGCCTCCTGTTCTCCCGCAAGCCGAGCACAAACTATCCCGGTCGAAATCCTGCGCTCGTGTTGGAGTGGAAGTGGTTGTTCATTGCAGGGCTCGCGGCGCTGGCGGTCATCGGCGCGCGATTCATTCACTCGCGTGCGACCGAAGGGCGAGCACGGCTCGTGTATCTGGCGACCGCGCTGACCTGCTATGCGCTCTCGGCGTTCGTCTTCAGTCAAGGAGTCTCCATCCACCCCGACATCTGGGATGTGCTGCTTGCCGCGCCGCTGATCGCCGCGGTCTTCTGTTTCCTTCCGGCCGATCTCGAGGTCATGACAAAAGGGACCGGGCTCGCAATTTTTGTTTCGTTAGTCGTGACGGCCTGTTATGTGATGATCCAGCTCCGGGCGTACGCGGCGGCGGTGCCGGTCGCCGTCCGCTGAGCGCCGCCCAATCGGACACGACGCTTCTGCATGTGCGTAGGACGAGGACATGCAGACGCTCCTGACAGGCGTTCTGGCCGAAATACTGATCCGTCTACTATCGAAGCGGCGGAAATCGCGGCTACTTCATTCGTCGCCAGTGGACACGCCGACCTCTCGTAACCCACACACGTCCTCAGTCTGACGGCCCCAGGACACCGTCCATCGGCGCCACAATATGTGCGGCATTCTCGGTCAATTCTCGTTCACTGAGCGAACCAACATCGAGGAGTTGTTGGATGAGATCAATACTCTTCGCCATCGCGGACCCGACGATGGCGCCTGGTGGCAGGAGGGCCCATTCTTCTTGGCGCACCGCCGGCTCTCGATCATCGACCTCAATTCCGGTCGCCAGCCGATGGCGTCAGCCGACGGTCGGTTCGTCATTACCTTCAACGGCGAGATCTACAACTACATCGAGCTCAGGGAGGAGCTACGCTCACTAGGTCGCCGGTTCCAGACTGAGTCCGACACCGAAGTCATCCTTCAGGCGTACGACCAGTGGGGGCGAGACATGCCGGTCAAGCTCAAAGGCATGTTCGCTTTCGGAATCGCCGATCGTCTTACCCGACAACTCTTTCTCGCCCGCGATCGGTTCGGCGAAAAACCCCTGCTGTACGTCGATCATCCAAGCGGAGTGGCGTTTGCCTCTGAAATGCGTCCGCTCACGGCTTTGACGTCGGTGTCACGCGCAATCGACGAAGACGCCCTCGCCGCATTCATGTGCCTGAACTACGTGCCCGGCGACGCGACGATGGTTCGAGCCGTTCGGCGCGTCGCGCCAGCAAGCTGGCGGCTGTATGGCGCACAGGGACTGATCGCCACGTCAACCTACTGGGACCCGCGCAAGGCGAACCGTGAATGCTCGGACTTAGACGAGGAGGACGCTGCCGAGCAGCTCGAACGCCTGCTCGATCAGTCGGTCCGTATAGCCATCCGTAGCGACGTGCCCGTCGGAGTGTTTCTCTCCAGCGGCATCGATTCCTCGTTGGTTGCGATGAGCGCACAGCGATTCGGGCGTTTGTCGCACGCGTATTGCCTTTCGATGCCCGATCGCAGCTACAGCGAATGGGAGGATGCGTCGAAAACCGCGGCACAGCTCGGCATTCCCATATCGAGGGTTGACCTTCAGCCCGATGCGCTCTCAAATTTTCTTCAGACGGTGGAGCACGCCGACGATCCGTTGGCTGATTCATCGGCCCTCGCTGTCTTTACGCTTTCCGCACAAGCGGCGCTGCACAATAAGGTGGTCATCAGCGGCGATGGAGGCGATGAGCTCTTCGGCGGTTATTTGACGTATCAGGCGACACTCTGGCACGAAATGACTATCGCACGGCTGCCGATGCCCGTCAGGCATGCGATTGCGTGGGCAGCCGGCCAGATGAGAGTTCGCGAAACAAAAGTGTCGCTCTCGTATAGGCTGTGGAGGTTTTTTCGGGCGGCGAAGCTCCCTTCGAATAGTGCGCATTACACTTGGAACGGCACCTGGCTCCCGGAGGCGGCGTCGTCGTTCCTCCGAGGCGTGTGCACCCGAACCGTTCTGGAGGATCTGGCTCGACGACACCAGTTGTCGCAAAGGCCAAGTGTTCGAGAGCTTCAACTGGCCGATATTGCTGATTACCTGCCGAACGACATTCTCGCAAAAACCGATCGCATGAGCATGGCCCACGGTCTTGAAGTACGTTCGCCCTTCCTCGATCCCGACCTCTTCACGTTCGCACTTTCACTCCCCGCTCGGATGAAGGTCCGGCTGACCGGTCCGACGAAGCGGATACTCCGCCGGGTAGCCACAAAACAATACGGCCCAGGGCTTGCGAAACGCGGAAAGCAGGGTTTCAGCATCCCGATCCATGCGTGGCTTCGAGGACCAGGTCGCGAGTTGGTGTCCGACCTCCTGTCGCCCGCATCGGTCGCTTCGATTGGGCTGCTCGATTCCGACGCCGTGCAGGAGGCTGCGCGTGCTCATTTCGATGGTAAACGGTCTCTAGGTTTCGAGTTATGGGGCTTGATGGTCCTTGTCGCCTGGTATCGAGCCCGAATCGCGCGCCCTGGAATGCTAAACCTTCATGGAGACCGGCCTCGGCGCGTCGAGGTTCCGCCGCTCGCCACAGCAGGATGACGTTCTGGCGTTGCGCCGTGTGCGAGATCACGTTGAAGCCGTGGGACGTCATGGACCTCGTTGCTAAGGCAGTCGCCTGACAACGATCATTACTGTCGCATCGAGAGTCGACACGAAACCAAGAATATGACGTTGATCAACCGCGAGCCTCGAAGCAGACCTGACGGTTTCACTCTTCGATCCCCAAACGAGACGATAATCGAATCTTCATGACTATCGCGCCAACGAGCCAGACTGCGATCGTCACCGGCGGCGCCGGTTTCATCGGCAGCCACATGGTCGAACGCCTCCTCGCCGACGGCCACCGCGTCCGCGTACTCGACAACATGAGCACCGGCCGCCTCAAGAATCTCGCGCACGTTGCCAATGATCCGCGGCTGTCGGTTGAGGAGGTGGACGTCGCCGACACACGCCGGATTGCACCGCACTTCAAAGATGTCGACTGGGTGTTCCACATCGCCGCGCTGGCTGACATCGTGCCGTCGATTCAGCAACCGCTGACGTACAATCGGTCCAACGTCGAAGGCACGGTATCGGTGCTCGAGGCCGCGCGCCACGCGGGCGTCAAGCGATTCCTCTACACAGCGTCCGGGTCGTGCTACGGCATTCCCAGCGAAATCCCGACATCGGAAATAGCGACGGTTCAGCCGCAGTATCCGTACGCGCTCACGAAATGGGTCGGCGAGAACTACGCGCTTCACTGGGCGCAGGTCTATAAGCTGCCGGTCGTCTCGTTGCGGCTCTTCAACGTCTACGGCCCGCGCTCGCGCACTTCGGGCACCTACGGCTCGGTGTTCGGCGTGTTCCTCGCGCAGAAGCTTCACAATCAGCCGTTGACGATTGTCGGCGACGGTACCCAGACCCGCGACTTCACCTTTGTCACCGACGTCGTCGACGCCTTCGTCACCGCCGCACGCTCGAACGTCTCGGGAGAAATCTTCAACGTCGGAAGCGCGAACACGTACAGCGTGAACCGTCTGGCAGAGCTGCTTGGCAGCGACATCGTCCATATCCCCAAGCGGCCAGGCGAGCCCGACTCAACATTCGCCGACATCAGGAAAATCCAGCGCGTGCTCGCGTGGCGACCTCGCGTGTCGTTCGAGCAGGGTGTTGCGATCATGTTGCAGAACATCGAGTACTGGCGGGAGGCGCCCGTCTGGAATCCGTCGACGATTGCGGACGCCACGAAAGAATGGTTCGAGTACCTTGGCCCGACCGCCGATGCCTCAGTGCCCAAAGGAGCCTCATGAATCCGGATGTGGCCGACACCCCGCACGACTACCTTGTCGGGTTTGGACGAATGCTCGAGCGCGTCGAGCTGACCGGCCCGGGTGGGCTCGCGTTGCCGGCAGACGATGGGATGACATCGATCATCGATCTGATCGTCACGATGCGCGATCTCGGCAAGAAGGCGATGCTGATCGGCAATGGCGGCAGCGCGGCCATCGTGAGTCACATCCACAACGATCTTTGTAAGTCAGTCGGCCTGCGCGCCGTCGTGTTCAACGAATCTCCACTTTTGACTGCGATCGCCAACGACGACGGATATCACGAAGTGTTTGCACGCCCTGTGGCGCTGTGGGCGGACGCGGGCGATTTGCTGATCGCGGTCAGCAGTTCTGGTGAATCGGAGAATATCGTCAAGGCTGCGGCGCTCGCGCAGAAGATTGGATGCCGCCTCGTGACGTTCACTGGGTTCAGGCCCGGAAATCGCCTCCGCCAGATGGGTGATGTAAACGTCTACGTGCCGATTGCCAACTACGGCTACGTCGAGATGGCACATTCCGTCATCGCCCATTGCGTGACCGACCTCGTCGTGATGCGCGCCGCAGCGCCTGTCTGACATTGCCAATTACTCGCACGATTGACTGGTGGCTCGCCGCGTTGCTGTTCGCGACAGCCACGATCGTTGGCTCCGCATACGCGTACGTGTTCGACCACACGGACGCGCGGATTCCTGCCGATTTGCGGACGTTGTCCGACCGCACGATGTGGTTCGGACAACGGGAGTTCGGCGCCTCGGTAGCACTGGCGTGCGGCCGTGGCTTCGTCGACCCGGGCTATGCGCTCACGCCGGGCCTCGAGGCCTTTCTGTCGCTCAGGGCGGATCGGTTCTCGTGCGCGGAGCTTCCGGAAGCGTTGCCGCCGCGCCCTCCCAACATCACACAGCGCCTATATCGATACCTGATGTGGGCCACCGCGGGCGTCTGGGCCGTCCGCGGGGTATCGTGGTCGGGTCTGTGGCCGCTGTACGGCGTCCTGTACGGCGCAACGGTTGCGGTGTCTTACGGGTTGTTTCGATTTGGCATGGGCCGGTCGCTGGCGTGCGGGGCGGCGCTGGCGATCATGGTCTCGGGGATGCATCTCAGCAATCTGCCGGGTCTGCGCGATTACGCGAAAGCTCCGTTCATCCTCGGGCTGCTTCTGATCGCCGCGCAGCTCGGGAGCCAAATCAATCGACCACGGTCCCTGCTCGGGCTCGCCGCGCTGTTCGGTGCCACGCTCGGCCTGGGATTCGGGTTCCGCAACGACATCGTGATCGTCATCCCGCTGTTTCTCATCGCATTGCTGGCGTGGGACCCGCCGCGCGATGCCCGCACAATCGCCATGCGGATCGGGGCCACCGGCGTCGCCGCGG
>Ga0114129_10004067_pt1 | contig 20646 bp, 14 predicted proteins | sample RhiMetdeltSRZDD1_FD_80071 | JGI IMG/M metagenome (GOLD analysis project Ga0114129, IMG submission 80071) | Populus rhizosphere microbial communities from Tennessee, USA - Rhizosphere MetaG P. deltoides SRZDD1 (version 2) (version 2) | ecosystem: Host-associated > Plants > Roots > Rhizosphere >... | reverse complement strand
TTTTTGAGCGGCGACGACACGCGTCTGCTTGATGCGGGCGCCAGGAGTCAGGGACTGGGTGCTCTGCTTGACGATTTTGATACCCCAGAACTCATTAAGCCGAAGGCGTTGCGGACGACAGGCTTCTGGCCGAGTGGGGCTGGCAGCATGGTGCGCACAACCTCAATGCGCAAATCATAGGGACTCGCAGCGGCGACATTGGGCGCGCGGCCGTCACAGCGCGACGCGCGTTAGCGGAGGCGACGGACCTGTTTCGCCGCTACCACCGGTAAGGAATTGTCGCTGGCCATTCACCGCGTTCGTGCAGATCGCGCTCGGACACCTTGACGAAATCCATGATGCTCGCGTCCAGCCAACGCACGGCGCCATCCGCGAGTTGGAGCGAGATCGCGAGTGCGGCAACGGGATAGGTCATCATGTCGCTCGCCCATTGCTCCCACGGGTCGACGATGACGTATTCGTCCTTGCCTTTGTCGAAGTCGTGGAAGATCCCGTCCATGCCCACACAATTCGGATGTGCCAGCTCGGACAGATCCTCGTACAGCGTCCAGACTGCTGGATGGTGCTTGGCGACGCGCTGCACGATCGTAACGACGTTGACCGCTTGGCCTTGGAGGTCTCTTGGTTCCTTCGTCGTCGATGCATTGCCTGAAGCCGTGTTCGCCTCGGCCGCCACCGGCATTCGTGGGTCGAGCGTAGGCGGCTGCACCTTGAGCGCCTCTATCCAGCGTTCGGATTTCGCCCCCCACTTGATCCGCTCGAGATGGGCGCTAAGATCCTCGATGCCTTCGTGCGTCGGCTGTTCGATGAGCTTCGTGACGCGAAGCAAGGTGTCATAGAGAACACATGTCGTTTCTAGCGCTGCACGCGACGTCAGAAAGGGCGGGATGAAACGTTTGGCGTTCATCTCGTCGATGGTCGCGTCCACGAGCTGAAACGTGCGTCGTAGGCCGGCTTGAAACAGAGCACGTGTATGGAGTGGTAAGGCATACTTCAGCGGCACGGGTGACAAGTCGTCGCGCCGGAGGGTCACCTGCTCCTGTTGCCGCACCTGTTCGTACAATACCTCCAGCTCATTAAACGGAGCCTTCGAGCACAGGCCGGACGTCCTCAGATATATCACGCATCGCCACCCTCGGCGTCCTCTTTCGCCAGCACGTCGTTCCAATAGGCCTCGTATTCCCGGCCAAACATGAAATTCTCGGGATTCGCGTCCTTCATCAGTCCATCCTCGGCGCGGAAGCAATAGCAATCGATGTTGCTTTCCTTGAGGCCGTCGAAGACGCTCGCGATCCACACCTCGTCCAGCCCCGGCCGCGGATTCGCGGCGATCGCACGAAGGAAAGCCTTGTACTGCTCGGCTTCGTTCGTAAGCGCAATATCGCGGGAATCGAGCAGCATCACGCTGACGTGGTCCCTGTTGTTCTTGTACTCGGCCAGCTCGTTGTACTTGTGATCGAGCGCGCGATTCATGGCCGCGGGCAGTTCCTCAGGTATGACGACGTTCGAGGGCACAGTGCGCGAAACATACACGCCGGGCCTGCGACTCCTGCGCTTGCGCACCCAGGCGAGCCCGACGCCAGGAATGTCGCGTTCGGGCGTCGCCTTGCCGTCATCCTCGGGAAGGCTGTCGACGTTGGCATCCAGCCACGTCTGTAGCGGTCTGGCGAGATCCCGTCCCCACTTGTGGTCACGGAGATAGACGAAGGTCACCCCAATGTGGACGTCACCATAGCGCCCGGCCAGCGCGTTCTCTATCGGCACGACGTTGCGCGTGAAGATGACCTCGTCTTGGATCTGCTTGCAGTAGGTCTCCAGCTGCGTGACCTCGATGGCGAGCGACGGTGCACCGGCGGAGGTGGCAATAGCATCCACTTCCTTCGTGCTGCGGTTCGCTTCGTCGGGGTATGTGACTACCTTATATTTCGTCCCAAGCAGCTCGTTGCGCCGGGCCAGGAAGGCATCGATCACATCCTTGGCCGTCACTGCCATCGATCACCTATGCCTGCACGAAAGCTACGGCTGAGCCACTTTCCGCGCAACAGGTCACTCGACGGTTTACTTGGCCTTGATACGCGGTGAGGCCTTCGCGCTCGCGGCCCGAACGAGATCCTGAGCCCGCTTGGCACCGACTGCTCGCGAAAGCATCTTCATGGCTGTGCCAGTGCGGTCACTGATCGAAATGATCATCGTCGACTTGCCCTTGACGGTCCGCGATGTCACTGACCTGACGTGCCGCCATACGTGCTTCGGCACTCTGTCGCGGTCAAGGACGAGATACGTGGTCTTTGAGCGCCGCTTCAAGGCGCCGTCGGCAATGAGCTTCTCGAAATCGATCGGCGTTGCCATTTCCGTGACGACATCGATCCACTCCTGCGGCGACATCACGTCGGGCATGAAGAGGCGCTCCTTCCAGCTACCTGCCCGGTCCATGAAGCCGGGAGCCATACGGTTGATTGCGTTCCGGGGTATCTTACTGCCGCCACCGGAGGTCAGTGATGATCCTGCCGGACAACGAGACGAAGGTCGATCTCCTCAACAACCAGGCGATCGCCGCCACCATTATCAAGCTCCTCAGCGACCGACGCGACCAGCCCGTGACCATCGGAGTGCACGGAGATTGGGGCGCGGGCAAGTCCAGCGTGCTCGAGATGATCGAGGCCGGGCTCGAAGCCCAGTCCGACGTCCTGTGCCTGAAGTTCAATGGCTGGCGCTTCCAGGGGTTCGAGGACGCCAAGATCGCTCTCATCGAGGGCATCGCGACCGGGCTCATCGAAAAGCGACCGGTCCTCACAAAGGCGACCGAAGAAGCAAAAGCACTCTTTCGCAGGATCGATTGGCTGAAGGTTGCAAAAAAGCTTGGGGGCCTTGCTTTCACGGCATACACCGGCATCCCATCGCCCGAACTAGTTCAAGCCGCACTCGGCAAACTTGACGCGATCTGGGCCGACCCAACGACGCTGGCCACAAAAGAGAACCTCGCTGTGGTCCTCGACAGCTTGAAGGGGTACGCGGCCCCCGCCTCGGAAAGCAAGAACGTGCCGGAGGAGATTCAGGCCTTCCGTAAGGCCTTTGACGGCCTCCTCAAAAAAGCGGGTATCGGTCAGCTCGTCGTCTTGATTGACGATCTCGACCGTTGTCTCCCAGACACCGCGATCGAGACGCTCGAAGCCGTTCGCCTCTTCGTCTTCACCAGCCGTACAGCATTTGTCGTGGCCGCCGACGAGGCAATGATCGAGTACGCCGTCCGCAAACATTTCCCCGATCTACCGGACACGACCGGTCCCAGAGACTACGCGCGCAACTATCTCGAGAAGCTCATACAGATACCGTTCCGAATCCCACCGCTCGGCGAGACCGAGACCCGCATCTATGTCACGCTGCTGCTGATCGGCGCCGACATCGGTGAAGATGCCGCGGAGTACACCGCGCTCATCGATATCGCACGCAAGCTCCTCAATCGACCATGGGAAAGTGCACCGCTCGATGCAGCGTCGCTCAAGGGAGCCTTGAAGGAGAAAGCGCCGGGCGCTCAGAACGCCCTCACGCTGAGCGACCAGATCGGCCCCATCTTGGCGGCCGGGAGCCAGGGCAATCCACGCCAGATCAAGCGGTTCCTTAACTCGCTTCTGCTCCGCCACCGTACGGCCGAAGCGCGCGGTTACGGTAGTGAGATCAATCTTCCGATTCTCGCAAAGTTGATGTTGGCCGAGCGCTTCCTGCCACGACTGTTCGAGCAGGTGGCTCGCCTCGCCGCGAACGATCCCAAGGGCATCTGTGAGGATTTGGCCGCGCTGGAAGCGGCGGAAGAGGACGGCACGAAGCCGCGCGAGAAGACGTCGAAGGGCAAGGGCACTGACAAAGACCTGGCGGCGAGACCTGATACGACAGCGGGCGGTTCGGAGAGCGTGGCGCGGAGCGAATGGTTGAGCTCGCCGCCCATTCGCGAGTGGGCCCGGGTTCAACCGCCATTGGCGGCTGTCGATCTGCGGCCATACTTGTTCATCGCCAAGGACCGCAAGGACCACTTCGGCGCCACATCGGCGCTCGGACGCTTGGCGTCGGTCGTTGGACGGCTGCTCGGCGCCAAGCTCACCGTACAGGCAATGGAATCCGAATTGAAACAGCTCGCGTCGGCGGAGGCGGCGCAGGTGTTTGAGGCACTTCGCAGCAGGATCATGGCCGGTGCCGCCTTCGATACGGAACCCAACGGCATTCCTGGCCTCGCGGTGCTGGTGAAGGCGCACCCGGCCTTTCAAGCGAATCTGCTTGACCTCCTCGAAGCCATACCGCGTGACCGATGCGGTGCCTGGGCTGTAAGCGGCTGGGAAGGCGTCATCACCGACCCGAACGCCTCGACGCGCCTCGACCGCCTTCTTGAGAACTGGTCGACGCTGGCAAACAACCCGATATTGAAGGCCGCTGCCGCAGCAACGCTGAAGACTCGACGAGCGTCGCGCTGATGGGCACCTCGAGTTCCTACGGCGGGGCTGGTGGGGGTACTCCTCTCGTACCTACGTGGCTGGACGACGACCCGCCGCCGGCACCGACAGCTCCCGCCGGGGATGATGCGGCTCCGCCACCGCCCGCACCTCCGGAAAGGCCGGCACCTCCGCCGCCTCCTCCCTCGGACCGCTTCACGGCCGCCCGCAGCAATTTTTCACGTTTCGCTAGGTCTGGTGGCGCCGACCACCCCAGCCTTGCCCGTGCCATGTCGCACTACGTATCGCGGGCGACGGGCGGACCGAAGCAGGCAGCGCACCGCCTCGGTGCATCTCGCCAAGCCGCAGCCCGACTCCTCCAAGTCATTACCGATGCGCAAACACGCGGTGCTCGTGCCGCCCTGCGGACACTCAATCTGGAGCGCCTCGCCGGACGTCCCATCGACGAGATATTCCTTGGGATGACCGATTTCATCTGCCGGGAGGGCGGCGCGATCGACGATGGCATCGCCCGCGATGCTTTCATCGAGACCATCGCGGACCTAGCCACTCTCGGCGTTACCGACCTGGATCATCTGACCACGGATCAGATACAGGCCGTCTTCGAGCTGTTCGCTACTCATGCTATCGAGAGCCGTATCTGCAACGATATTGGCGCGAACGTTGTCACGTTGCCGTCGAGTCCTGGCGCGGCGCAACAGGTCCAGAGGCAGCTCCACGACTTTATCCGACGTGGCGTAAGTGATGCACTGGTGGCCGCCCGAGCGGCACTCGAAGCACTGACCCCCGAACGCGTATTGACGTTTGTCGTCGGCGTCTATGAGTCGGCCTTCGGCATACTGCAAGCCCTTGCCGACTCCGAGGCCGGAAAATGAGACGCCACGTCCTTGTCGGTCGACTCGGTCCGGGAGATCGCATCAACATCCCGACAGCCGGCGATGAGGTCCTCTCGAAACTGGACCTCGTGGCTTCCGAGAAGCGTCTTGACCATGGGATTGGAAGAGCGTTAGACGATCTCAACGCGCTCGGTCTATTCCCGACGGAAGTCGCGGTGGACCTGCTCATCCTGGCCGCGCACGTCCACGCCGCGGACACGCGTATTTCCAGGGCCACTGAATCCCAGGACGCATGGACACGCGAGATTAGGCTCGTCGTCCCGGTAAGCGATCCCGTCCGGTGGACAACCGCTGCACGGGAACTCAGGCGCGCGCTGGACTTCCTCACTGGCGATCGCTGGTCGCTGGGATTCCGTTCACGGCCCACGAAGTTTGCGACCATCGTCCGGCCGACACCCAAGCTGCCGGTCGCCCCTCCCTTCAATGGCGTGTCCCTCTTCTCGGGCGGGCTCGACAGCCTGATTGGCGCCATTGACGTCCTTCAGGGCGGTGGGACGCCGCTCCTGGTAAGCCACGCGGGAGAGGGAGCGGCCAGTACGGCACAAGAAGCGTGCTTCGCTGGTCTCAAGGCCCACTATAAAGCGGCCCACTTTGAACGCCTGCGCGTGTGGATGGCTTTCCAGAAGGGCTTGATCAAGAGTGTCAAGTCCGAAGATACGACGCGCGGCCGCTCGTTCTTGTTCTTCGCTCTGGGTGTTTTCGCCGGTACCGGGCTGCCGAATCCCTTCACACTCCGAGTGCCCGAGAACGGCCTCATCGCTCTCAATGTTCCGCTCGATGTACTGCGGCTCGGCTCGCTCAGCACACGGACGACACATCCGTTCTACATCGCACGATGGCATGATGTTCTGGACATCCTTGGGATTGCGGGCCGTATCGAGAATCCATATTGGAATAAGACCAAAGGCGAGATGGCAGCAGCATGTGCGGACCCCGCCCTCCTGGCGCGCCTCGCTCCCGTGTCGCTCTCCTGTTCTTCACCGACGAAAGGACGCTGGCAGGGGCGTTCCGTCGAGCACTGTGGCTACTGTGTGCCCTGCCTGATTCGACGAGCGGCGCTCCCGCCCGGCGATACCACGCCCTACACGGTCCCTGACCTGAGCGCAGCGCCACTTGACTCGAATAGCGCGAAGGGAGCACAAGTGCGGTCGTTCCAGCTCGCAATCGCCCGCGTGAAGGCTCGGCCGGAGTTGGCGCGACTGCTGATCCACAAGCCGGGCCCGCTGGCAGAGGCACCCGAGCGCATCGATGCACTTGCGGGCGTCTACCGACGCGGACTCGAAGAGGTCGCGCGGCTGCTCGCTGGCGTTACGACCCAGCCGCTTTGATCGCGATGTCGCCTCCGCGGCTTGTAGATTTTCATTGCCACCTGGACCTCTACCCGAACCCAGACACCGCATTCGCAGAGCAGGAGAGCGCAGCCGTATACACGCTTGCCGTTACGACTACACCGAGAGCGTGGCCGCGCAACAAGGAGCTTACGCACAAGGCTCGTTACGTGCGCGCCGCCCTCGGATTGCATCCACAGGTGGTGGCCGAACGTTTTCACGAACTCCAGCTATGGGAGCGCTATCTACCCGATGCTCGGTATGTCGGAGAGGTTGGCCTCGATGCCGGGCCCACTCACCATCGTTCCCTTGCCCTCCAACGGCGGCTATTCTTGCGCATCCTGCAACTGTGCGCCGAAGTCGGCGACCGTATCCTCAGCGTGCACAGCGTCCGCGCGACGTCAGATGTACTTGATCTTCTCGAAGCGCACCTGCCACCTGACCGCGGCCGAGTCGTCCTACACTGGTTTACGGGCACCAAGGCCGATGTCCAACGCGCGGTGGCTATGGGCTGCTACTTCTCGGTCAACGCGGCGATGCTTAGCAGCGAGCGGCATCGTGTCCTGGTTGCTGCTCTTCCCGGCGATCGTCTTCTCACTGAGACCGACGGCCCGTTCATCAAGTCGGGGCAGACGACCCGGATCGATCAGTTGCGGCGCACCGTCGAGGATCTCGCCCTCCTTCGATCGATGGACGCTGAGTCGACCGCGGCGCTTATATTGGCAAACATGCGTCGCCTCGTCTCTACCGTTTGAGGCGCCGTGAGGGGCAGGTCAGCCGGTCACCTGTTTTTGCGCAGCCATTCGATGATGGCGGCCATGGCACGGCAGTCCACCTCGTTGTACCGTGCGACTTCGGCCATTAGAGGGCGCGCCCCCAACGGCGTGCCCGCACATTGGGGATCATTCGCAGCCGACCACGCCGCCGTCATGGCGCCCAAGCCGTCCGTAGGTCCGTCCGGCCAATCCAAGCTGATAAGGCCAGCGGCCCGCATCGCTTTCGCAAAGGTCTTCAATCCAAAGTTGAAGGCGCCTGTAACGGCAACAGGCTCCGCCCGGATCACTCGATCGAGGACGTCGAACCAACCCAAGCATGGCCAGGAAGGACCCGCCACATGCCGAGCCCGTGCCGCCGCATAGGCATTCCTAAGGTTAGCGGGTTCGGCGGCGGACCAATGGAAGACCCTCACCGGATCCAGGGAGCTTCCGGCACTTGCACAGGCCGCGCTCATGTGTTGGATCCACGCGGCGATGATCCGCTCTTCCTCTGCCAACGTCAGAGCGTCAACCGTCCACTGCGCGAAAGCCCATTGGCCTTCTGCCGTCATCTGTCCGCAGCCGATCTGAAAGATGAGCGTCTGGCCCCCAATCCGCGGAAGTGATGCAAAGTCGTCATCAAGGTCATTCACGGTTTCAAAGTCCACGTAGAACTCCACGACGGCCCGCACACGCCACCCATCATCGGTCGTGATGCGATCAGGTATAAGAACCGGCATCCGAGCGCGATTCGCCCTCAGGACCGCATCGGTGCGCGCGGCATGTATCGGCGATGTCACACCAAGGTGCTGCACCGAAACGGTCTCGTCCCTCCAACTGCGGAATCCTGCAGCATGAGCGGCCGCGCGTTTCGCGGGAGTAACCCCAGGCAACAGCGTAAGCTCGGCCACTTGGTGCGCAATGTCTCGCTTGGCCAGGTGCCAAGGATCGTCGTCCGTGTTGCGCGCATGCGGATACAGCTCCGGCACAGACGGCTCGGGAAGTACCTGCCATCGAGCGCCATGAATGACAAGCCTGCGAGCCCAAGCCACAGCATCCTCCGCGAGCCGCCTGAGCGACCTATCACGACCTTCGATCCAACGATCCAGATCAACACGTGCCAGCCGGTCAAGACAGCCCTCGCCCTTGTGTTCGCCCTGTCGCCAGGTACGTCCCAGCAGGTATCCGGCTGGCGGCGTGACGCCCTGCACCTGGCCAAGTGCCTCCGAAAGGAGATATACGCGAACAGCGTCCGCGAGTTGGTCCACGGAGCTCGCGACGTGACCGTCCGACGCCAGATCGAACGTGTGGTACCTGATCTCGACCACTCGGTAGTGGAACGTGTGCGCGAAGCCTGGTGAGGGAGTCGCGCTGTCGCTCCAGGAGAGCAGCTCCGGAAACCACGACGCAAGAATGTCTGACCGAACGAGGAGGGCAGCGGTCCCAAAGGTCCGTCGCCCCGGATCGCGAAGGACGGCTCCCGCGATGATGGCAGTTCCTGTCCGCAACGCCTCGATCGTCGCGTGCGCGGCGTCGTCAGACGACGTGCTCCCGTACGTCTGACCGATCTCAACCACTTGGACACGTGCGCGCAGCAGCTCAATGACGGCCGCGTGAAACGCCTGCGCCTTGTGACGGACAAATCGTCGGAAGTCGGTCCGCGGATCGTAGGCCGCGCGGTCGTCGTCACGCACAAAGCCGGCGGCGCTGCCGTGGCGTTCAAGCCAGTCGAGCAACGGATCGTTGATGACCCAGTTTTTCGTATGCCGAACATCGATCCATGCCCCGTCCCCCTGTGCCTTCTCCATCGACAGTGCCTGAGGATCCTGGTCCGCCGTCGGCTGGGACGCGCCCGCTGTAGGCGGCGACACCATCGACATTCGGTCGCGGACTTCAATGGTTGGTTCGGCAGGTCCGTCCACTCCCGGCGGCCCAAGACCGGCCCAGCTTGCCCACGCCACGTCATCTGCCAGGACCTTCGTGCCCACAGCCTCCTGCGCGAGGCGATGGCCGCCGACGAGCAACTCCTGAGCATCCGTGCGCAGTGTCTTCGGTAGCCATAATGTCAGGCGATCCGCGACGTGCGAGTCCAGACGGACGGTCGGTGCGCGGACACCGTGACGCAGCAACTTCGCCCACAGGCCTATGGCTGGGCGCACACGCGGGAGCCGTGCTTCGCGCGCGGCGGCGTTCGCGATGATGGGGATTTCGAGCCCTCGTCGATCAAGGTCGCCGAAGTAGCGGATTTCCCGGATGGACGCCGCGGGACCCTCGCCGACGAGTTGGGCCAGGTAGCACGCCGACGCTGCGAAATTAGCCCCGCCACCGAACACGACCATACCGATGGGGCTATCCAACGGAAGGTTGCTGAGGACGGAGTGATAGGTCGCCACGTTTTCGAGCACGAGAGCGACCGGCCCGTTGCCGACCATGCGGTAGACGAATGGGGGGGCATGCAGCCGTGCCTTCAGCAACTCCAGGGACAGGCGGCCCGGAGCAAACAGCCGCCGATTGCGGCGCAGGCGATCCAACCGCTTTTCGTCCCCGAACAGTCCCAGGGACCGCTCGCCTGTCGGCACCACAGGGGCGCCGGCAGCATCATCTCGTAAGAAGCGCTGAATGGCGCGCAACGCTTCAAACTCCGACCGGCGCAACGGCAGCTTGGCGGCCCATGACAGCTCCGGACGCCAAGGGTATGCAGCCGCCTCTGCACCCACGGGCTCGTCTGCAACGCGGTCTCGCAAGACGACGAAGCGCGGGAGAAAGGGTAGCTCAGACCTGTCGACCGTCCTCGATCCGGTGAGGACGCCCGCGGCGATGAGGTCGTCTATCGCCCCGGCCAGGCGCGACCGACGCTCCGGCGACGTCACGAGCGCGGGCTCGACGGCCAGGAACGCCGCCGTATACGCCTCGATGTGAATGCGAACGCGTACCGGATCCAGTTGGGCGAGCGCAGCCGCAAATCGGCGTGCGACCGCCGTTTCAGGTTCCCGCTTCATGCTCCGTGATCGCCACCACTCGTCGCGCCGAGAGGCGCCCCCCGGAGCCGCCCTCGGACGGCACCAACAGCTCCAGGAACGCCGCATCCGCACGCACGTAACGTCGCATGGTCCGACGAGCGGCGTCATTGGACAAGGCAATGACATTCGAGAACCGCCGGAGCGCGCTCAGGTCGGCAATCCCGGTCGTGTAGATGAGCTGGATGCCGGCAGCAGCGGCGACGGTCCTCTGGACTTCGATCAGAAACCCCGCGTTGGCATTGCCCAAAGGATTGTCCAAGAGTAGTGATCCGACCGATGCGCCACGGGCCGAGCTGCGGCTCTGCCTACGCAGCTCCGACAGCATCAACATCAATGCCGTGGCTACCGTCGCTCTCTGACCGTTCGAGAAGCTCGGAGAGGACAGCTCCGCGACGGGTACGCGAGTTGGCAAGAACCCCTCGTTTGGCTTCAGGATCCTGACTCGGAACTGGCCCACAGCTCGGTCCAATGCGAGCATCAGAAGTTTACTGCCCCTCGGACGATCCGACTTCGGATCCAGGACCTCCGCAACGAACGTGCGCAGCCGGACATCGAGCTCCTCGGCGGGCGGCTTGTCGAAGCGGATCTCCAGAAACGGCTCACCGGACCAGTCGCGCAGATGGGGCGGCATCTTGGACCGCGTCTCGGCGAGCCGCAGATAGCTGAGGGCCTTCTGCGCACTCTTCGCCAGGCCCGTCGTCGCGAGCCGCCTATCCTCCTCTAAGGTCGCGAGGTCCGCCTGCAAGATGCCGATACAACCCTGCAACTCGGAGACCAACTCGCCCACATCTCTCGCCAGCACCTCCATCGGGGACTGCGCCAGACGGCGATAAAGATGGTCGGCGGCTCCAAGATCCGAAAACTCTTCCTGCACGAGGAGCGCACGGACGGCAGCGTCCTGGGCTCTCCACGCGTTCTCCTGCGTGCGCTCACCGTCGGTCGCATCGCGGAGGCGGCGGCCTGTCGAGAGACCGGTCTTCCTTGCCTCATCGGCATCGCCTTCAAACGGCGGCACGCTGGGCAGAGCCGTCCCTTCTGCGAGCTTCAGGTCCATCTTCAATTGCGTTGCGAGCCCACCCAGTCCGTCAGCGACTCTGGCTGCCTTGTCAGCCTCATCGCGCGCGGCATCCCTTTCGCGCTCCGCAGTCGCGACCTTGCTCTGCGCGCTTTCTGCGCTCTCTCGTGCTTCGGCGGCGAGCAGTGCCGCTTGATGACGATCACGCGGCACGCGCTCGTCTGGGATCTTGGCAGATCGACGCGACGACCGAATCTCGTTCTCTACGTCAAGAGAGTCATTCTTGGCCCTATCGTGCTCGGCATACGCCTCCCGCTCCGCGGTACGCGCACGAACAGCCTCCTCGTCGGCGCGCTCCGCGGCAGCCCGACGACCGGCGAGCTGCCCGGATTCGGGAGCCGCCAAAAGCACCGCCGCTCTCTCCCGAACATCCCGTGAGTGGGCCAAAAAGGTCGTCGCCAATCCCTCGCGGGCGCGGATGGCCAGATCGCGCCGCGCCGCGATCTCGGACGCCGACGTTTCGCCGGCCAGACGACGATCGAGCTCCTCGAAGCGGGCCCTCAACTCGATCAGATCGCCGGAGGAAGCGATTCCTTCCGCATCCTCAATAGACGGCTCCGGCACAGGGACGCTCAACACGACTTCGGATCGCTCGCGTTCGATGCGTTCTCGCGCAGCGCGATGCTCGTGGACGGTCGCCGTTTCTCTGGTAGCGTCCTCGTCGGACGACTTCGCGGCGCGCACCGAGTCTTCGGCGAGCACGAGCCACGTGGCCGCCTCGGCGCGTTGGCGCTCGATGGCTGCGGGTAGGCCGGCGGTCGCGGCCTCCTGGTCGGCCAAACGCTGCAGCTCGGCCGCAGCCAATTCGGCCTCGCGGCTGATGCGGCCTTGGATCCCCGCCTCGCCGCGGAGCTTCGTCAGGGCGGAACCGATGTCCTGGCGACGAGCGTCGCGGTCAGCGCGTGCTCGATTGAGCCGATCGAGCTCGGCGGTCAACGTGTCGCGCTGTCCGATGCGCATTCCTAGCCATCCCGGTGGATACATGGTTGCGTGGCGGACCAGGGCTTCAGCAAGGCCGCGGGCCCCGGTGGCGCCAGCATCCAGCGCCGCGCGTTCCTGATCGAGGCCGGCAACGCGTTCGGCGCACCGAGCGCGTTCGGTCCCTCCTGCGGTTCGATCCCACAAGGCCGCGGAAGGAGGGACAACGAACGTGCCCGGCTGTGAATCGTACGCCTCCATGGCCACGAGCGCATCCGCGCGCCCTACGGCGATGATGATCGATGGATCGAGACCGGCGCTCTCGAGGATGGCCTCGGCTCGCCCGAGATCGGCAGCGTCGGTGAGCACGATTCCGCCCACCAGCTCGGGGCGGCGCGTGAGCACGGCCCGTCGTCGCGCCGGAGCGACAGCCTCGGCCACGTACAGCGTACCTGGCAGCGCTCCGGGAATGCCGGCGGCCCTCAGTCGCTCCACCGCCACCTCCACTTCCGGAGGCGGCGGAAGGTAGCCCGTCTCTTCCAGTGCCTTCAGCGCGCGCTGATCGGCGACGCCTTGGAGCTCCAACCGCAGCCTGGCCGCATCAGACTCCTTCGCCCGGCCCAGGAGGCGCTCGGCAACGCCAGGCCCCACGAGCTCGAGGTCGAAGACAGCGGCTTCGGCCAGCTCGATGATCATCGGATGCGCAGCGAGCTCTCGCCGCTCGCGCTCGGCCCGATCGACCTCACCAGAGGCCGTCGCGTGGGCCTCGCCGAGCTCGATGAGCCGAGGCGCCGCCACGCGGTCCGCTTCGTCCACACGTCCTCGCTCAGCGTCGAGACTTGCGCTCTCCTGCTCGATGGACGCCAGTCGGGCGAGGGCCTCCGCCCCCCGGGAACGTTCGCGGTCCCGAGCCTCTTCGGTCCTTTCCTGGGCGGACAGAAGGTTCTTCTCAACCAGGGCAGCGCGACGGGTGGCCACTTCGTCCAGCCGTTGCTCATTGCCTTCACGAACGGCGTCCAGCTTGGCGGCCTCCACACGCGCGTCGGTCTCCTCCTTGCGCACGCCCGTAGCCTTCTGGCGGGCCGCTTCGGCGCGCGACAGTGCGGCAGCGGCGTTCGCGGACGCCAATACTGCGCCTGCGAGGAGGTGCCGAGTGAGCGCCGTGGCCGCCTCGTCTCTCCTCACCTGAAGCGGTCGTATGCGTTCCAGCTCGGCGGCATATGAGTCATCGAGGGCCTTCGCCTCGGCAGTCGCCTGCCTTAGCCGAACGAGCTCCTCCGTCACAGCCCACGCCCGCACATCCAGCTCGGCGGCCGCGGTTCGAGCTACCGTTGTCTGATGGGCCGCCTTGGCTTCGGCCACCCAAAGGATGGCCTTCCACCGCCGGAACTCACGCCATTCGTCGCGGTAGCGATCAGCGGTCACCCTAAGGCGGCCCGCCTCACCGTCCAACTCTTGCGAGCGCCTCCGCTCCTGCGCCTCGCGCGCACGAGCGATCTGCTCTGCGGCCTCGAAGGCCGAGAGCAGGGTCATCGCGGCGGCGCGCGCGGCCTCAACCTCCGCGCGAGCTGCGGCGAGAGAGATGACGATACCCGCCAGGGGCTCCAGTTCGCGTAGGGCAGCCTGCTCGAACCGCAGACGTCGTTCATACTCGGGGAATCGGCGGACCTTGTCCGCGACCTCATCAAATTCCCTGTCAAGGCCAGCCAGCTCGTCGGGATCGAACACCGCATCAAGGAAGAACTTGACGAAGTCCCGATCCTCCTTGAAGCGAGCGATGGCGGAGGCGCCCGCCTCGTTATGATTCATCTCGCCTTGGTATCGAAACAGGGCGCGATCGAGCCCGAGCTCGTCGAGGTGGTTGACCCAATCACGTTGGACGTGCGTGGTCGAGATCTTGAGCGCCCGCGGGCCGGTCCTGGTGGACTCCTCCAGCTCCTCACGAAAGCGCTTCAAGGGAATACGTCGCCGGACCGCAGCGCCGTCGACAACCGCCTCTGCTTCGAACGCCAGCCGATCGACTCCAACGACGTCCATGGGGCCGCGGATGGAGTACCAGAGCTTGATGAGATCCTCGGCCCTGCCCGTAGGGCGGCCGCCGCGCCACTCCGCAACGAGCCCCGTGATGAGAACTTCGTCGTCCGCAAAGCGGCCTTCCGCGACTCGGCGCCACTCGATTGCCACGTGAGCGCTGTCCCGCTCGAGGACGTACCCCACTAAATTCTTCTGCCGCTGTGCGGTCTCTTCCGTGCCGATTCTTTCAACGACCGGAGGATGAAGTACCGAGAAGAGCAACCGCATGAGCACGGTCTTGCCACCCGTGTTCGGCAGGAACAACACGGTGTCCGCCGGTCCCGTGTGATCGTGCTTGCGCAGGTCAAGATCCAACGGGTCGTAACGAGCTGCTTCTGGACCGACAGACGCCAGACGAATGCGTGTGATCTGGAACTTCACGATGTGGATTCCGCGCCCAGATCTCGCGCCTGGGCAAGGGACGGTCCAACGGTCGCGGCAGCGTCCTTGACGTGCACTCGAAACCGGCTCCGGATACGGAACGCATCCTTCGCTGTTCCCACCTCCTCAGCGAGCCCGTTCTCAGCCAACCACTTCAGCGCGCGGCGAACCATGCCTGTCTTCACATGCGGGTTGCTTCGCTCGTCCCCTGTCGTGTCTCCTTCGCGCCATCGCAGCACCAGGCGATACAACGGCTCCAGCTGAGGCTCACCGACGGGCGGATCCTGGTTCACGCTCTGCTCGCGTATGCGTTCCGCCATTCGATTCATCAAGCGAACGATCTGCGACACGGTCACCTGCGGCAAAGGACCGTCATCGGCATCGAGCGCGTCCGCCGTCGGATAACACGCCGTTGCAATCGCCAGAAACACGAATGCGTTGAGGTAACGCTGCTCGGGCGTCATTCGCGCCGAATAGTCGTCCAGCCGCATGTAGTACGGGGAATCGACGCCCTTAGCCGCGAGAACAAGACCGTAGACCGGAGAGCAGTCCAATATGTCTAGCCCTTGTCCCGTCGCAACCGAAACGACCTTCTGGCGGTAGTCAGGATCGTTCCTAAAGCGATTGACGAGCTCCTGGTAGTCGGGACTCCGGCCCGGCGATACACGCGAGTCGAGTCCGAAAGCGATCAGTTGCCCCACATCGACGTCGCTCATTTCTCAGCCCGGACGGACAGCGCCCTCGCGTAGGCGGCCTCGTCGGCGCTGAGCGTCCCGACAACAAGATCGTCGCCCGCAAACGAGCCAGATTGGAAGGCGTGACCATCGCCGACGGCTGCGAGAACTGGCGGCGATGTCGGGCGCACCGCATCCAAGTCAGGAGATGTGGCGACGAGGGCGCGAAGACGGACGAGATCGGCCACGTCGAAGCCGTGATGCTGCTGAGCAGCTGTGAGAAGTGCGGACAAGCGCACAGGCGCCTCCGGCTCCCCGATAACCTCGTCGGCCAACGCCCAGACCTCCGTGCTGAACTCAACGGGATCGACTACCGGGACTTCCCATTCTGGTTCCTCGACCTCGGGCTCGAGGTCCTCGCGTGACAGCGGCGACCGGAGGAGAGCTTGCAGTAGCAGCCCCAGGCGCGGCTGCAGGCGGGGAACGACGGACTCGCTCCCGGGACCGGGACCGAACCCGAGCAACTTTTCTGAAAAGCGGGCCAGCCAGTCACCGATCGCACCCACTGGCGACGCCAGCGCCGGCATTAACGCTTCTGTGGTGAGGTCCACCGAGCCGATACTGGCCGCGCGGCCGAACACTTGGCGATCCTGTTCCTCGACGTAGACGCGCGTGGCGGACAGGGTTGTGGCATGAAGGTCCTGATGACGCATGAAGCAGTCATCCACTATCTCCACCAGCGTCGCGGCCTGCCGGCGCAGATCTTCACGCCCGGTCGAATCGCGCGTCTCCTGCATGGCGGCAAGGAGGCGTTCCTCGGTTCGCATCCGATCCTGAAGGTGCTCGCGAATCTCGGCAAGACGTCGCGGGACGTCGTCACGCCATCCGGCCCTTCGGATGTCCCGCTTCGTCTCTTCGATGATCTGTCGGACGCTTGTGGAGTATTGAATCGACCGAATCTTGGCTTCACGTGCCGGCTTGGCGGCGTCATCGAGCCGATGGCGCCGGATAAGGTGTTCCAGTGTGGCCTCGGCCGCGACCTGCGCCGATTCGATGTCGGTGTTGAGCCCGCCGACAAGGACGTTGATGGCTTCGTTCGTCGCTCGGAGGTAGATCTGCCCCTCGGCGTTCTCGTGCTCGGATAGAAGGGCAAAGTCGAAGCGTCGGCGGACCTCATCCAGCGCGGACGTGTATTCTCCGACGTTCGGCCGGATGAGCGTCTCAACCAGCTCAGTTACCACTGCTCTCAACTCGTCATCGTGTGCGTCCGGCACGAAACGCTTCGCCTCAGGGACCAGGGTTGCGTCGAGGGCTTCTCTGCTGATTCCGGTATCGAAGCCCATGCTGTCGACGACAGCGTCGATCGCGGCGAGGCCGAGATCATAGAAGTCGAATCGCTCCCAGCCCCGGCGCCCGCGATTCGCCTGGAGGGTGTGCAGCGGCTCGGTGCAGGTGAGCGCCTTGACGCGCCGCTCGCGAGCCGGGTCGGTATCCGGGCGTCCTGCCGCGGCCATCGCGCCGGATGACGCGTCCGTGAACGATGCCTCCGGCACGGCCTTGTCGAAGGCAGCGCCGTCGTGCTCACCTCGCTCCGGAGACCGACTACTCATCGGATGCCTCTGCGTCCCTGTGTAAGGTCACCGCGTCGAGTCCAATGCAGCGGCACGCACCGAGCAGTTCCGTGTCGCGGCCGCGCGCCGATTATCCTACGTCAGACGGTGGGCGATGTCTGAAACCGCTGCTGATAGTCTTCTCAATCCGGGCGAGGCGCATCCCCATCTCCTGCAGCGGACCGAGGCGCTCCAGAATGCCCCTGGCCTCCGCCAGAAGCTGAGTGGCGGCCGCATGGAAGGCCTTCACGTTCTGATCCAGAGTGTCAAGGGGATCGAGACAGTTCTTTCTCCTGTCGTGGTCGCGACGAATCGCAGCGGTGAGGCATTCCGTGACAGATCGGCCGGTAGTTCTCGACTCCCGTGCGTACTCGTCCCATACCGGCAGCGGAAGACTCACCGACCACGCCCGTCGGGTTTCCCATCGCGCTCTCGCCTTTCGGAGGTGCTCTGCCAGCACACCTCGAAAGTCCGGGCCGATGGCCGCGTCGCTGAGAAGTCGAGACTGGACCTCGTCCTGCCTGTTGCGGTTTAGCGCTCCCAGGAGGCCGATCTCGCCACGCGTGGGATCGCCGGAGAGCGGGCGCTTCAGGCGGGCCTCCAACTCGTCCTGGCTCAGGTGAAAGCGTTCGAAGAGGGCCATTGGCGGTCTCCTTACTCTGGGCTTCGGGACATGAGGCGGCCAATGCCGCGGGCGGCGTCGCGCATCGCGCGGAACGGTTTGGGCAGGGCTTCCGAAAGCTTGCTGAAGGCTGCTCGCACGAGGTCGCGCGCGGCGCGTTCCGGGTCCTGTTCCGCTTGGCGCATGACGGTCGGGACCGCGCGCACCGCCGACAAGCCTCGAACGATTCCGGAAGCCGCGGGCACCTTCTCGATCGCACTCGGGGCGCGCGTCGCCTGAGACAAGGCCGTGTGAAACCCGATGTGGAACCTCTTCTCGAACGCCTCGGACTGGAGCTGGGCGCGCGTCCACGCCGCTGACACCGGGATCATGATCCGGACGTCGAGAGCCTTGTCGCGCGTGGACGCCTTGAAGTTGCCGCGGACTCCCAGCTGCTCCAGGAACGGGTAAGCCCGGTCCACGGCACGTTGGACAATGCGCGCCGCGTCCTGCTCGCTGAGTTGCGCGCGCTGGAGCCGCTCGGCTCCGGTCGGAATCGACAGACGGACGGTGAAGACGCGCTCGTTCATCCAGTCGCGCTGCTGCGCCGCACGGGCGGCACCGGGCTGCAAGTCGGCGATCTCACGGTCCGATAGCGGTACGGCGGCATCGCGGCGTTCCTCACGTCGAAACGCGACGACGATGGCGCCGCCCGGCGGCCTGGATTCCGCCGGCTCGACGCGGGCCGGTACGCGTTCCGGTTCCGGTGCCTTCGAAGGCAGGCGAGCTTCGATGCGGCCCAGCTCGCCCCGGCGGGCTTCCGCAGTCGGATCCAGACTGGAGGCGTATCGGTGCAGCTCATCCGCAAGTCGGGCTTCGAGCGCGGCACGCAGCCGGTCCGGATCGATGGCTTGAGAAGGTCGGTCCGCCACGCCCCTCTGGTTGAAGACGACCACGGCGTGCATGTCCTTGCCTGCCGGCCAAGGCACCACGGCCACGTGCCGTTGCGCTCCGTCCGGCAGGCCGGCGGCGCGTGAAGCGGCGATCTCCAAAGCGGCGCGCCGATGGGCTTCCAGGGGGCCGCTCAGATACCGGCTGCCGCCCTCGATGCGAACGCGGATGAGGTCGAACACGGGCCGGCGGTCGACGTCGCGTAGGTTGATCGGCATGCCTACCTCGCGCCCCCAGGCATTGCGCGCCTGGCGCACGTGATCGAGGGCGTCGAGGAGGTCCGCCCGCGTGGCACGTCCACCCAGCCGGTCAGCGTAGACGGCTACCAGTCGAGTCGATGCGCGAGCATGATCCTGCCGCAGGCGCTCCGCGTCGGGCCCCAGAACAGACCGGTCGGGTTGCTCCCTATCAGACGTGCGAACGGGTCCGCGGGCGGGCGCGAAGGCCTTCTCTAACTCGCGCGTCCAGCGCTGCTGCAGGCGGTCGCTCCACTCGCGATCGAGCCTTGGCGTCGGACCGCCGTCGGACTGCCGGCAACTCAGCGTCACGTGCGCCACCGGTTCCGGCGCACCGTTGGCGCCATGCTCGAACCGGGCGAGGATCACGCCCTGGGCGCGCGGCAGCTCGCGGGCGAGCACTGCCCGGGCCGCGTCGCGGACGCGTTCTTCGACCGCCCACGGGTCGAGCGCCGCGAGCCGCCGCGCCGTGGACGCGTCGACCCTGAAGAGAAGGCCCGAGAAGAACCCGGACGATCGGCCTTTCTCCGCGAGCCGGGCATCCTCTCTGAGGAGGGCGGCGGCGCGCGCCGTGTCCTGGCGAACCTCCGCGAACCGGACGCCGATGGGCTCGAACACGACCTCCCGCGTGGTGTCCACGCGGCTACGCGCCAGGGTACGGAGACGGCGCTCCGCGTCTTCGACACGCAGGAAGCTGTTGGCCCAGACCTGGTCCATTTACGCCTCCGGCGTGCGATTCAGGCCGCTCGGCGACAGCAAGCCGCGTTCGGCGAGCTGCGATTGCCACTCCTCGCCGGCGACCATCCGGCCCTCGGCCAGGAGCTCGTCTTCCGAGACCCTCAGGCCCCCGGTCTGCGCGGCCCAGTGCGCAAGGATGCGCTGCGCCCCGAGGGCCGCAGGGCCGAGCACGTCGACCATTTCCCGCAGCCCGTTGAGGTCGTGCTGCACGTCCTCGATCAGCTCGCGGAGGCCCGCCCGCTGCCGGCCGGCGAACTCCATGCCGAGCTCCAGAAGCGCAGACACGGCCTCGTCCAGGGTGAGGACCTCCTTCTCGGCGAACGCCTGGACGCGTGCCTGGAGGTCCGGCTCGACCTTGATCGCGACGTCTTCCCCGTTCGAACGCATGGCTGACTCCTTTCGTTACTTGTGCCGCAGTCCGAAGCCGGCCATTCCACGCGCGAGCCACACGGCCTCGCGCATCGGCGCCGGCATGAGATCCGAGATCAACCGGAACGTAGCCCGGCGCGCAGTGCGCTCCGGGTTCCGGGAGAACGAGTCGATCCGCGCGAGAGCCGCGGCGCGCGCGGGGCCGAAGCGCGGCAGGCGGCGGATCATGCGGAGCAGCTCACCGCCGACGAGGAACGCGCGGAAGAACGGGCCGTAACGGCGGGGCCGTCGCCTCGCCGGGAAGCTCGCCCGCACGCGCTCGGCGATGAGGATTCGGGCAGGGATCGAAGGCGCCGGCGTCTGGGTTTCGCGGGCACGCTGGAGGCGCTTCTCCTGTCGTTCCAGGTTCGACAGGACTTCCCTCTCCCACCTCTCCTTCACCTGCTGGATGCGCTTGGGCGAGATGTGCGTCGGCGCCCCGTTCTCGAGGCGCGGGCTCATCAGCGTGTGCACGTGCGGATGCGCCGGCCGGTCTTGTCCGCCATGCTGGTGGACGGCGAACACGCCCTGAACGCCGCG
>Ga0114129_10004066_pt1 | contig 20649 bp, 17 predicted proteins | sample RhiMetdeltSRZDD1_FD_80071 | JGI IMG/M metagenome (GOLD analysis project Ga0114129, IMG submission 80071) | Populus rhizosphere microbial communities from Tennessee, USA - Rhizosphere MetaG P. deltoides SRZDD1 (version 2) (version 2) | ecosystem: Host-associated > Plants > Roots > Rhizosphere >... | reverse complement strand
CGGCGCCGTTCGCGTGGGCGTACCGCCCTTACGTCGAGCTCGCCGAGGGACCGTTCTACTCCCTTCGTCGCGTTCCGGCCGCCGGGTCGCGCTTCAACTTCCTCACGCAGGTCGGCGCCGGCGTCACGGCCCGGATCGCGCCGGGCGACGCCTGGTCCGTCGTGCTGGGCTACCGCATCGTGCACGTCTCCAACGCCAGCACCTATCGGAGGAATCCGTCGTGGAACTTCAATGGCGTCGTGATCGGCCTGCGCAAGTTCGTCGGAGGCGCGTCGGAGCGGCGCTGAGCGATCCGCCCTTCCCGGTTCCCGAAACGGCCGCGATTCTCGGCGTCCGCGGACGCGCGCCGTTTCTCCTCGGCCGCACGCCGGTGACGAACGGGCAATACGCCCCGTTCCTGGAGACGAAACGCGTCGTCGCCCCGCCGTGGTGGAGCGACCCGGCGTTTTCTTCGCAGCGGCAGCCGGTCGTCGGCGTCACGTGGGACGATGCGATGGCGTATTGCGCGTGGCTCGGAGAAGAGGACGCCGGAGTCTGGCGGCTGCCGACCGAATCCGAGTGGGAGTTCGCGGCCAGCGGCGGGCTCGTCATGCCGCGCACGGCGTGGGGAGACGACGTTCCGGAGGGGGAGATCCCGGAGGGTCCGCTCGAGGCGCCCTGGGACGTCGCCCTCGGCACGCCGAACGCCTACGGTCTGTTCGACGTCGGGACCATCGTCCACGAGTGGTGCCTCGACTGGGACGAGCCCGCGCGCGAGCCGCGACGCCGCGCGAGCCGCGGCGGTTCGTGGCGTCACCGCATCCGCTGGTCGTCGCCGTCGGCGCGCTCGAGCCTCCCTCCCGACTTCCGGTATTCCGACTACGGATTCCGGGTCCTTCGCGAGGCCCGCGACGCGCCGACGGAGTCGATCCGGAAGAAATAGCGCACCTTACGACCCCTGCCGCGACATCTGTTCGTGCGCCTCGTGGTGCCATCTCTCGAGATCCGACGGAGACCTGTCGCGCCAGCCACGCGGCCCGCGCCAACCACCCCAGAGGAGCCGTCGGCCGAATCCGAAAAAGAGGAAGAGGAAGAGAAGCGGAAACAGGAATCCGAACGGGTGAAAGCCCCAGAAGGGGTAGGGATAGAAGGGATAGAAGCCGGAAGCGCTGCCCGGAAGCTTTCCGCTCATTGCGATGCCCTGCGCGACGCCGAGCCGGTACTCGTAGACGCCCACGCCGACGATGGCCGCGACGACCAGTAGCGCGACCGCGATTCTCGAAGCGATCGACCTCTCCATGTGAAACCTCCTTTCGAATCATTTATACGTACAGTCTAGCCAAAAGATTCCACTGAGATAAATTCCGGGTGATGAGGGCTTCGTGAGTCCCCGCCCCTACCGGCTCGGCCGCCGGGAGGCGGACGCCGAGAAGACCCGTGCCCGGATCGTGGCCGCCGCGCGCCGCCTCTTGCTCTCCCCGCGGGGGTTCGCGCAGTTCAGCATCGACGCGGTGGCTCGGGAGGCCGGGGTCGCCCGGATGACCGTTTATTACCGCTTCGGCTCGAGGCGCGGACTCCTGCAGGGCATGTTCGACGATCTCGCGGCGCGCGGGGGAATCGGCAAGCTGCGCGACGCGTTCCGAAACCCCGATCCCATCGCGGCTCTGTCCGAATTCATCTCCGTTTTCACGAGGTTCTGGTCCTCCGCTCGCCTCGTCATCCGCCGGCTGCATGGCCAGGGCGTGATCGACCCGGCGCTCGGCGAGGCCCTGCGGGAACGGGAGGAGAGGAGACGGGAGGGGCTCCGCGTCCTCGTGCAGCGAATCGCGGAAAAGGAGGGACGTCCGAACGCTGCGGCTTTGGACGACGTCGTCGACACGCTGTTCACTCTGACGAGCTTCGAGACCTTCGACTCGCTCGCCCGCGGAAAACGGCGCTCGGCCGACGTTACGGCTCTCGTCCAGCGGCTGGCGCTGGCGGCAGTCGGCGCCGGGGCGTCCCGAGGCGACCGTTAGCCCGCTAGCGGATCTGCAGCACCACTTTTCCGAGGACGTGGCCGTTGCGCACGTGCCGGTACGCGACCGCCGCACGCGAAAGCTCCAACGACTTCGCGATCGGCACTTTCAGCTTCGCCGCCTCGGCCGCTCGGTTCAGTCGCTCGAACTCGCGCACTCCCGGCGCCCCGTCGTAGGCGACGACCTTGACTCCTTTGCGCTTCCGCGGCACGGGCTCGACGCCGTTCGGATAGGCGAGACGACCGCCGCGCGGCTTCAGCGCGTCGAGGCAGCGGCTGAGCGACTTGCCTCCCACGAACGCGAGCACGGCGTCTACGCCGTCGGGCGCGAAGCGGCGCGCGGCCTCCAGCAGATCGTCGCTCTTCCCGTCGATCGCGACGTCGGCGCCGAGACGGCGCGCGAGCCTCACACCGTCGCTCCCCGACGCCGTCGCGAGCACGCGCGCCCCGCGCCGCTTCGCGAACTGGAGCGCCAGGGTCCCGACTCCCCCGGAGGCGCCGTGCACGATGACCCGCTCGCCTCTCTTCACGTGAAGGGCGTCGTCGACCCCCTGGAGCGCCGTCAATCCGGTGGTCGCGATCGCGCCCGCTTCTTTCAAGCTCAGCCCCCGCGGTACCCGCGCGACCTTTGTCTCGGCGACGACCACGAGCTCCGCGTGGAAGCCGCCCTTCGGATTCATGTAGCTGTAGGAGTAAACGGTGTCCCCGGCGCGGAATCGTTTCACGCCGCCGCCGACCGCGACGACGAGCCCCGCTCCGTCGGTGCCCGGAACGACGAACCGCTCGCGCCCCTCCGGCCGCATGTTCGCGTCCCAGCTTCCGACGCCGGAGGTGTCGACCTGGATCCGGACCTCACGGCGTCCGATTTCGGGAACGGGGACGTCCCGAATCGCGACCCGGCCGCGGCGGTCGATCGTGGCGGCGCGCATCGCGCGCATCGTTTGAGTCGGGTCGGGCATGATCAGTTCTCCCCGGAGGCGGCGACTTCCGTGCTGGAGATCGGCTGCAGCTCCGCTTCCGCCTTCGCGGCCTCCGGCGTCGTGAGTGTGCGCCTCGAAAACTGACGCGCCGCGCGGGCGACCTCGGCGCCGAGCGTGTGGAGGAGCTCGGTCAGCTTGGGGTCGCGGGAGAAGCCCTGGTCGTCGAAGACGCGCCACGCTTCCGCGATCGGGATCACGAGCGGCACCGCCCATCCGCGAAGAGCGCGCACGACGAACTCCATCGTGTTCACCGCCTGAAGTCCCTGCGTGCCCCCGGCCGCGGAGAGCAGCCCGACGACCTTGTCGGTCAGGAACGGCGGCTTCCGGTCCGAGAGGACCTGCAGCCAGTCGAGCGCGTTCTTGAACGATCCGCTGATCGTGCCGTGATAGAGCGGGCTCGACCAGAGGAGACCGTCGGCCTCGTGGACCGCGTCGGCCATCCGCGCGACGGCCGCCGGAACGTCCTTCACCGTCGGGTCGTACATCGGGAGGTCGAGCGCGCGAACGTCGAAGGTCTGCGTGGTGGCCCCCGCCTGCTCGGCCCCGTCCATCGCGATCTTCAGCGCCGCCAGGCTGCTCGACGCCGGCGCAAGAGATCCCCCGATCCCGACCACCCGGATCCGATCCTTCGTATCTGTCGCCATCTCACATCTCCTTCAGGTACTCGTGCACGAACTGGACCGCCATCGCGCCTTCGCCGACGGCGGAGGCGACGCGTTTGACCGAGCCGGAGCGCACGTCGCCCGCGGCGAAGACGCCGGGCCGGCTCGTCTCGAGGAGAAACGGCTGCCGGCGCGCGGTCCAGCGGTTCGACTGCGCGAGCTCGGGCCCGGTGCGGACGAACTGCTTCTCGTCCCGGTCGATCTCGGGCGGCAGCCATTCGGTCCGCGGCAGCGCGCCGATGAAGCTGAAGAGCGCCGCAACGTCGAGTGCGCGGACCTCGCCCGTCTTCTTGTCGACGACCTCGACCGATCCGAGCCGCCCGTCGCCGTTCATCCTGAGAACCTCGGTGTTCCGGTGAACCTCGATGTTCGGAGTCGACTCGATGCGCCGGGCGAGGTACGCCGACATGCTCTTGTCGAGACTGTCGCCGCGGAGGAGGAGGTACACCCGCCGCGCCTGCGTCGCGAGGAAGACCGCCGCCTGGCCGGCGGAGTTGCCGCCGCCGACGACCGCGACGTCCGCGCCGCGGCACATCTGCGCCTCGTTGTACGTCGCGGCGTAATAGACGCCGTTGCCCTCGAAGCGCGCGCATCCCTCGGCGTCGAGACGCCGGTAGTCGGCGCCGGTTGAGATCAGGAGGCACTTTGCGACGATCGACTCACCGCCCTCGAGCTTGAGAACGGAGTAGGCGTTATCGAACTCGAGTGAGACGACCGGCGTCGGGACGGAGACGATCGCGCCGAACTTGTTCGCCTGGACGACCGCGCGCTCCGCGAGCTCGTAACCGGTCACGCCGGTGGGGAAGCCGAGGTAGTTCTCGATGCGCATGCTGGTCGCGGCCTGACCGCCCGGGGCGGTGCGCTCCAAGACGACGGTCGTCAGTCCCTCGGACGCGCCGTACACCGCGGCGGCGAGCCCGCCCGGTCCGGCGCCGACGACGGCGAGGTCGTACACGGTCTTCTCGAGCGGGCGGCGGATGCCGAGCGCCTCGGCAAGGTCACGGTTGGACGGGTTGCGCAGCAGGAGCCGGTTGCCCCACGCGACGACCGGCGTGTCCTTCTCGGGGAGACCGAACCGCTTCAGGAGACGATCGACGTCGGAGTCGGACTCGACGTCGAAGAACGTGAACAGCACGCGGTTGCGCGCCAGGAACTCGCGGATGCGGAACGCGTCGCGCGAGTAGCGCGAGCCGATCACGCGGACTCCGGTGAAGTTGCCCGACTCCCGCAGGAGCTGCCGCCGCGCGATGAAGGCGTGGAGGATGACGTCGGAGACGTCCGGGCACTGATTGAGGATCTGGCGCAAAGCATCGGTCGTGATCGCGTAGGCCTCGACGGCGGTTCGCGCGACGGCGGTCACCACCGCGGGGCGGCCGGTCAGCTGTCCCACCTCGCCGGTGAACTCGCCGGGGCCGTGGACTGCGATCGTCCTCGGCGAGTCGCCGGACTCGTCGAGGATCTCGACCTCGCCCGACTTGATCACGAAGAACTTGAAGTCGCGGTCGCCGACCTCGAAGAGCTTGCGTCCCGTGTCGTACCGCTCGAGCGACGCCGCACCGCAGCGCGGGATCGAGGCGATCTGCGACTCGTCGAGCTTCGGAAAGGCGACGGATTGAAGGTCGCGCTCGGGCATGGGGGTCACGATCTCATGGGGCGGTTGGGGTCAATGTGGCAAGTGGAGACCTGACCCTCAATGTGGCAAGTGGAGACCTGACCCTCAATGTGGCACGTGGAGACCTGACCCGAATTGGCCGGGTGCCCCGGCGGCCGGTGGGAAGCCTGTTCACGGCCGCCGGAGACACGCTCCGACCGCGGCAGACTCTTAAATCGCGATCCGGATCTGGTCCTCGACCTGGGCGACGCCGGGCGCGCGCCACGCGGCCTTCTCGGCCTCCTCGCGCTCGGCCCAGCTTCGCACGCTCCCCTTGAGGATGACCTTCCCGTCGGTCGTCTCGACCTGGATCTTCTGGGCGTCGACCTGCGCCATCCGCTCCAGCGCCTCCTCGATCTTCCTCTTCACTTCGGTCGAGCTGACGCTCGGCTTGATCTCGATCAGGTTGGAAACGCCGACGACGCCGGTCAAGTTGCGGACGGCGTGCTCGGCGGCCTCCTTTTGATATTTGTAGTTGGCCTCGCCCTTCAGCGTGACCCACCCGTTGTCGACCGTCACCTTGATCTTGTCGAACGGAACGAGCGTGTTCCACCGCAGCGCGTTGACCGCCGCGGCGGCGATGTCGGCGTCGGTGCGCTTGGCCTCGCCCGGCAGCCGGACCTCGACCTCGTTCGCTACCGCGCGGACTCCGACGACCCGCTCCGCGGCACGCTCCGCCTTCCACTTCTCGAAGTAGCTCTTTACGGCGCCGGTCAGCGTGACGATGCCGTCCTTCACGATGACGCCGATGTCCCTCGCGTCGATGCTGGGCTCGTACTCGAGCTCGGCCAGGACGTCCTTCCGTAGATCTTTGTCGCTCTTCATGGTCGCCTCCTTGGATTGATCAACACACCTTCGCACCGGGAATAAGGATGCGAGGGCAGGCCCGTAGTACCTGTCCCCGCGACTTCTACAGTCCTTGATTTCACGCGAGCACGCGGATCTGGTCGATGGAACAGAACGACCAGAGCCGCTCCGGATCGATCGACCGCATCACCGGATGTCCGGTCCCATGAAAGTGTCTTTCCGCGTGCCGGTGCCTCGAGTTCTCGCAGCAGCCGACGTAGCCGCACGAGCAGCAAAGCCGCAGCCGCCGCCACGACGCGCGGTGCGACAGGCACTCCTGGCACTCGTGCGTCCGGGGCTCGAGGCGTCCCCGGGATCGCAGGTGCGCGCACCAGAGATTTCTATCCCGCCCCGAGAGCGCCCACCGGATGAGGCCAAGCTCCGGATGGTCGCCGGGCGCGGGAAGAAGCTCCGGAACGCGGCGCCTCGGAACACCGAATCCGATCTTCGATTCCCGACGGAGCGGCTCGATCATCGTGCCTCCGGATCTGCAAATTTCGCGCGATGACTTGACCGCACCGTCCGTGCCAGCCGGGCGGCAGAGCTCCTCAGCGCGCCTAACTCGAGCGGGGAAAGAGAATCGGAGCGACGTTTCCGGGCTCCGCACCGGAGCACCGCCCGACTGCCAACACCATTTTTGGCAATTTGGCGGGCAGCCTTGGCAGCGGACTCGCCCACTGTCGAGCACGGCAACGCACGAATAGGCATCGCGAATGCTTCCAGAGGAGTCCGATGTTTCCGATTCGCGACAACGTCCCCCGCCGGACCACGCCCGTCGTCATGTGGGCGATCATCGCCGTCAACGTCGCGGTCTTCTTATTCGAGCTGACGCTTCCGCCGGACGAGATCCAGCGCCTCTTCTATCTCTTCGGAATCGTCCCGGCGCGATACACGCATCCCGACTGGGCCGCATGGATCGGGTTTCCGATCGACGACTACTGGCCGTTCCTGACCGCCATGTTTCTTCACGGCGGCTGGCTTCACATCATCGGCAACATGTGGGCCCTGTGGATCTTCGGTGACAACGTCGAGGACCGCATGGGCCACGGACGCTTCCTCGTCTTCTATCTGCTCACCGGCCTGATCGCCGGCGCGACGCACTGGTTCACGAGCCCGGACTCGACGCTTCCGACCGTGGGAGCTTCCGGGGCGGTCGCGGGAGTGCTCGGCGCCTACTTCTTTCTCTTTCCCCGCGCCCAGATCATCGCGGTGTTCCCGATCTTCTTCTGGCCTCTCTTCTTCCAGGTTCCGGCGGTCCTCTACCTCCTGTTCTGGTTCTTCAGCCAGGTCTTTGCGGGGACGCTGTCGAGCCTGAATCCCCAGGAGGTCGGCGGCGTCGCCGTGTGGGCTCACGTCGGCGGATTTCTTGCCGGCGCCATTCTCCATCGATTGTTCCTGCTGCCGCGTCGGCTCGCTCCGCGCGCGTTCCAGCCGGACGAGTACGGGATCGAGCGCGCGTGGATTCGGTAGCAGCGGCGACAGGAGAGCAGGGCATGGGATTCGGCGATCTGCTGTGGCTATTTTTCCTGTTCTCGGCGATCCAGCCCGTCTTGAAACAGAAGCTCCTCGAGAGCTCGCGACAGCGGATGATCGCCGCGATCGAGCGCCGCCGGAAATCCCGCGTCATACTCCTCGTGCACCGCCAGGAGACGATGAGTCTCCTCGGATTCCCGCTGATGCGGTACATCGACGTCAACGACGCCGAGGAGGTGCTTCGGGCGTGCGAGCTGACCGATCCCGAAGTGCCGCTCGATCTCGTGCTCCACACGCCGGGCGGGCTCGTCGTCGCCTCGGTCCAGATCGCGCGCGCCATCCGGATGCACAAGGGCAGGACGACCGTCTTCGTCCCGCACTACGCGATGTCGGGGGGGACGCTGATCGCGCTCTCGGCCGACGAGGTCGTTATGGCGCCGCACGCGGTGCTCGGGCCGGTAGATCCGCAGCTCGGACAATACCCGGCTGCGTCGCTCCTCAAGGTCGTCGCGAGGAAGCCGATTGCGAAGGTCGACGACGAGACTTTGATCCTCGCGGACGTCGGAGAGAAGGCGATCGCCCAGCTCAAGGAAACCCTGAAGGAGCTCACCGGTCGGAGCCAGTCGGCGGAGAGCTCGGAGAAGCTCGCGGGTCTGCTCGCGACGGGAACCTGGACGCACGACTATCCGATCACCTTCGCGGAGGCGCAGCGGCTGGGACTCAAGGTGTCGTCCGAGATGCCGAAGGAGGTCCTCGAGCTGATGAGCCTCTATCCCCAGCCGGTCCGGCGCCAGCCGTCGGTCGAGTACCTGCCGATTCCGCGGCGCACGGAGCGCACCGAGGGCGGAAACGAATGAGGCGCGGGATGCCAAACCGGCTGGCGGAGCACTGGCCGACTCTCTCGTTCTATCAGCGGTTCGAGAGCCTCGTCGCGTTCGTGGTCACGCTTCTCGTCTCGCTGGTGGTTCTCGTCGCGCTCTACCGACTGAGCTCGGAAGTCATTGGAGGCCTCATCGGAGGCGTGCTCGACCCGCTCGATCATCGAGTCTTCCAGATGGTGTTCGGTCAGATCATGGTCGTGTTGATCGCGCTCGAGTTCAATCACACGCTGCGTTACTTCGTCTCGCCCGAGCAAAGCGTCATCCAGACGAAGACCGTGGTCCTGATCGCTCTTCTGGCGATGGCCCGCCGCTTCATCGTTCTCGACTTAACGGCGGCGACGGGCCCCGAGTTGTTCGGGCTCGGGGCCGTGACGCTCGCTCTCGGGGTGACCTACTGGCTGATGCGCGACCCGGGGTCAGGTATTCACGAGTCGGGCAGCTGACGAATGAGCGGCCGTGCCCTTGCCGCGTTGCGAAGCAAGTGGCAAGTGGAGACCTGACCCCTACGAAAACTCCCGCGGGTTGATCCCGAGTTTCTTCAACCGCGCCGAGAGCGTCGTCCGCTTGAGACCGAGACGCTGCGCGGCGCCCTTCGGTCCGCTGACGCGCCCCTTCGTTTCCTCCAATATGCGGAGGAGCCGATCTCGCCCAGCCGACTGGCCGCCGCTGACCGGGAGTGCTCCGGTTCGCAGACCTTCCAGCGGAACCTCGAGGACGTTGCCTCGGGTGAGAATCGCGGCGCGCTCGATCAGGTTTTCGAGCTCGCGCACGTTTCCCGGCCAGAAGGCGTCGCTCATCCTCTTCATCGCCCCGGTCGGAACCGACTCGATCGACTTACCCATACGTCCGGCGCATCGGCGAGTGAAGTGGTTGACGAGAAGAGGGACGTCCCCGACGCGATCCCGCAGAGCCGGAATACTGATCGGGAATACATTCAACCGGTAGAACAGGTCCTTCCGGAACTGCTTCTTCTCGACCATCTTCTCGATGTTTCGATTCGTAGCGGCGACGAGACGCGCGTTCGACATGCGGGTCGTCGTGCTGCCGAGCCGCTCGAACTCGCGGTCCTGCAGCGCGCGAAGGAGCTTCGGCTGAAGCTCGAGCGGGATGTCGCCGATCTCGTCGAGAAACAGCGTCCCCTGGTCGGCGAGCTCGAGCCGCCCGATCTTCTGAGAGATCGCTCCGGTGAAAGCGCCCCGCTCGTGGCCGAACAGCTCGCTCTCGAGCAGGCCGGTCGGGATCGCGGCGCAGTTCAATCTCACGAACGTGCGGTGCTTTCGCGGGCTGCGGGCGTGGATGGCGCGGGCGAAGAGCTCCTTGCCGGTTCCGGTTTCGCCGAGGAGGAGGACCGTCGAGTCCGTCGGCGCGACCGTCATGAGCAGCCGCAGGGCCTGGCGCAGGAGCGGGCTTTCCCCGACGATTTCGCCGAAGGCGCCCTGCTGGATCTCGTCCTCCAGGTAGAGCTTCTCCTGGGCGAGCTTTTCCTTCAGATCGATGATCTCGGTGTAGGCGAGCGCGTTCTCGATCGCGATCGCCACCTGGCTCGCGACCTGCCCCAGGAAGTCGAGGTCCTCCGGTTGGAACGAGTTCTCCTCCCGCCTCGCGAGCGCCAGGATCCCGAGCACCCGCTCGCGATTGCCCAGCGGCAGAACGCAAACGCTGCCGAAGTCGTCGAGAAACGGGTCGCGGATCTCGGCAGGCCGGTCCTCGCGACGGTTGCAGATATAGGGTTTCCCCGAGCGGTAAACGGTGGCGGACGGAGAATCCGGCGGGATCGGCGGCTCTTTCTCGAGGTCGCGCTCGACCCCCTCGAGCGCCTGCACCCGCAGCACCCGGGACCTGGGATCGGGGAACGCGACTCCCACCGTGTCGCTCCGGATGGCGTTGCGCACGCTTCGTGCGACCCCCTGTGCGACCTCGCTCAAGTCAAGCGTCGAGACCGCGGCGGTCGTCAGCTCCAGGAGGACCCCGAGGCGGTTTTTCTCTTTCCGCAATGCGTCCTGAGCGCTCCGAGATGCCTCGAAGTTCAGCGCGTCGTCGATCGCCACGGCAACGACGTCCGCGACGAGCGTGAGGAAGCGGACTTCCTCGTCGGAATACACGTGCGGGTCTTCGCTCGAGAAGGAGAGGCTCCCGATACGGCGGTGCGCGGTCTGGAGAGGAAGGGACACCGCGGAGCGCATCCGCAAGCTCTGAAGAAGCTTCATGCCGTTCGGAAAACGGGTCTCCTTGTCCAAGTCGGGAATCACGAGCGCGCGCCGGTTGCGGTGGACCCAGCCGGTCATCGTGCCTTCCATCTGGAGAGGTCCCACGTTCGTCGGAGTGGCCTGATCGGAGAGGCGCAACATCACCGGCTGCTGGATCTCCCCGCTCTCTCCGAAGAGGGCGATTCCGATCATGCCGAAGGGGACGACCCCGTGGAGCTCGATCGCGAGCGCCTCGAAGAGTTTCGGGATGTCCCGATGCGCGCTGATCGCCCGGGAGACCCGGAAGAGGGACTCGTATCGATCCGACAGCGAGGGCGGGGAGGTGCCGATCAACGCCTGTCTCCTTCGGCGGACGGCCCGACTATAAGCCTCTGAAATGACGGGAGTACGAAATCGGGCCTTCCGCGCGACCGGTCGGGCCGGGAGAGGTCCGGAACCTTGGCGGTCCGCTCCCGTAAGCATGACATTCGGAGGACGCATGTTCCGGCTAAGCGCTGCTGTGACAGGGTTTCTCGTTGTGACAGGTCTGGCATCGGCGGCCGCCCCGGCGGCCGACCTCGAAGCGCGCCGCAAACAAATGACCGACCTGCTCGCGGAGCACTGGGAGTACGTGCTCTCGCACAACCCCGAGTACGCCTCGATCCTGGGCGACAAGCGGTGGAACGACAAGCTGACCGACTTCTCGCAGGAGGCGATCGAGAAAGACCTCGCGAAGACGAAGGAGTTCCTGGACCGATTCGAGGCGATCGACCCGACCGGATTTCCGGACCAGGAGGCGCTCACCCGGACGCTCCTCGTCCGCGGCTTCAAAGAGCAGCTCGAGGACGCCCGCTTCAAGAACTGGGAGATCCCCGTCACGCAGATCTACGGCATTCACATCGACGCGCCGCAGCTCGTCTCGCTGCTCTCGTTCGAGACGGTGAAGGACTACGACGACTACGTCGCGCGCCTGAAGGCGCTGCCGCGCGCCATGGACGAAACAGTGGTCCAGATGCGGAAGGGAATGGCGGACGGCCTCATGCCGCCGAGGTTTCTCCTCGAGAAAGTCGTGACCCAGGCCGAAGGGATCGCGGGAACGAAGCCCGAGGAATCGCCGTTCGCGGTGCCTCTCTCGAAGATTCCACCGTCGTTCCCGGACGCGGACAAGACGCGTGTGCGCGAGGCAGTCCTCGGCGCGGTCCGGGACTCGGTCACGCCGGCGTACGTGAAGTTCACGAGGTTCGTTAAGGAGGAGTACGCGCCGCGGGGCCGCAAGGAGCCCGGCATGTGGGCGCTGCCGCAGGGCGCCGAGCGGTATGCGACGGTGGTCAAGCGCCAGACGACGACCGAGCTCACGCCCGACGAGATCCACCGGATCGGCGTCGAGCAGGTCGCGGCGATCGAGAAGGACATGATGGCGGTCGCGAAGAAGCTCGGATTCAAGGACTGGAAGGCGCTCGCCGCGTCGATCGAAAAGGATCCCAAGCGGCACTTCCACTCGCGGGAAGAGATCCTCGCCGCCTATCGGAAGTTCATCGACCGCATGAAGCCGCAGCTCCCGAAGCTCTTCGGACGGCTGCCGAAAGCGGACCTCGTCGTGATGCCGGTCGAGGAGTTCCGCGAGAAAGAGGCGTCGGGCGCGCAGTACAACCAGCCGGCGATGGACGGCTCGCGGCCGGGCCACGTCATGATCAACACGAGCGCGCCGGAGACCCGCAAGACGATCTCCACCGAATCGACCGCGTATCACGAGGGCGTGCCGGGGCACCACCTCCAGATCGCGATCGCGCAGGAGCTCGAAAAGATGCCGCCGCAGCGCCAACAGGCGTTCTACACGGCGTATGTCGAGGGTTGGGCGCTCTACTCGGAACGCCTGGGCAAGGAGATCGGGTTCTACGAGGACCCGTACAGCGACTTCGGACGGCTGCAGGACGAGATGCTCCGAGCGATCCGTCTCGTGGTCGACACCGGCTTCCACGCGAAGAAGTGGTCGCGGCAGCAGGTCGTCGACTATTTCCACGCGCACTCCGCGATCGACGAAGTCGACGTGCAGACCGAGACGGACCGCTACATCTCGATTCCGGGACAGGCGCTCGCCTACAAGACCGGCCAGCTCAAAATCGTCGAGCTGCGCGAGCGCGCGAAGAAGGCTCTCGGTCCGAAGTTCGACGTACGGAAGTTCCACGACACGGTGCTCGACGCCGGCGCGCTGCCGCTCGACGTGCTCGAGACCCGGGTGAACGGATGGATCGCTTCGCAGAGTCGGGTGGCTGGCGCGCCGAACTGAGGAAGGGGCCTCTCCGACCCGGGTCGAGGGGCAGCCGGTTTCGCGGCAAGCTGAGACTGTCCCTTCAATCTCAGGAGCGCGGGCGTGTGCCCGGAACTCCCACCGTTCCGCGCGCGCCGGTCGGAGAGGCCGTCGGGCGATGTAGCATTCCTTCGGAAGAGACGTAGTGAGAGTTCGTCGCGCGCTCTCTGTCGCGTCGGCGTCGGTCCTCGCTCTCGTGGCGGGCGGCATCCCGGGCGGTGCCCGGCGAGTGAGCCGGGCCGCCGGGGTCACCGCGTTCGTCGGTGTCTCGGTCGTCCCGATGGATCAGGAAATCATCCTTCCCGATCAGACGGTGATCGTGGAGGGGGACCGGATCTCGTCGATCGCGCCGGATGGATCGGTTCCGATCCCTTCGGGAGCATCGCGGATCGACGCGGCGGGCGAGTACCTGATGCCGGGCTTGATCGATATGCACGTGCACGTTCGCGAGGGAGATCTCGCGGCGTACGTCGCGAACGGCATCACGTCAGTGCGCAACATGTGGGGGTACGGAGCGCTGCCCGGAATCGTAGAGCGCATCGAGAGCGGCGCGCGAGTCGGGCCCACGATCTACTCGGCCAGCCCGGGCATCGATGGACCGCCGGGTTACTGGCCAGAAACTCAGCTCATCGACGATCCCGCCCGGGCCGACGCTCTCGTCGCCGCGCAGGTCCGCGCAGGCTGGCTCTTCGTCAAGGTGTACCAGAATCTCCGGCCGACGGTCTACGACGCAATCCTAGCCGCGGCGCGCTCCCGGAGGATCCGCGTGGTCGGGCACGTGCCGACGGACGTTCCCGTCGAGCACGCGCTCGAGCTGGGTCAGGCTTCGCTCGAGCACCTGCACGGTTACGATCTCGCGATCACTCTTCGTAATCGCGGTCCCTTCGATCCGATTACGTGGACGGAGATCGATACCCGCAAGCTCCCCGATCTCGTCGAACGGACGCGTGTTGCGGGCGCCTGGAACTGCCCTACGCTCGCGATATGGGAAGTCTTCACCCGAGGAATGCCGGCCGCGGACCGGCAGCTGGTCTTGAGCAATCGGCGGCTCGTCGTCGGCGCCCTCCATGCCGCAACCGGCCGGATCCTGGCCGGTACCGATTCCGGCATCGACCAGACGCTTCCGGGCACGTCGCTCCATGACGAGCTCGACGAGCTCGTGACCTCCGGTCTCTCGCCTTACGAGGCGATCCGGAGTGCAACGTACGGAGGCGCGCTCTTCCTCGAGCAGACGTCCGAAATTGGTTCCGTGGCGCCGGGGCGCCGTGCCGATCTCCTGCTCACGGACCGGAACCCCCTCGAGGACGTGCGCGCGCTCCGAAATCCTCGCGGCGTCATGTGGCACGGTCTGTGGCGACTCGATCCCGGGCTGGGGCGAGCGGTCGTACCGTGCTGGCAGAGTGGATCGCAACCCGGCTGCCGCCGCGGAGCGCCTCGGACCGTCGCGCATTGACGCGTCTGCCGGCGCGCAGCTGATATCTTTCTCAGTTCGACAACCAAATCGATTTCGAGGCACTTATGAACCGTCGCGCCAGCCTTCTTTTTTCGCTCCTTCTCTCGCTGTCTTTCGCCGCCACCGCGGACCCGAACATCCGCGACACCCGGCTCCTGTCGGACCCGGCGATCAGTGCGGACCGGATCGCCTTCATCTACGCCAACGACCTCTGGACGTGCGATCTCGACGGAAAGAACGTCCGGCGCCTGACATCGGACGTCGGCGTCGAGTCCTCGCCCGCGTTCTCGCCGGACGGCAAATGGATCGCCTTCTCCGCGCAGTACGAGGGCAACACCGACGTCTACGTCGTGGGCTCGGAAGGCGGCGTCCCGAAGCGCCTGACCTGGCATCCGGGACCCGACGTCGCTCAGGGGTTCACCGCCGACGGCAAGTCGGTCCTCTTCACCTCGCCGCGCACCGTGTACACGGCCCGCTACACGCAGCTCTACACGGTGCCGGTCGAAGGCGGCGCCGAGGAGCTGCTGCCGATCCCGCACTCCGACCGGGCGGCATACTCGGCCGACGGAAAACGCATTGCCTACAACCCGCTCGGGCCCCGCTTCCTGCAGTGGAAGCGTTACCGGGGAGGCACCGTCTCGCAGGTCTGGCTCTACGACCGCGCGACGCACGCGATCGAGAAGGTGCCTCAGCCCGCGTCCCGCGCGAACGACGCCGGCCCGATGTGGGTCGGGGATACCGTGTACTTCCGGTCCGATCGCGACGGCGAGTTCAACCTCTGGTCCTACGACACGAAGACGAAGGCGATGAAGCGCCTGACCAACCACACCGACTTCCCGGTCCTGAACGCGTCGGCCGGCGCCGGGAAGATCGTCTACGAGCAGGCGGGATACCTGCACCTCTTCGATCCGTCGAGCGGCCGCGCGCGCAGGCTCACCGTCGGCGTGGCGGCGGACCTGCCGGAAACCCGCCCACGCTTTGCAAAAGAGACGAAGGAGCGCAAGTACATCCGGAATTTCTCGATCTCGCCGACCGGCGTGCGGGTCGCGATGGACTTCCGCGGCGAGATCGTCACCGTCCCCGCCGAGAAGGGGGACGTCCGCAACCTCACCAACTCGCCGGGGGTGCACGAGCGCTCGCCGATCTGGTCGCCCGACGGCCGCTCGATCGCGTACTTCACCGACGACTCCGGGGAATATGAGATGTGGATCGAGTCGCAGGACGGGAAAGGGCAGCCGAAGAAGTGGAAGCTCTCCGGCGCCGGCTTCTACGAGTTCCCGGGGTGGTCGCCCGACAGCAAGAAGATCGCGTTCGTCGACAACTCGCGAACGCTCTACTGGATCGACGTCTCGAGCGGCGCGACGAAGAAGGTCGCGTCGGACTACTTCTACGGGCCGATCAAGTACCTTCACCCGGCCTGGTCGCCGGACTCGAAGTGGATCGCTTACGCGGTCAACAACCAGGCGTACGTCAACCGCGTCTACGTGTACTCGCTCGTGGAGGACAAGGCGTTCCCGGTGACGGACGGCCTCTCGGATGCGTCCGAGCCGGTCTTCGACCGGAGCGGCAAGTACCTCTACTTCCTCGCCTCGACCGATGCGGGACCGGTCAACAACTGGTTCTCGCTCGAAACCAACGACCTGAAGATCACGCGCTCGATCTGGCTTGCGGTTCTGAACAAGAACTTGCCCAACCCGCTCGTCAAAGAGTCGGACGAGGAAAAGGCCGCGCCGTCGGACGCCGACAAGGACAAGAAGAAGGAGACGGCGGCCGAGGACGAGAAGGACGCGAAGAAAGGCAACGGCGACAAGACGGACGCGAAGTCCGACGAGAAGCCGAAGAAGGCGGAGGCGGTTCCCGCCGTGAAGATCGACTTCGACGGGATCGCGTACCGGATCATCGACCTTCCCGTTCCGGTGGCGGAGATCGACCACCTGCAGGCCGGCCCCGAGGGGCAGGTCTTCTTCGTGCGGACGGCGGACGAGAAGAACGCGCTGCAGCGGTTCGACCTGAAGGAGCGTAAGACCGAGACGATGCTTCCCGACGTGGACGACTACCAGATCTCCGCGGACGGCAAGAAGGTCGTCTATCGCGCGAAGGACGACTGGGCGATCGCGGGCACGTCGGGCAAGAAGATCGACACGACCGAGGCCAAGACCCTCAAGACCTCGGCGATCGAGGTCAAGGTCGACCCGCGCGCCGAGTGGAAGGAAATGCTCGAGGACGCGTGGCGCATCAACCGCGACTACTTCTACGACCCGAACATGCACGGGGTCGACTGGAAGGCGATGCGCGCGAAGTACTCCCAGTTTCTCCCGGACGTCGCGGTTCGCCAGGACCTGAACCGCGTCATCCGTTGGATGCTCTCGGAGCTCTCCGTCGGCCACAGCTACATCACGAACAACGGCGACACGGCGGAAACGAAGAGCGTACCGGGCGGGCTCCTCGGCGCGGACTTCACGATCGAAAACGACCGGTACCGGTTCGCGAAGGTCTACGGGGGATTGAACTGGAACCCGAAGCTACGCTCGCCGCTGACGGAGCCGGGCGTCAACGTGAAGGCGGGGGATTACCTGATCGCGGTGGGCGGGCGCGACGTCAAGCCGCCCGCGAACCTCTACAGCTTCTTCGAGAACACCGCGGGCAAGCTCGTCGAGATCACGGTCGCGCCGACTGCCGACGGGAAGGGCTCTCGGACAATCTCGGTCGTCCCGGTCGACAGCGAGCTGGCGCTGCGCAACCGCGACTGGGTCGAGGGCAACCTGCGCAAGGTCGACGCGGCGACGGGCGGCAAGGTGGCCTACGTGTACGTCCCCAACACGTCGGGCCTGGGGTACGCGTACTTCAAGCGCTACTTCTACCCGCAGGCGTACAAGGATGCGGTGATCCTGGACGAGCGATTCAACGGCGGCGGCTCGCTCGCCGACTACTACATCGACATCGTGTCGAAGAAGCTCATCGCGTACTGGGCGATGCGCTACGGGCCGGACATGAAGACGCCGTCCGCGTCGATCCAGGGACCGCGGGTCCTGATCCAGGACGAGAGCGCCGGTTCGGGCGGAGACCTGCTGCCGTGGATGTGGCGGAAGTTCGAGGTCGGCCCGATCGTCGGAACCCGCACGTGGGGCGGGCTCGTCGGCATCCTCGGCTTTCCGGAGCTGTTGGACGGCGGCCAGATCACTGCGCCGAACCTCGCGTTCTACGATCCCGACAAGGGCTGGGCCGTCGAGAACGAGGGCGTGCCCCCGGACGTCGAGGTCGAAATGACGCCCGCAGACGTCATCGCGGGGAAGGACCCGCAGCTCGATCGCGCGATCGCGATCGTGATGGAGGGGCTGAAGAAGAATCCGCCGGTCGCCGTGAAGCGGCCGCCGTATCCCGTGAAGAACGGAACTGGAGTCGCGCAGAAGCCCGCCGAGACCGTGCCGCCGCCGGGAGGGTCGAAATGAATCGAGCGAAACGAGGAATCCCTCCGGGATCTTGATCGGCGCGGTTGGAGAAGGTGACGCTCATTCTCCTCGCCAACAGCGAAGGTCCGTGGCGCCCTATGAGCTCGACGAGGGAAATGTCGAGAGGTCGCCGTTCGCGGCCGCCTTCCTCGAGCGGTTCGGCGGCGCGCGAAGGTGACAACTCCGATGTGGCAACCTGGCCCCCGATGTGGCAAGTGGAGACCTGACCCCCCTCTCAGGGCTGCGGGAGGCCCGTGCACCTCGCGTCGAAGTTGCAGTCCACGAGCTGGCTGATCTCTCCGGTGGACTCCACTTCGAGGAAAACGCCGATCCCCGGCGCGTAATACTTCCGCGCGTCGACGTCCGGCTCGAGGAGCGAGAAGTTCCGCGTCACGACGCAGTCGTGGTTGCAGAGGCGCTCCGCCAGCTGACGAGGGACGGACTGATCGAGAGCGGAGTCACTGCCGAACGAGTAGTTCACGGCCAGGATCTCCGTGACGTCTTCGGCGTTTGCGAGTGAGAACTCCTCGAAGTACACGGCGCCCTTCGTCGGGTTCGCGAGAAAGATGATCCCGGGCTTGTCGCGGTCGCGTCCCGCCTTGAACGAGCCGTCGATGCTCACGAGCTCCGGCCGTCGGGGATCGTCCCCGTCGAAGCTTTCGAAGTCCTTGACCTCTTCGCCGAAGTACCAGGTCTTTCCGTCTTTCGCGTGGGCATACCAGTCGTCCGTGGCCTCGGCCAGGTCCCCGTCTCGGAAGACGAGGTCCCGGACCACGATGCAACCCACGCCGGCGATCGCCTTCGATTCGTTGACGACCTCCACGACGTTGACTTCGTTACCACCGCGCAATTCCCAGCGGTTACCGACCTGGAGCGGGAAGTAGCGGTTCGGGTTCGTCGGGTTGCGCGGATCGTCGAACAGTGCCGGGGCGAAGTCGGGATCGTATCGGCCCTCTCCGACGGTCTTGCAGGCCGCGAGACGCCAGTCGCGCTGTTCCACGCAGAGCTGGTTGGCCTCGTCGCGCGCGTCCGTCGCATCGCGAGTGCACTGGTTCCGTTCCGCCGGGTCGGAAACGTTGAGGCAGATTGCCTTCTGCACCAGGCCGTCATCGATCGCCCCCGCCTTGCAGGCGTCGTAGAGAGCACCGGCCGTTCGGGAGCAGAAGTTCTCGGCTCGAACGAGCCCCGGGATTGCAAAACTCATCACGACCGCGGCGGCGAGTCCCTTTCCGATTCTCACTCGGCCAGATCTCATTTCTGCTCCTTTCGTTACTAACGGTTCCGGTGACCGGGAAAGGCGAAGACGACCCCGACCTCCGGAGCCCAGTCGGTCGCCTTCGACGTGACGCCGAACGCGCTGTTGAGTCGGATGAAGATCGAGTCGGTGACGTGCCACTGCACTTCGGGGATCAGCGAGACTTCGTCCTGCTCTCCCTCGACTCCCAGATAGATCCGCCAGGTTGGTGAGAGCCGCTTCAGGTACTCGACGGCGTACTCGCCGAGGTCGACGCTCCCTTCGTCCCGCAGGTACTCCGCCGCCGCTCGGACCGTGATCGTTCCCCAGCGAAAGCCCTTGGCGAGGCCCGCGCCGAGCTTGAGCTCCCATTCCTGTGTCCCGATCAGCTCCTTGTTCTTCTGCAGCGGAGCGACGGCCTCGAAGTAGCTGAAGACTTCGGGGCGCCTCTCGGTCTCGCGGGCCCACCGCGCCCGAATCTGTCCCTCGACGTCTCCCAGGCCGGATTCGTGGATTCGCTCGGGGATGCCGGACAGGTCGTCGGGGGACGTTTTCAGCGTGGCGTCGATGACCGCCGCTTCCAGCTCTACCGCCAGCCAGTCGGTCAGGCCGTAGGCGACGAAGAGGAGTCCCTCGGAAGCCCGGTACTTTCCGCGGTAGTCCTGGTCGAGCCCGAAGCCGAACTCGGACGGTTTGTACTCGAAGTCCTTGTCGCGGTAGTACTCGAAAAACGGATAGACGAGGAGCTCGCCTTCGCGGACGTACGTGCCGAACTGCGACGTCGGAATCCCCGTGCCGCGGTCTTCGAGATACGCAGGCACCGGGCTCTCCTGAGCCCGGGCCGCCACCATTCCCGCGGTCAAGCCGAACGCGAACAGGAAGGGGGATTTCGAGTGCCGCTTCATTGGAGTGAAAACCCCACGGCGAACGACCGGTGACTCACGGATGGCACGACCGCGATACGGAGGCGCTGACTCTCGTGGAAGCGGACGACCGCCTTTCCGACGGCGATGCCGATGAGCGCTCCGGCGAGAACATCGGACGCGTAGTGCGCGCCCTGCTCCATCCGGGACAGGCCTACGAGTCCCGCCATTCCGTAGGCGGCGGCCCGGATCCACGGCGAGTCGTAGTGCGCGGCGATCACCGAGGCGACGGCGAACGCCTGGGTCGCGTGGCCCGACGGGAAGCTCGATCCTCCTCCCCGCGTAAACGTGGATTCGGTCTGCGACGGGCGCCTGCGGCCGATCGTCAGCTTCAGGATCGGTGTGATGACGCCGGCGGCGATCAGGCTCGAAGCGAGGCCGTCTTCCGCGACGGCCCTCGCTGTGTCGTCCTTCCAGTACCTCCCCGCAAGGTAGAAGGCGCCGAGAGCGCCGAACGAGTATTCCGCGCCGAAGGGCGCGACCGCTTTCGCCACCCCGGCGAGCGTCCCGCTGGAGTTCCGGTCGACGGCGTGTCGCAGGTCCTCATCGAGCAGAACCGCGCCGCCGACGGCCGCCACCCCGAGCCCGAACTTTGCCCAATCCGATCCTT
>Ga0114129_10004062_pt1 | contig 20661 bp, 16 predicted proteins | sample RhiMetdeltSRZDD1_FD_80071 | JGI IMG/M metagenome (GOLD analysis project Ga0114129, IMG submission 80071) | Populus rhizosphere microbial communities from Tennessee, USA - Rhizosphere MetaG P. deltoides SRZDD1 (version 2) (version 2) | ecosystem: Host-associated > Plants > Roots > Rhizosphere >... | reverse complement strand
TGTCATCGGCGACGTCCTCACCGAGGTCTGGGGGTATGCGGTCGCCCGGCGGGTCATCTGGCTCGGCTTCGCGTGCAATGCGGTGATGGTGGCGGCGATCTGGATGGGCGCAGAGCTGCCGCCGGCGCCGTTCTGGCCGGGTCAGGCCGCCTACGTGGAGGTGCTCGGTTCCACGCCGCGCATCCTGCTCGCGTCCTTTCTGGCGTACCTCGCCGGCGAGTTCGCGAACTCGTTCGTCCTGGCGAAGATGAAAGTCGCCACGCGTGGGCGGTGGCTGTGGACCCGCACCATCGGCTCCACGATCGTGGGGGAAGGTCTCGACTCCGTGGTCTTCGTCACGCTCGCGTTCGGGGGGACGCTACCGTGGGGCGTGGTCACCGGGATGATCGGCGCTCAGTGGGCGATCAAGGTTCTCTACGAGGCGGCGGCGACCCCGCTCACGTACGCGGTGGTAGGCTGGTTGAAATCGCGGGAAGGCGTGGACGCGTTCGATCGCGACACCGACTTCAATCCCATTCGCTTGTAGTGGCGATTCGCGGCAAGCGGGCGATCGTTCCCGCCAGCGGTCCAGGGAGGATCTGAGCGATGGAGAAGTTCCGCGGCGTCGATTACTACCAGATCGAGGATCTGCTGTCCGAAGACGAGCGGATGACCCGCGACGCCGTGCGCGACTGGGTGGAGGCGGAGTACGTCCCCATCGTCGCCGAGCACCACCGCGCCGGCACCTTTCCGGTGGAGATGATTCCCGAGCTCGGGGAGCTCGGCGTCTTCGGCGCCACCATCAGCGGCTACGGTTGCGCGGGACTCAACAACGTCGCCTACGGCCTCATCATGCAGGAGCTCGAGCGCGGCGACTCCGGGCTACGCTCCGCGGCCTCGGTGCAGAGCAGCCTCGTGATGCACCCGATCCACGCCTACGGCAGCGAGGCCCAGAAGGACCAGTGGCTGCCCGCGCTCGCGCGCGGCGAGAAGGTCGGCTGCTTCGGACTCACGGAGCCGGACCACGGCTCGGATCCCGGCGCCATGAAGACGCGCGCGCGTCGCACGAGCGACGGCTACGTCCTCAACGGCACCAAGCTCTGGATCACGAACGGCTCCATCGCCGACGTCGCCGTGGTGTGGGCGAAGGAGGACGACGGCGAGATCTATGGATACCTGGTGGAGAAGGGCACGCCGGGATTTTCCACGCTCGACATCCACGGGAAGTTCTCGATGCGCGCGTCGATCACATCGGAGCTTTCATTCCAGGACTGCCGCATCCCGCACGCGAACAAGTTCCCCGGCGTGAAAGGTCTCCGGGGTCCGCTCGGCTGCCTCAACCAGGCGCGCTACGGCATCGCCTGGGGCGCGATGGGCGCCGCCATGGCGTGCTACGACTGGTCGCTCCAGTACGCGCAGCAGCGCGTCCAGTTCGGCAAGCCGATCGCGTCGTTCCAGCTCGTGCAGCAGAAGCTCGTGTGGATGGTCACGGAAATCACGAAGGCGCAGCTCCTGTCACTCCAACTCGGCCGACTGAAAGATCAAGGCAAGGCGCGACCGCAACACGTCTCGATGGCGAAGATGAACAACGTGCAGATAGCGCTCGACACCGCCCGCCTCGCCCGCGACGTGATGGGCGCGGCAGGGATCGTGGACGAGCACCCGATCATCCGACATCTCCTGAACCTCGAGACCGTGAACACGTACGAGGGCACGCACGACATCCACACGTTGATCATTGGCCGCGACATCACGGGGCTCGACGCGTTCGGCGCCTGAGCCAGGGTCCGCCGGCGAAGACGGCTCGCGGCGCGGAAGATCGCTGCCCGTGCGGACGATGGCTCCCGGAGAAGGTCTACCGCGCGGCCACCACGTCCACGGCGCGCAGACGACAGAAGGGCCGGGGAGTGCTCCCCGGCCCTGTCGGCGTCGGAGTGGCCTGGCGGTTAGTCGCTGTCGCCGGTCACCAGCGCCAGCAGCATCACATCACCGACCTGCACGCGCTCGGCGTCCTCGGGTGAGAGCACGAGGTTCAGGAGTCCGCGCTCGGTGGCGACGAGCAACCGCCCGCTGTCGGGATCCACTTCAGCGACGTAGCCTCTGAGGATCGGCCGCTCGGTTTGCTCGATGACGACCACCTTGGGTGAGCCGTCCAGGTCATACCCGCGGATCGCGACGACAGCGGTCCGCGTATCCGCAAAAACCCCCTGCGGCAGCGCGGATTCGCTGGCGAGCGCGCGCGCGGGCGGTATGGACGCCGTCAACGCGGTGGCGACAGCGAGGACCGACAGGCTCTTCCACATCTTCATGGCTACCCCCTTTCGCCGGGTTCTAGTGACGCAAGCGGGGTGCCAGCGCGCGCTGCTTGGTAGGAGGTGCCCGGCGCCACGTACAAGTTGCAATGCGCCCGAACGGTCTTGCCGCCCGCGTAGTTGGGGATGCACACGGCGGAGCGCGCGAACGTGCGGAGCGCGAGCGGTGCGTTCAGAAATGGATGGCGAGGCCGCCGAATACCGCGCGCCGGGTGCCGGGCGTGAAGTGGATATCGGGTACTCCGGCGGCGGCCTCGCCCGGAAGGCGCGACGTGAAGAAGAACTGCGCCTCGCGCCAGTCGACGTCGGTGAGATTTTCGATGCTGACGAAGGCCGTAAGCGCCTTGAACCGGTAGCGGGCCACGACATCGAACGCGGTGTAGCCGCGCGCCGTCTGACGCCGATCTTCGTCGGCGAAGCGGTCGGCGAGGTGACGCATGGCGAGGCTCGCGGAGAATCCCGCGGGGAGCCGGGCCGTGAGGTCGGCGCGGGCGGTGAGCCGCGGCGCCAGCGGCACCGCGTGCCCATCGTCGAACTGCGCGCGGCTCGTGGTCACGTCACCGGAGAACGTGAGCCAGTCGAGGAGCTTGACACGGGTGGCGAACTCCCAGCCCTCGCGATGACTGGGGCCGCGGGCTTCCGTGGTTCCGGCGTCGCCGACGAACACGAGCTCGCTCGCGAGATCGAGCACCCAGTACGTCACCGACAGCTCGACGCGCGGCACCAGCCTCGACTTGATACCGAATTCGTAGCCGCGCGCGGTGGGCAGCGCCGTCCGCTGCGGATCGGCGATCACGGCGCGGGCGTCGTTGCTGTGGAAGCCTGTCCCGAAGTTGGCGAAGAACTCGGTCGCGGACCAGGGCCCGAGGATCAGGTTCGCCTTCACGTGCGGACGGGCGCGGGTGGCGTGACCGCTGCCGTCGCCACCGACCGTATCGACGCGCGAGGCGACGTCGTACGTGAAGATGTCACCGCGCACGCCGCTCACGATCCGGAGCCAGCGCACGGGAACGACATCCACCTTCAGGAACGGGGAGTAGGACTGCTCGACGACGTCGACCTTCTGCTGCGTTTCCGTCACGTGCCGCTGCTGGGAGCGGGCGAGGACGATGCGCGGGGTGTCGATGCGGTACTGGACTCCGGCGGTGGCTATGACGTCCGCGTCGAGGACCCGGACCGTGTGCTCGTACTGGGCGTCGAGGCCGGCGAGGAGGCGGCGATCGCGCTGGTTGATTTGATCACCGCCCTCGGGGTTTTCCAGGAAGAACGTGAAGTTATTGAAGAGTGTCAGGAAGTAATAGCTCGCGTAGCCGTGCACCGAAAGCGTCTGACTGTCCGACAGCCGCCAGCGCCAGTCGACGTTCACGTTGGCGCGCTGGGTCTCGCCACCTTCCGTCGGGTCGATCGCGCCGAAGCGCGAGATGAGACCGGCGCGCACGGCGCGGGCGGGAATCTGTCCGGAACCGTGCCACGATGCGCTGTAATACGACGCCCACAGCGCAAGCTCCATGCCCTCCGCCAGTGTCGCCGTCGCCTTTGCGAACGCGTTGTACCGCTGATAGCGGTTGGGATGTTCGAACGGGCCGTCGCTGTGATACGCCTCGAACGCAAAGGCCGTCTTCAGCACACCGCGCGTCGGTGAGAGCAACGTCAGATAGCGCTGGGTGTTGAACGCGCCGCCTCCGGCTTGGACGACGTTCTCATCGAAGACGTCACGGGTGAGGAAGCGCACGGCGCCCGCCGTCGCAAAGTCGCCGAACTCGACGAAGTACGGGCCCTTCAGTCCTTCGACCAGCTTCACGGTCTCCGGAATCAAGAAGTGCAGGTCGGCATAGCCTTGGCCGTGGGCATGGCTGCGCAGATTGACGGGCAAGCCGTCCACGAAGAGTGCGACGTCGGTGCCGTGGTCGGCGTCGAAACCGCGCACGAAGTACTGATCGGCCTTGCCGCCGCCCTGATGCTGGCTGATCACGAAGCCCGGGATCAGGCGCACGACGTCAGCGGGCCGGCCCTGTGGCAGCAACTCGAAGTCCTGGCCCGGGATGAAAATCTCCGAGGAGGCGGCGACGGGAGGCGGCGCCGTGATGCGGACGGGGGGAAGGACGGGCTCGTCGCTCGCCGGTGGTGTTTGGGCGCTCACAGCCGTGACGACAATGAGACCCGCGATCAGCACCGACACCGCGCTTGCGCGCGCGAGTCGCGTCGCGGGTCTGATCGGCATGGCTCACGTCATAGCACGGGAATTCGACCGCGGTCGAGCGGGTTCCCGCTTGAAGTGCGGGTCAGCGCGCGGCGGGGGGCTCGGAGTCGGCGGGAAACGTATGGCCACCGCGCTTGGCGATCTCGCGGACGACCTGGTTGATACGCTCCACGGCCACGCGAATGCGCTCGGTGGCCTGATTCGTGGCGTCGCCGGGAGCCCGGATGGACAAAAGATCGGCGCTGCCGAGGATGACGGCGAGCGGGTTGTTGATCTTGTCGCCGAGGTAGTCACCGAGCTCGCGCAGGAGCTTCAGCTCCGCCGCCTCCACCGTCATGTCGGCCCGTTCGCCGAGGGCGCGGCGCTCGGCATCGAGTCGATTCACCACCGCGTCGAGGGCGCGCGCGCTCGACGAGACGGCTTCCCGCACTTCTTGCTGTTCACCGGGAATCGAGGAGAGCACCACCTGGTGATAGCGGCGCGTGAACTCGGCGTCGTCGCGCAGCTTCCCGAGCGTCTCCGTGTACTGATCGCGGACGGCGCGATTGACGAGCGCCTCCACCTCCTTGGCGACGTCGCCGGGGGCCACGTCCTTCGCGTCCAGGTAGGCGGTCGCGCCCAGATCCATGCCGAGAGCGTGGGCGGGCGCGTCGATGAAGATGCTGCTGTAGAAGATGAAGGGCAGGCGCGACCAGCGCGCGCTCGTCCGCAGCGTGCGGCAGAGCTGGAAGCCGTCCATCTTCGGCATGCGGACGTCCGAGACCACCGCGTCCACGTCCTGGCCTTCGAGGAGCGCGAGGGCGGCGACGCCGTCGGGAGCCGTGATGACCTCGTGACCGGCACTGCCGAGGAGCAGTGTGAGGAGCCGACGGTGCGGGGAGGAATCGTCCACGACGAGGATCCGCATCCGTTCCGATCATAGCGCACGTGGTCCCCCGGGCTGGGTTAGAATCCCGCTCCGACCTCGATGACGAGGCGCGAGCGGGAGTCCAATACCGGAACGACAACAAGGAGGCGCTCATGAGACGGGTTCTCGTCGTCCTCGCCGTGCTCGCATCGGTGTGCGGGGTGGGGTTCTACGCCGTCGCCCAGCAGAAGGACGCCCGTGACCTCAAGGTCTCGTACGGGGGCGGCACCTACCACGTCCTGCCGGCCACGCTGGAGACCACGCAGTGGGGCTGGCTCGACCCCAACGAGCCGCCCAAGCTCGCGGTCAACTCCGGTGACACCATCGCCGTCGAGACCATGATGCATGCCCACAACGCGATTCAGCCGGGCACCACCATGGAGGAGATCGTCAAGCTGCGCCTTGCCAATCCCGGGGGCGGTCCGCACTCCGTGACCGGTCCCATCTACGTGAACGGCGCGGAGCCGGGCGACGTGATGGAGATCCGGATCAAGAAGATCGTCCCCAAGGCGTTCGCGACCAACTTCCACCTCCCCGGCAGCCAGTTCCCCACCGTCGGCCAGCTCGGGCCCGAGTTTCCGCAGGGCTTCGTCCGCTACTACTATCTCGACTGGGACAAGCGGCAGGCCGAGTTCAAGCCCGGCGTCACGATCGACCTCCAGCCCTTCCCGGGCACCATCGCGGTGGGACCCGATCCCAACGAGCCGAAGGAGAAGGCGGGCCCCGCCATCCGCGACGCCAAGGGACGCACGAGCACGCTCCGGCCGTGGAAGAACGGCTCCAACATGGATCTGAACGAGCTCCAGGAAGGCTCGACGCTCTACCTGCCGGTGTTCGTCAAGGGCGGTCTCATCTGGACGGGTGACTCGCACTGCCGCCAGGGCAACGGCGAGGTGAGCCTCACCGCGCTCGAGTGCGCCTATCGTGAGATCGTGCTCCAGCCCGTGGTGCGCAAGGACATGAAGCTCGAATGGCCGCGCGCGGAGACGGCCACGCACTGGATCGTGATGGGCTTCGACGAGGACCTGAACGAAGCGATGAAGATCGCCACCCGCGAGGCCGTGAATTTCCTGGCCGGTCAGAAGATGGTGACGCTCAGCCGCGACGAGGCGTACGCGCTCACGTCGATGGTTGGTGATTGCCGCGTCACCCAGGTCGTGGACATCCGGAAGGGCGTGCACTGCATGATCCCGAAGGCGATCTTCACCAAGAAGTAGCGTGCTGGTCCCGCTCCTGGTGGCGGCGACGATCACGGTCGCCGCCACCACCACGGACCTCCGGGAGCTCGTCGCCGCCGTGGGAGGCGACCGCGTCCGTGTCGAGAGTCTCACCGACCCGCGTCAGGATCCGCACACGCGCGAGATCCATCCCCACCAGCTCGCGCTCCTCGGCCGGAGCGACCTCCTCGTACGCGTGGGGCTCGACCACGAGCCCTGGCTGGCGCGGGCGGCGAAATCCGTCCCGCCCCCGGCTCACGACGTGGATTGCTCCCGGGCGGTCGCGCTGCTGGGCACGGACACGCCGCGGCTCCGCGCCGACCGCGGCACCCACGTCCACGCCTTCGGCAACCCGCATTACTGGCTCGATCCGGAAAACGCGCACGGCATCACGGCCGCCATCGCGGACGCGCTCGCCCGCATCGCTCCCGCCGACCGCGCCGTGTTCGACGAGAACCGCCGTCGCTTTCTCGCCCGTCTCGACGCCGCCCTCGAACGGTGGCGGGCGCGCCTCGCGCCGCACGCGGGCGCACGCGTGGTCGCGGTCCACGACACCTGGCCGTACTTCGCGCGCCGCTTCGGGCTGGTGGTGGCGGGGACGGTCGAGGAGCGACCCGGCATCCCGCCCTCGCCCGCATACGTCGCCACGCTCATCGAGCGGATGCGCGCGAGCGGCGTGCGCCTGGTGGTGGCGGAGCCGGGGGCGCCCGCGTCGCTGGTCCGGCGCATCGCGGACGGCGCGGGCGCGCGCGTGGTGACGCTGGCGCCGTCGGTGGGCGCCGACCCCGAGGCCGGCGATTACCTGGCGTTGTTCGAGACGAACGTGACGCGGCTGGCGGCGGCGCTCGACAGTCTCCGATGACGCTGCCGCTCGAGCTGCTCCTCGTGCCGTTCCTCGCCTGCGTGGTGCTCGCCGGCATCCACGCCTACTTCGGGCTCCACGTGCTCGCGCGCGGGGTGATCTTCGTGGACCTCGCGCTCGCCCAGGTCGCCGCGCTCGGCATGACGGCCGCGCTGCTCTTCGGCCACGGCCCGCAGAGCGACGCCGCCTACTACTACGCCCTCGCTTTCACCGCCGTCGCCGCCGCCGTGTTCGCGCTCGCGCGGCGGCCGGAGTTGCCGCCGGGACCGCACGTGGTGCCGCAGGAAGCGCTGATCGGGATCGTCTACGCGGCGGCGGCCGCGCTCACCGTCCTCGCCCTCGATCGCGTGCCCCAGGGTGGCGACCAGATCAAGCAACTGCTCGTGGGCGGGCTCCTCGGCGTCACCGGGGAGGACGTCGTGCGAGTGGCGACGCTCTACGGGGCGGTCGCTCTCGTGCACTGGCTCTGCCGCCGCCCGCTCCTCGCGCTCTCTACCGGCGGCGCCGTGACCCACGCCCGGGCCTGGGACTTCTTCTTCTACTTCACGCTCGGGCTCGTGGTCACGAGCTCGGTGCGGATTGCCGGTGTCCTGCTCGTCTTCTCCTATCTGATCGTGCCCGCCGTGGTGGGGACCTGGGTCGCCGCCACGCTCGCGCGCCGGCTCGTGGTCGGGATGGCGGTCGGCGGCGCCGTGAGCGCGCTCGGCCTCGCCGCCGCCTTCGCGTGGGACCTGCCCACCGGCGCCGCCGTCGTCGCGACCTTTGCGGCCGTGCTCGCCGTGACCGCGCTCCTGCGCGGCGCCGTCGCCATCGTCCGGCGCCGGCGCCACGACCGCGTGCGTGTGCTCTCGGCGACGGTCAGTGTGGCGGGCGTGCTCGCGAGCCTGCTCGGCGCGAGCCTCGTCGTCTTTCCGGCCGCCGACCACTTCTGGCTCGACTTCACCGAACGGTGGGCACCGCCGGTGCGCGACGCGTTCCTCACACCGGGCGAGCGACAGGTGTTCGCGGACGCCACCGCCGCGATCGCGCGGGGGACGGAAGAGCTTCGCCGCCTGCGGGGCATCCAGGCCGACGCGCAGTGGGGGACACGCGATCTCGCCCCCGAGCAGCGCGAGCGGCTCGGACAGTTCCTGGCTGGCCGGGACGAGCTGGTCGCAGGAGATCGCCTCGTTCTGCGATCGCTGCGGCAGCGTGCGCGCGAGCGGCAGCGCTTCGTGCTCGGTATCCCGCTCGCGCTGGCAGGTGCGGTGGTGGCCGCGACGGCGGTGATCGCCCGCCATCGACGCCGGCGTCGCGGTGCGGATCCGGGCTCCCTCACCGCGACGCCAGGAGAACCGGTGTCTAGGACGTCACGCTGTTGAATTCGAGGGACTGGGTGGAGCGCAGGCGGCGCATCACCTCGTTGAGCGGCTCGTGCATCTGGCTCAGGTGCTCCATGACCTTGCTGAACGCCTCGGTCATCGTCACCTGCTCGTTGCGCACGAATTCCTTCTCGGACTGGAGATCAGCGATCTCCTTGCGCAGCTCGTGAACTTCGTGGCGAAGGCGCTCGGCTTCCTGCTCCGCCCCTTCCGCCCGGCTGCGCAGGCGATCCCGGTCGTCGAGCAACCCGGGAACGATCCGTCCGATGAGGTACTGACTCTCCTCGATCCACCGGGTCACGCGCTGGCGCTCTTCCGCGACGTCCACATCTCCCATGCTGGTGCTCCCTTGCCCTTGTGGGCACTCCGATTGGTGTCGCTCTTCGGCGGGGCCTGAGGACGCCGAGGCGTGGCACGGCGTCACGACGACCGAGTGAAAGCGGAGATCCCGCTTCAGGGCCTGGTGGTGTCGTCGCTCCGTCTGCTCTCGCGCCGGCCGGCGCATCTCGACGGAGTCCCGCGTCTCCGTCTCGCGCCGATCGAGGATCACGTCGACCTTCCGGTCCGCGTGGAAGCGCTGCTTCAAGAACTCGTAGAGGCTCTGCTGATTGCGCGCGACGATGACGAGATAGCGCACGCCGTGGTCCGTGGCCGCTTCGCTCGCGTCCGCGGCGGGCTCGGTAGCGTCCGCGGCCGGCATCGGCTCGCGCACGCGTCCCCACGACGGCGTCAGCATGCACTGTGCGAGGTACAACGGGAAGAACATCGGAAACAACGTCGGAAAAATTCTCGGGGGCGTGTCTCGATCTTGCAGTTCGTTACGCCTCTTGCTCTAGCAAATCTCTTGTGCACGGACTCTATCACGGGTGATGCAGTAGTCGTCAAGGAGAACAAGCGTTGAACGCGCTCGAACGGCGCGCGCGTGTCAGTCTTTGCATCGCCGCCGCCACGCTCGCCATCCAGAACGGGATCGTGATGTCGTTCGCCGTCCTCTACTTGCCGCTCGTGAGCGAGTTCGGCGCCTCGCGCGGCGACGTGGCGACCGTGCATTCGGCGGTGCTGCTTCTCGGCGGCATGGCGGCGCCGGTCGTGGGATGGGGCTTCGATCGACTGGGACCGCGCCATCTGTTCCAGGCAGGCGCCGTGCTCGCCGCGCTCGCGTTCGTCGCGGCCAGTCGTGCCCCGTCGCTCACCGCGCTCGTCGTCACCTACGGAGTGCTGGGCGGGCTCGGCCTCGCCACGCTCGGCAGCCAGGCCAACCTGGCCGTCGCTGCGCTCTGGTATCCTCGCGCGCGCGGCCGCGCGATCGCCGTCGCCGATCTCGGCACCGGCCTCGGCGCCTTCGCCTTCATTCCGCTCGCGCAGGCGCTGGTGGAACGCGTGGGCTGGCGGGGAACGTTGCTCGTGTGGGCGGCGCTATTGGTGACGGTCGTCGTGCCGCTGAACACGTTTCAGCGGCTGCCGGCGGGCGAGGCGGTGACGGCGCCGCCGTCGCTCCACGCCGACGCCCGCGTGCGCGATGCGCTCCGCGCGGCGCCCTTCTGGTGGCTGGTGGGCATGCGCTTCTTCGCGGCGTGCGCGTTTCCGCTGATCAACACCCACATGGTCGCCTACGCGATCGGACGCGGGGTGCCGCCGCCGGCAGCGGCGACCGCGCTCGGCGCCGTGAGTTTGGTGTCCCTCGCCGGCCGTCTCAACACGGGCTGGCTCTCCGATCGCATCGGACGCGCGCCCGCGCTCACGCTCACGTACAGCAGCGCCGCCGTCGGCATCGGTTGCCTCGCCGCGCTCGCGTTCGGCGAGGCGCCGGTGTGGCTGGTGCTGTACGTCCTGTTTTACGGGCTCGCGCAGGGATCGAGCGGGATCGTGGGGTCGGCCGCCGCCGTCGATGTGTTCGGCGGCCGATCGTTCGGCGCGATCTACGGGTGGCTCTCGCTGTCCGGTGGCCCCGGCGAGGCGCTCGGCGCGTGGGCGGGAGGCCGGATCTTCGACGTGACCGGCGGCTACCTGCCGGCGTTCGCCTTCGCGGTCGCCTCGCTCGCGGCCGGACTCTTCTGCATCTGGCGCGTGCGATCAGCGAGATCGACGTAGAGCTCGATCTCGTGGCCGTCGGGGTCACGAATCGAGAACGAGCTCGCGGTGTCGCCGAAGGGGACGAGGCCGTGGCGCTCCACCCAGTGGCGCGCGGCGGAGAGATCGGCCAGCGAGCTGCCGACGTCGAACGCGATGTGATAGAGGCCGGGCACGCCCTTCGGCTGCGGCCCCGGGCCGTCGGCCCGCTTCAGCTCGCAGGACACGTCGTGGTGATGGCGGCCCGCCGAGAAGAAGACGATGCGTCCATCCTTCGCGGTGCCGGTCTCCGCGAGCCCGAGGAGGTCGCGGTAGAAGCGACGGGATGCGTCGAGAGCGTTGACGAAAAGCGATACGTGACCGAGTTCACGAACGCGCACGCCTTCGCGCTCGGGGTCCATCGCGCAGTTAGTGTACCATTGGCTCGTCATGCTCGAGCCGAAGCCGGCGGCGTACGAGGCCACCGTCGCTCCATCGTTCCTTCCCGCCGCCGAGCGCATCCGTCCCCACACGCGTCTGATCGCGTTGCTTGCGCTCGGACACCTGGTGACGGACGTCGCGCAGGGCTCGTTGCCCGCGGTGTTGCCGTTCCTCAAGAGCGCGCATCATCTCTCCTACGCCGAGGCGGCCGGCATCATGCTCGTCGCGAACGTGACGTCGTCGATCATCCAGCCCGGCTTCGGATATCTCTCCGATCGGACGGCGCGGCGCTGGATCTTGCCCACGTCGATCTTCATCTCCGGCGTCGGCATCGGCCTCACGGGCGTGGCACCCGGCTATCTCAGCGTGCTCGCGCTCGTGCTCGTCATGGGCCTCGGCGTGGCCGCGTGGCATCCTGAAGGCTACAAGACGGCGACGGGCGTGGCGGGCGACCGCAAGGCGACCGGGCTCTCGTGGTTCTCGCTCGGGGGGAACATCGGGATCGCGCTCGGCCCGCCGGTGATCACCGCGCTCATCACGGGCTTTTCTCTGACGGGAACGCTCGGACTCGTCGTGCCCGCGATCCTCGTAGGTGGCGTCATGCTGCTCGCGTTGCCGGCGGTCACGCGCGCGTCGGCGGCCCGGCAGACGAGGATCGCGGCGGGCGGCGCCGGCGCCAACATGCCGGGGGCGATGGCGCTTCTGATCTTCGTGGTCACGATCCGCTCGTGGTCACAGCTCGGGTTCACGACGTTCGTGCCGTTTTACTACGTCGATTACCTGAAGGCCGATCCGCGGTTGGTGGGGCCGCTGCTGTTCGTCTTCCTCGGCGCGGGCGCGCTCGCCACCGTGGTCGCCGGTCCGCTCGCCGACCGCTGGGGGGCCCGGACATTCATGCAGTGGGTGTTCCTGGCCGCGATTCCGTTCGGCGTGCTGTTCCTCGAGATGCGCGGCCCCCTCGCCTTCCTGATGCTCGGCCTCTTCGGCGCCGTGCTGACGTCGAGCTTCTCCGTCTCCGTGGTGCTGGGCCAGGCGTACCTGCCCCGACACGCGGGCATGGCCTCGGGCCTGATCGTCGGCCTTGCCATCGGGACGGGCGGTCTCGGCGTCACCGCGCTCGGCTGGATCGCCGATCACCAGGGACTCCCGACAGCACTCTGGATCAGCGCGCTCTTGCCGCTGGTCGGGTTCGTCGCCACGCGCTTCCTGCCGCCACCGCGCACCGCGTGATCGAGCCGCGCCGGGCATGAACGACGGGGCAGCGTTCCAGGACGGTGAGCAGGTCCTGCTCATCGATCAGCGCGGCAAGCGTCACCTGATCTTCCTGCGCAAGTCGGAGACGTTTCACTCCGACCGGGGCTGGATCCCGCACGACGGCGTGATCGGGCAGCCGGAAGGGAGCTGGGTCCGCAGCTCGCTCGGTCTTCGCTATCTGGCGCTGCGGCCGTCGCTCGCCGAATACGTGCTCGAGATGCCGCGCGGCGCCCAAGTGATCTATCCCAAGGACCTCGCGATGATCCTGTTCTCGGCCGACATCTATCCCGGATGTCGGGTGCTCGAAGCGGGAACGGGGTCGGGCGCGCTCACGCTCGCGCTGCTGCGCGCGGTCGGCCCCGACGGCCACGTGATCACGTACGAGCAGCGAGACGAATTCGCCCGCCGTGCCCTCGCCAACATCCACATGCGGATGGGCGAGGTCTCCAACCTCACCGTCCGGCTGCGCCCGGTGGAGGAAGGACTCGCCGAGGAGTCGCCGGTGGACCGTGTGCTGCTCGATCTCCCCGAGCCGTGGCGGCTCACGCGTGCGGTGGCCGACGTGCTGCGTCCGGGCGGGGTCTTCCTCTCCTACGTGCCCACCATCATTCAATCGCATCAGGTATCGGAGGCGCTCAGCCGGGAGCCGCAGTGGGCGCTCGTGGAAACGTTCGAGACGCTCGTCCGCCCTTGGAACATCGAGGGACAGTCCGTCCGCCCGTTCCATCGCATGGTGGCCCACACCGGCTTCATCACGGTGGCCCGGCGCGTGGTGCCCGAGGAAGGCGCCGCCACCCCCCGTCTGCCCCAACCCGACCGCGAATAGCGCCGCGCCGGGGCCGACGTCCGCCGGAGGCTCGTGATACGCTTTCGAGATTGAAGCCATGCGCGGCGCTTCCGCAGAGCAGTGCGCGACATCCTCATAGACCAGTCCCGACGATCAAGGAGTTCAGATGATCGGAGTCATGCGACGGTACCGGCGATCACTCCAGGTGAGCTTGCTCCTGGTGATCGCCGCCTTCGTGGTGTCGTCCGTGGTGGTGTTCGGCTCCGGCACGCGCGACACCGGCGGCCGCCTCGGCGACGCGGTGGCGGTGGTCAACGGCGAGCGGATCCCCCATGACCGCTACGAGCGCGCGTATCGCGCCTACGTGAACACGTACGCGCAGGCCACGCGCGGGCAGTTCACCCCGGACATGGCCGAACAGTTCGGGGTGCCGCAGCAAGTCGTGGACGCGCTCGTGCAGGAGGCGCTGGTCGTCCAGCGCGCGCGCGCGGAGGGCCTGGAGGCGTCGGACGAGGAAGTGAACGCCCAGGTGCACACGATTCCGGTGTTCCAGGAAAACGGGCGCTTCACGCGCAAGCGCTTCGACGAGGTCCTGAAGCGGGCGGGGCTGAGCGAGAACGCCTTCGTGACCGACGTCCGGCGCGAGCTCACGCTCCGCAAGGTCCAGGGGCTCGTGCGCGAGGGTGTGAAGGTCTCGGACGCGGAGCTGCAGCAGGCGTTCGTGGCGCGGAACGAGGAAGTGCGGGCGATGTGGGCGCTGGTGGAGCTGGCGCCGCTGATGACGGCGGCGACCGTCACCGACGCGGAGCAGGAAGCCTACGTCAAGGATCACCCCGCGGAATTCCGGCTGCCGGAGCGGCGCAAGGTGCAGTACGTGGCCTTCCACCCGAAGGACTTTCCCGTGTCGGTGACCGAGGCCGACATCGAGAAGTACTACACCGAGCACGCGCGCGAGTTCGAGACGCCCCGGCAGGTGAAGGCGGCGCACGTGCTGGTGGCGGTGCCCCAGACGGGCGGCAGCGAGGCCGAGGACAAGGCCCGCGCGAAAGTGGCCGACGTCATCCGGCGCGCCCGCAACGGCGAGGACTTCGCGAAGCTCGCGCGCGAGGTGTCAGAGGATCCGGGGTCGGCTCCCAACGGCGGTGAGCTCGGCTGGGTCGGCCGCGGGGAAGTGGTGCCGCAATTCGAGGAGCCGCTGTTCAAGCTCGGTAAGGGCGAGGTGTCGAAGGAGCCCGTCCGCACGCCGTTCGGTTTCCACGCCATCAAGGTGCTGGACATCCGCGAGGGTGGGCGCAAGACGCTGAAGGAGGTCGCCCCGCAGATCCGGCAGCGGCTCGTTACCGCGGCCGCGGAGTCGGCGGCGCGCGCCAAGGCCGAGGAGACGAAGCCGGTGCTGCAGGCGGCGGCCGATTTCAAGGCGGAGGCGCGAAAGCTCGGCCGCGAACCGGTCGAGACGACCATCTCGCGCATCGTGCAGGTGCCCGGTCGAACGGATCCGCTCGAAGAGGCCGCGTTCTCGCTGGCGGTGGGCGGAGTCTCCGTGCCGACACAGACGCCGGCCGGGTTCGTGGTGCTGAAGGTGGTGGAGGCGCTGCCGGCGGCGGTTCCGCCCCTCGGCGAGATCAAGGACAAGGTCGCCGCCGCCGTGAAACGCGAGAAGGCGGAGGCGGTCGCGCTCGAGCGAGCGAAGAAGCTGGCGGCCGACGGCCGGAGCGGCGACTTCGCAGCCGCGGCGAAGGCGGCGGAGGCGAGCACCGGCGAGACGCCGCGCTTCTCACGGACGCGGCCGGCGGAGCGGTTGCCCGGCGATGCGATGCTCGCCGCCCTCCAGACTCCCCAGGGCGGTGTCACCGATCCCGTGAAGACGCAGCAGGGATACTACGTGCTCAAGGTCACGAGCCGCGTCGCGCCCGACGTGAGCGGTCTCGCCGCCGAGCAGGAAAAGCTCTCCCGTGACGTTCTCGCGCAGAAGCAGAGTCAGGCATGGGAGGCATGGGTGAGCGCGGCGCGGGCGGGAGCGAAGATCGAGACGAACGCCCGGATCGCGGCGCCGCGCCGGAGCTGACCGTAGCGCCGGGCGGCGCCGTCAGCGAGGCGCGCCCGACGTCCCCGGCGCCGGGAGCGGCGGTTCCGGCGCGCGTAGCCGGCGCCCCCATCCGAACCGCACGCGAGGCACGCGGACGCGCGCGAAGGCGGGCAGCCCCCGCAGGTCGTCGAACATCGAGTAGATCACCGGCGTCACGATGAGCGTCACGAGCAAGCACAGCGCCTGACCGCCCACGACCACGGTGGCGAGCGACGCGCGCGACGCCGAGCCATCGCCGCGGCCGAGCGCCACCGGCAACATACCGGCAATGATCGCGAGCGTGGTCATCAAGATCGGACGAAGCCGCGCCCGGTCCGCCTCCATCTGCGCTTCACGCCGCGGCATGCCGCGTGCCCTCAGGACGTTCGTGTAGTCCACCTGGAGGATCGCGTTCTTCTTCACCACGCCCATGAGCAGGAACAAACCCATGATCGAGTAGATGTTCAGGGTCGCGGTGGGCACGCCCATCGCGTCCAGGGCCCACAGCGTGAAGAGCCCGAAGGGGACGGAGAGGAACATCGACCACATGATCGTGATCGGGTGGATGAACGACTCGAACTGGGCGGCGAGGACTATATAGATGAAGGCGAGCGACAGCGCGAGCGCGATCAGGAAGTTGAAGATCGCCTCCTGGAGGAGCTTGCCGCGGCCGCTCGTGACGATCCCGTACTCCGCCGGCATGTTCTGGCGGCGCACCGCCACGTAGGCCTCCCGGTACGCCTCCGCGAGCGGCTTCCGGTAGAGGTTCGAGATGATCGTGATCGACCGCTCCTGCGCGTAGCGCTCGATCTGTCCCGGGCTCATGCCGCTGCCGAACGTGGTGATGTTGGAGAGCTTCACGAGCCGGCCGTCGGCGGCGGGCACGTAGAGGTTCGGCAACGTGGCCGGCCCGCTCCGGAAGCTCTCCTGGAGCCGGAGCCGAACGTCGTACTGCTCGCCGAGCTCCCGGAAGAACCCCACCTTCTCGCCGCCCACCATCGTGCGCAGGGTGGTGGCCACCGCGTCCGCGCGCACGCCGAGGTCGGAGGCCTTGTGGCGATCGATGTGGACCTGCACTTCGGGCTGACGGTACGCCTGGGCGGTGTCGAGATCGACGAATCCGGGTTTCGTCGCGAGCTCCTTGATCACCCCGCGCGCGTGCTCCTCGAGGCGGTTGAGATCGGGACCGCGCAGGATGAGGTTGAACGGGGTCTGGCGGAAGCCGCCGCCCGCGATGAGGCTGATCTGCTGCGCGCTCACCCGCATGCCGGGGAAGGCGGCCAGGCGTGACCGCACGTCCTGCTTGATCTGCTCCTGCGTGCGCGTCCGCTCGCGGAGCGGCTTCAATCCCACGTAGATCGAGACGTCGGAGACGTTCGACTGCGCCTGCCCGCGCACGCCCGCGGTGGAGAAGAGCGTCATCACCTCCGGCACCTTGCGGATCTCCTCCTCCATGGCCTGGATGAGGGTGGCGGTGCGCGCGAGCGACGAGCCGGGCGGCGCCTCCGCCACCACCTCGAACTCGCTCATGTCGTCGTCCACGACGAACTCGACCTTCGAGCGCGTGAGCAGGAAGTAGCCGGCGACGAGGATGAGCACGCTCACCACCATCACGATCCACCGCCGGTCGAGACACCAGCCGAGCAGCGTCTCGTAGGCGGCCTCGAGCTTTCCGTAGAAGCGGCCGCTCTCGCCGTGGCCGTGGCGGCCGGCGGCGGTCCCCGCGCCACGGCCGGCGAAGATGCGGGCGCCGAGCATGGGCGTGAGCGTGAAGGCGACGAGCAGGGACACCATGATCGCGAATGTCGCGGTGAGGCCGAAGGAGTTCCAGAACTTGCCCACGAGCCCACCCATGAAGGCGACGGGCAAGAAGATCACCACGAGCGAGATGGTGGTGGCGGTCACCGCGAGCGCAATCTCGCGCGTGCCCACGATGGCGGCCTCGAACGGGCTCCGGCCCTCCTCGTCGATGTGCCGGTAGATGTTCTCGAGCACGATGATCGCGTCGTCGATCACGATGCCGGTCGAGAGCGAGAGGCCGAGCATGGTGAGGTTGTTCAGCGTGAAGCCCGCCATGCGCATGGCCGTGAAGGTGGCCACGATCGAGCACGGGATGGCGAGGGCGGCCACGAACGCCGGCCGCAGCTTTCGCACCGACGCGAAGAAGACCATGGTGACGACGATGGCGATGGTGGTGACCTTCAGGAGCAGCTCCGCATCACCGGCGAGGAACGCCGCGCCCACGGCGCCCACGATGAGCGCCACCGCGGCCGTCTCCCACCACACGAGCCGCCCGATGAAGACGGCGACGATGAGGCTGGCGAGGAGCCCGCCGAGGAGCAAGTGGTCCTGGACCTCGTGGATCGAGCGTTTGATGAAGCGTGAAAGGTCGCGGACGATCTCGAACTTGATGTCTTGCGGCAGCCCTTTCTGGATGTCGGCGAGGGCGGCCTTGAGCCGGTCCACCACCGCCACCGTGTTCGTCCCCGACTGCTTCCGGATGACGAGCGAGATCGCGTTGCGGCCGTTGAGGCGCGAGAGCGTGCGTGGCTCCTCCTCGCCGTCGATGACGCGGCCGATGTCGCGCACGCGCACCGGGCCACCCTTGAGGTCGGCCACGATCAACTCCTCGAAGCCGGCCGGCGTCTCGATCCGCCCGAGCGTGCGCACGCCCTCCTCCCGCGGGCCGCCGGTGAGACGCCCGCCCGGGATCTCGACGTTCTGGCGCGCGAGCGCGTCCTTGACCTGCTGCATGCTGAGGGCGTAGGCGGAGAGCTTGTCGGGGTCCATGAAGACCTGGATCTCCCGCTTGCGCGCACCCACGATCGTGATCGCACCCACGTCCTTCACGGTCTCGAGCCGCCGCTTGATGCGCTTGTCCGCGATCTCGGTGATTTCGCGCGCCGACCGCTGGCCGGAGACGACCACCGCCATCACCGGCGCCGAGTCGGGGTCGGCCTTCTCGATGACCGGTGTCTCCGTGCCGGGCGGGAACTGGGAGAGGATCGCGCCCACCTTTTCGCGCACGTCGTTGGCGGCTTCCTGGACGTTGCGCTCGAGGACGAAGGTGGCGAAGACCTGGGACTGTCCCTCGATGGTGCTCGAGCGCAGCTCGTCGAGGCCGGCGATCGTGTTCACGGCCTCCTCGATCTGCTTGGTGATCTGGCTCTCGATCTCTTCCGGAGACGCACCGGGGAGCTGGGTGGTGATGGTGATGGTGGGCAGGTCGACCTTCGGGAAGATATCGACGCCGAGCTGGGCGAAGGAGGCGAGTCCGAGCACGACCAGGGAGACGAGCAGCATCGTCGTGAAGACGGGCCGGCGGACGAAGACCTCTAGCGCGGACACGCGGGGCCGTTCACTTCGCGGTGACGGCGACGGGGGCGCCGTTGTAGAGCGAGGGCAAATTCGAGGTGGCGACGGCCTCGCCGACCTTCACGACGTCGATCTCGAGCCACTGATCGTGACGGCTGCCCGGGCGGACCAGCCGCTCCTCGGCTTTGCCGTTCGCCACCACGAAGATCTTGTTGAGCCCCGCCACCACCATGAGCGCGTCCGCCGGCACCACGACCACGTTCGCGTCCTCGCGGGTGAGCACGGCGCCCTTCGCGAAGAAGCCGGGCCGGAGCAGCCCATCCGGGTTGGGCACGCGGGCCTCGAGGGCCAGCGTTCGCGTCGCCACGTCCACGGCCGGCGCCACACGGAGCAGCGAGCCCGTGAACGTCTTGCCGGGATGCGCCTCCACCGTCAGCCGCACCGTTTGCGTGATCCGCAACTCGGGCGCGTGCCGCTCGGGAACGTTGCCGACGTACTTGAGCGGATTCGGGATGACGAGCGTGAACAGCGGCGTGTTCTCCTTCACGTACTCGCCGGCGGAGATGTGACGGCGCGCCACGTAGCCGTCGATGGTCGCGCGCACGGTGGTGTCGCCGAGGCGCTTCTGCATGATGCCGCGACTCGCCTCGCGCTGGCGCACCTGTGCCTCCGCGGTCTTGACCGCCGCCTGATCCGACTGGAGCTGCGCTTCCGCCACGCGCACCTGATCGGGATGCTGGTCGAGGGCCGCCTTCGTCACCGCGAGCTGGGCGCCCGCGATGTTGTGGAGGTTGCGCGCGTTGTCCACGTCGCGGGAGGCGATGAGCTCCTTCGCGAAGAGCTGCCGCGTGCGCTCCATTTCCGTCGCCGTCCACTCCACCTGCGATTGCGCGCGCGCCACCTCCGCCTGCAGCGAGCTCAGGTTGTCCTGCGTGCGCCGTAGCGCCGCCGCCGAGGCGAGGGCAGTCGCCCGCGCGCGTGCGAGCGACTCGCGGGCGGCGCTGAGGTCCGCTTCCGCCTGCTCCACGGCCAGGTCGAACTCGCGGCGGTCGTAATCGGCGAGCACCGCGCCCCGCGCCACCCGATCGCCGAGATCGACGCGGAGCCGGGTGATCGTCCCCGGCTGCTCGGACTTCGCCTGGATCTCCTCCCAAGCGACGAGACTGCCGCTCGTCTCCACCGCGCGCTGCACCCGGCGCACCTCTGCGCGGCCGACCGTGATCGGGATCGCCTGCGCTCCGCCCGGGGCGGTGGCGCTGTTCGCGGCGGGAGCGGAGGGAGTGGCGGGCGCGCGTGGCGCCTCGGCCTGGGAACGGTTGCACGCGGCGAGGAGGGGTAGCGCGAGGGTAAGAACCAGTACGAGGGCCCGGAGCATGTGGCCCCAGAGGGTAACGCATTATCCGGCGCGTGTTAAGGTAGCCCCATGGCGACGCCCCGGACGCCGATGACACGCGCGGGCTACGAGAAATTGAGCGAGGAGCTGGAGCGCCTCAAGCGCGTCGATCGGCACACCATCATCAAGGCCATCGCCGAGGCGCGCGCCCACGGCGACCTCAGCGAGAACGCGGAATACCACGCGGCGCGGGAGAAGCAGAGCTTCATCGAGGGCCGGATCGCGGAGCTGGAGACGAAAGTCGGGGGGGCGGAGGTGATCGAGCCGCCCACGACCGGCGACCGCATCACGTTCGGCTCCACCGTCCTGCTCGAGGACGAGAGCGGCAAGGAAGTGCGCTACCAGATCGTGGGCTCCGACGAGACGGATCCGGCTCGTGGCCGCATCTCGGTCCTCTCGCCGCTCGCGCGCACGCTCATCGGCAAGCGCGTGGGCGATTCCGTGAAGGCGCAGCTGCCGGGTGGCACCAAGAGCTTCGACGTCATCCAGGTGAATTTTCCGTGGGCGTGACGGCTGCCG
>Ga0114129_10004061_pt1 | contig 20662 bp, 24 predicted proteins | sample RhiMetdeltSRZDD1_FD_80071 | JGI IMG/M metagenome (GOLD analysis project Ga0114129, IMG submission 80071) | Populus rhizosphere microbial communities from Tennessee, USA - Rhizosphere MetaG P. deltoides SRZDD1 (version 2) (version 2) | ecosystem: Host-associated > Plants > Roots > Rhizosphere >... | reverse complement strand
TTCCGGTCCTGATCCAGGTCCAGTGGCCGCCTCATCGGCCGCCACAGATCGAGTCGGTAGTAAAAGCTCCTCGGTGTCGGACTCAGACCCAGCAGGAGCGGCGAAGGCGCACTCTGCCCGCCTACGGAGCTAGAGGGCGAACGTAACTCAGAATCGGATGTCATCGACTCGGTACGGCTGCGAGTCGGCATTACCGCGACAGTCGCGTTCCTTATCGGTCCGAGCGGCCTGCTGGCCACCGTCCGGATGGAAGCCTGGCCCTGCGATCTCGCCCATCCCGGCGGTTCGAATTAGCGACAGGAACGTCCCAGACTGGCTGTTGATTCAGCAATATGAGTACAGCGCCACAATGCCGCCTCAGTCAAGACCATGCGACTCCAAACGTCAACCGACCCGTGACGATGCAGCCGAGGTGCGGACACTGCAGGATCGCGGCTCGATGTCGATCATGAATCAGCACCGGGTGCCATAGGGGATATGTGATCTTGCTTTCGACTGGAGCGGCCAGCACCACGGACCCCTCTGTCCGCTCGGTCGTGCCGCCCGACTAGCATCTCTCTTCCGTGAAGATCAGCGCACGAAACCAGATCCGCGCCCGCGTGACCAGCATTACCCGCGGCGAAGCCATCGCGAACGTAGAGCTTGACGCCAACGGCACCCGGCTCGTCGCATCGGTGACGATCGAGGCGGTGAACGAACTCGGGATCGCCGAGGGAAGCGCTGTGACGGCCGTCGTCAAGGCCTCCGACGTCATCCTTGCCGTCGACAGCTGAGCTCGGGCCGCGCTCATTGAGTTTCGCCGCGCATCTACCACTCACCGGTCGGGCGAGGACAGACTTCCATTACCTGTCAGAACGTCGGCGCCGTAAACCTCCAGATCGGTCGCCTTCGCCGTCAGCCACACCTTGCGGCCGGAGGTTAGCTCGAGTTCTGAGACGGCGCTCGGCGTGACGTCCACGAGGGCAGACGGCTCGCCCTCCAGGTCGATCCGGACGCGATCGGTGAGCAGTGTGAGCCCGACGATGGTCGCCGGCCAGCTGTTGCGCGCGCTCGTGTGGGGTTGCTCGATGCTGACGACCACGGCCGACGGGCGGAGTGCGACGAGCACCTCGCCGTGCTGGCCGTGGTCGGGTACGACGAATGTGCCGCCATTGCGCAGCCTGACTTTCGGTCCGTCGACGTCTCCTGCATAGAGGTTCAGGCCGACCAGCTTGGCGACGTACTCGGTCGCCGGTCGCCGGGCGACCGCACCTGGTGTGCCCTCCTGCACGATCTTGCCTTCCTCGAGCACGAGGAGGCGATCGGCGAGCACGAGTGCCTCGAGGGGGTCATGGGTGACGAGGAGGCATGGTCCACCGAAGTCGGAGAGGTGGCGACGGAGCTCGGTCTGTACGTCAAGGCGGGTCCGCGCATCGAGCGCCGACAAGGGTTCGTCGAGCAACAGCAGTGCGGGGTTTCCGGCCAGGGCCCGCGCCAGCGCCACCCGCTGGGCCTGTCCTCCGGACAGATCGGCCGGCCGCCGGCCGGCGAAGCGCGCTAGGCCGAGCCGAGCAAGCCAATCCGATGCGGTCGCACGGGCCTCGTGTCGGTTGATGCCGCGCGCCCGAGGGGCAAAGGCGACGTTGTCGAGCACGCTCATGTGGGGAAAGAGCCGGTAGTTCTGGAAGACGAACCCGACCGGGCGCTCAGCCGCCTCCAGGAACTCGCCGGTGGCCGCGTCGTCGACCACCTGACCGTCGAGGAGAATTTGACCGCGCGATACAGGCATCAACCCGGCCACCGCTTTGAGCAGGGTGGATTTGCCGGAGCCGTTCGGCCCGAGAATCCCGAGCACCTCGCCGGGGGCCACAGCCAGGTTGACTCGCAGGGTGAATTCGCCGCGGCTCACCTCGGCGTCGACTGCGAGCTCTCGTCCGATCCCGGAGGTCACTGAGTCGAGCCGCCGCGTAGCCACTTGTCCCGCATCGTCACGAGCACAGTGACCGACACCAGCAGGAGTACGAGGCTGAGCACGACGGCGGCGTCGGGGTCGGTCTCGAGCGCGTAGTAGACCGCAATCGGCATTGTCTGCGTGCGTCCTGGAAAGCTCCCGGCGAAGGTGATCGTCGCGCCGAACTCACCGAGGGCCCGCGCCCAGCACAGCACCGCGCCAGCACCCAGCGACGGCGCGACCAGCGGGACGGTGATGCGGCGGAACACGGTCATCCTGCCTGCCCCTAGGGTGGCGGCTGCCTCCTCGAACCCCAAGTCGGCCGACCGGAGCGCCCCCTCCACGGTGATGATCAGGAAAGGCATCGCCACGAACGTCTCGGCCATGATGACGGCGGCCGGGCTGAACGGAATCGTGATGCCGAACCACTGGTCGAGGTACTGGCCGACAAATCCCTTACGCCCAAAGGCCAGCAGCAGCGCTACCCCGCCGACCACCGGTGGGAGCACCAGCGGCAATGTGACCAGCGCCCGAAGAATCCGCAGGCCAGGAAAGTCAGTCCGGGCCAGTACCCAAGCCAGCGGCACACCGATCACCAGCGACACGCCGGTCGCGACTGTTGAGGTCCACAGCGACAACCGCAGCGCCTGGGATGCGTCCGAGCCCCGCACGATGGACCACAGGTCCCCCCAGGGAGCTCGCAGAATCAGACCAACCAGGGGCAGCACGAGAAACGCAACCGAAATGAGTGCTGGTGCCAGCAATGGCACCGGCACTGACCGCGACCCGCCACCCTTGGTCGCTCGCCGCAGGCGCTCCCGCTGGCTCAACCGCGACGGTGTCGCCAGCGTGCTCACCATCGGATCCGCGCTTGTACCGGGCTTAGGGCGCTTGGAACCCTGCAGCGGTCAGCACACTTTCGCCTTCCGGCGAGAGCACCATGTCCACGAACGCCGCTGCTACGGCTGCGTTCCCGCTCTTGGTTAGAGCGGCGACCGGGTAGTCGGTGGAGGCATTGACATCGTCGGCAATCTCAACGCCCTTGACCTTCTCGCCCGCGGCCTTGACGTCGGTCACATAGACCATTCCTGCGTCTACCTCACCGAGCTGCACTTTGCTCAGGACGGACTTCACGTCGGGCTCGAGCGTGACCGGCTTCACCGTGATCTTGGCATTGGTGAAGACCTGCTGCGCGACCGAACCGCACGGCACCTGCGGCTGGCACAGCGCGGTCTTGACCGATGACTTTGCCAGGTCGTTGACCGAGGCGACGTGGGCCGGATTGCTGGGCGGGGTGGCGATCTCCATCTTGTTGGTCGCGAACACCTTCGATCCGGACGCGCCCCCGGCGCTAACGACCTGGTCCATGTTCTTCGGGCTCGCCGACGCGAATACGTCGGCGGGCGCACCAGCGTTGATCTGCTCCGCCAGGGCGGAGCTGGCCCCGAAACTGAACGTGACCTTCGTCCCCGGGTTGGCGGCCTCGAACTGTTTACCAATCTCGGTGAACGACTCGGTCAGCGAGGCGGCCGCAAACACGGTGATGTTGCCCGACAGCGACGCCGAGCTGCTCCCGCTCCCCGCCGAGCTGGGTGCGGAGCTCGTGCCGCTGTTCTCGTTGGAACCGCACCCCACGAGACCGACGGCAATCACGCAGGCGGTGAGAAGGGCGACTGCGAATCGTCGCATCAGAACTCCTTAGGTGTTGACCTCGCCTTCAGCGAGATCTGCGGTTCCTCGGTATCTCAACCGAGACGTTGGTCGCCTTTACAGCTGCCACCACCAGCACACCGGGCTCTAGCCCCAGGTCATCAGCAGCCTCGCGGCTGAGCAGCGACACGAATCGGTGTGGCCCGGCCTGAATCTCCACTTGCGCCATCACCGTGTCCCGCACGACGCGCGTAACGAGCCCGGTGAACCGGTTTCGCATGGACTCCGCCACGACGACTTGGCCGGCAGGATCCTCACTGGACTCGGCAATCTCTTCAGCAAAGCGAGCGAGCACTGCGCCATCGATCACGTGCCGACCTGACAGGTCGGTGGATGTCGTAATCCGCCCAACCTCAGCCCAGCGCCGGACGGTGTCGTCGCTCACCCCAAGGAGCTGGGCGGCTTCCTTGATCCGAAACGCAGGCACATCGCGACTGTAGCCGCATTATCGGCGTTTCGATAGAGTTTCAGTTGCATTTGCTCCACTATCAGATCGAAATAGATGCAGACGCGCGACGACGCGCACGACGTATGCCAATGATCACAGATCCCGAGGTCGAGGCGAATACGCTCCTGCCGGCGACGCTCGAAAGGCCACAGTCCCCGCCTCGGCGCGGTGGGGATCCCCGCTAAGCGGCACGTGCGCAACGTGACCGGTCCAATGACGTTCACGCAATGTTCCGTTTGCGACCAGACGGCAACAGATCTTTCTGCTACTTTCCCTTGACGTGAGGACCCGGCGAGGGACGGTTCGCGGTCGCCGTGCGCGGGAGAAGATTCGCAGACACGACTTCGGCCGCATTGCAGTTGTGGGGGAAGCCGAATGATGTTCTCCATGTGCCCGATTCCCATCGACCTGCGCTACGGCGACTACGTGCCGGCAATGGGTCGAGCCTGTGCCGGACCGGGCCTTGCTTTGCATCCAGTGCTGTCCAATCTGGTTGCCTGCGAGAACCTCGTCACCCGTGCCGCGGAAGGCGTCAGCAACATCACCTGTCGGTAGGAACTCGATCCAATCTGTGGGGGCTTTCATGGCGCTGTCCGAAACCAGACCACGCATCACCGTCCTAGGCACCGGATACCTGGGCGCCACGCACGCGATCTGCATGGCCGTTCTCGGGCATGAGGTCCTCGGCATCGACAGCGACAAGCAGAAGATCGCCGCACTCGCAGACGGTCGGGTCCCGTTTTACGAGCCGGGGCTGCCCGAGATGCTGCACAAGGCCCTGGACTCCGGTCGCCTGCGGTTCGGCACCGACCTCGCTGAGGCGGCGGGATTCGGCGACGTGCACTTCGTCTGCGTCGGCACGCCCCAGGCCAAGGATTCACCGGCCGCCGATCTGAGGTACGTCAACCAGGTAGTCACCGACCTTGCCCGGCACCTGCACCGGCGCTGCCTGGTCGTCGGCAAGTCCACCGTGCCGGTCGGTACCGCGGCCCGGCTGACCCGGCTGCTCCAGGACGCCGCGCCCTGCGGCGCCGACGCCGAGCTCGCTTGGAATCCGGAGTTCCTGCGCGAGGGCTTCGCTGTCGAGGACACGATGAGTCCGGACCGGCTGGTCTTCGGCGTGGTGTCGGAGTGGGCCCGATTCCAGCTGGAGGCTGTGTTCGCTCCGTTGCTGGCCGACGGCGTACCGCTGGTGGTAACTGACCTGGCCACTGCGGAACTGGTCAAGGTGTCCGCCAACTCGTTCCTGGCGACGAAGATCTCGTTCATCAATGCGATGGCTGAGGTGTGCGAGGTGGCCGGGGGCGACGTCCAGGCACTGGCCACGGCACTCTCGTACGACCCGAGGATCGGCGGCCGGTTCTTGCGTCCCGGCCTTGGGTTCGGCGGCGGGTGCCTGCCGAAGGACATCCGGGCCTACATCCACCGGGCCAACGAGCTTGGCGTGGGGCAGGCAGTGTCGTTCCTGCGCGAGGTGGACGCGATCAACCAGCGGCGGCGGCAGCGCACCGTGGACCTGGTCCGCTCGCAGGCCGGCGGTTCCTTGCGGGACGTGCCCGTGTGCGCACTGGGTGCGGCGTTCAAGCCGGACTCCGACGACATCCGCGACGCGCCGGCTCTCGATGTCGCCCGGCTGTTGCAGGAGGAGGGCGCGATCGTACGGGTTTATGACCCGGAGGCTATGGACAACGCACGCCGTGCCTACCCGGACCTGCACTACGCCGGCAGTGTCGCGGAGGCGGCGGCCGGGGCGCGGGTGGTCGCGCTGCTCACGGAGTGGGACCAGTTCCGCCATATCGACCCTGCGTGGCTCGGCGACATCGTCGAGGTCCGCACGATTGTCGACGGACGGCATGCGTTGGACCCGGTCACCTGGCGCGCGGCCGGCTGGGACTACCGAGCCCTCGGCATCTCCTGACGGAGCTGGTCCAACACCGGCGAAGGGTCGGAAGGGCGAACCGCGCTCTCAGGAATCCGAACGTGGCGGCCCATTCATCCAATGCCGCGCCCTCAGCGGGGCTGCACGCGCTCGGCGACCCCATTCATGACGCGCACGAACTCGGTCGAGAGGCGATTCCAGTCGTATTCCCGCAGCGCAACTTTGTGTCCGTTGGCGCCCATCTGGCGTCGCAACTCGAGTTCAGCCAGCAACTTCAAGATCGCGTCAGTGGATTCCAAGATCACCAAAGTACCGGGGCTGGAGGTGTCCGGCCACCGAGGCCACCACAGTCCGCAGGGGCCTCCAGGTCGGGCCCACCATCAACAGACAGTGGCGTCGGGACGCAAAATCACGATGGTCCGGGCCCGACGCAGCTCGCTTGCGTCCGCGGTGGCAACGAAGCCGCGACCAAGCATCTCCACGACATCGGAATCAGCAACATCGTCGATGTGCGAACGGCCGTGGTTAAGAAAGCCAGTTCGGATCGGATGCGTTCCCCCGGCCCGATTCCTCGACGAGGATTTCTCGCTGCCAAGCCGGCGCTCGGCCGGTGCATTGCCAGTGACGGCAATGGGGATTCGCTGGCCGCGCGCGCAGGTTTACGACATCCGCCTTTTATGCCTTACCCGAAAGATCGCAGTACGCCCCGTGCCGCATCGTCGAGCCCATCCGGGCCCACGATGATCATTGTTGAGACGCCGTAGGTTCTCGTCATTGATGCGACTCGGGCAGCGACATGATCCGACCATTCCGCTGATTCCCCTGACCACGCGGTACGAGGCGTGACAAGCTCAACCAGGTAGCCGTAGCGGCGCGCTCGGCTGAAAGCCGGCACATCAAGCAGAAACACCGGCCGGAAACCTGCTCCCAGCAACTGCGTCTCAGCAACCTCATCGATCACGGCTTCAACGACCTGTCCGCTCGATCCATCGGTGCTGTTGCCATTGCTCAGTCCAACCAGGCTCAGCAAGATCACCGGCAGCCGCTCGGTGCCCAGGCCGGCCAGCAACCGGCCGGCCGTTAGTTCCAGCGGCGCTTCAACACGCGCCGCTGACCCGCGTGACCCCACAGCGAACAGCCGATAGGCCAGGGCCCGCGCCGTGCCACTGCGGCGGATCCGGGGGACGGTGCGGCGGCGTACCCAGTGATATCCCGGCATCCGTCGAGCAAGTCGAGCCGCCCGGAGCAGCTGATCCTCAACCACGACTGGCCTCTACTGCCGCGAGCTTGCGCAAATGCATAGCCGCGGCGCTTGCTCCATTGCCGCGATCAACTGAGGAAACCTTTGCCACCATGGCGTGCCCTCGCTCCAATAGATCACAAAGCAGCGGAGTCGCGACGTCCACGCTGACCCGCTCCATGACATGAGCCAATCCTTTGTCGGCTGCGAACCGGGCGCGCCCCTGCTGGTCATCCAACGCGGTTTCCAGTTTTGGAACGAACAGCGTAGGAATGCCGAAGCGGAGTAGTTCGTGAAACGAGTTGTAGCCAGCAGCGCTGACTGCCAAGTCGAACGCTCTGAAAAGGCGGGACAGCGGGAACTCCCGCACCACGTGCACGTCCGCACGAGTCCGAACAGACCCAGCGATCTCGGACTGCGTCACACAGATCCCTACACCCAGCCGCCGCAACGCTTCCAGCACTGCCGCGGTCTCATGGCTGGCGTCACTGATATCGCCCGACCCCAACGACACCAACGCGAGCCGCTGGTTCAGCGGCAACCCCAACACTCGACGCGCCGTGTCACGGTCCTCCAACTCCTCTGCGTCAAGCAACGTCACCGCACCGACGCGTACGCCGTCGGCCTTAGCGGTCGCTCCCCTGTCATACGCTTCGGCGAACTCGCCTGGAGTCAAGACCTCGTCGAACCAAGCCGCCCTGGCAAGGTGCTCGGCGCTCATGCCGTGACGCCACATCCCGCGTTGCGACCACACCCAGCACGCCTCCGGGTATTGCTCGCGCACGTCGGGGATCCCGTCGTACGGCCGGGTGCCGTCGAATACCACGACCGCGGGACGCAGCCGTCTCACCGCATCAGATACACGCTCGGTGAAGAGGTCCTTCCAAAGTCGAGACGGCAGTCCCGTTGCCCCGGTGGACGGCAAATAGTCGAATGAGAACCCGTACTTGCCCACCACCCAAACGGCCTGGGAAAGGGAGAGGAAATGCGGCGCCATGTTTGGCTCCGCTCGCCGGGCGTATGCCATCAGACGCGTCAAATGTCCCATGCCCGTCCCATTGCTGCTGATCAGAAGCAGCGCAGGACGGTCGGACGTAGCGCTCTTAACAGAGCCCGGCGACGGTACGGGCTGAGCAATTCCTTCCGGCGGCCCGATCAGTTCCAGGAGCCGCCGGTGATGGGCCTCATGGCTAAACCTCTCCCGAACGGTTGCATCGGCACGCGCTGCGACGGCCTCATATGCTGAGCGGTCCCCATACAGCTGGTTCACCACCGACGGCACCTCGGCCGGTTCGGCATAGATCGCTCCGTCGCCGAACAACGAACGAAAATGCGCTGGCAGGATCACCGGCAGGCCACTCGCCAGCGCCTCGAGAATGTTGCGACCAAACGCCTCCAACCAAGCCGGATGATGGTAGTAGACGAAGAAATCCAATTGAGCGAGAAACTCTCGAGGATCCATCCCCCCGAACGGAATCACCTGCCAAGAGTTAGGCACATAACCCAGCAACTCCTGAACCGGCTCGGCACCACCAAGGATCCTCACAACTACCGACCCGTCAGCCGGATATAGAGCCTGGATAACCTCGGGATCCTTCGGCCATTTCTGCGGTGACGGTCGACTATGCCGACCAATCACCGGCCGATCTAACTGCCGACTGGGCCGATCCACATGCCAGGCGTCGACATCGATCACATTCACCCAGTCCTGTTTCCGCAAATCCCCGGGAACCTCTGGAGCGATCGCCTCCCTAACCCGCGGTCCGATCGGCGCCCAAATCGGAGCGACGCCAAACTGCTCCCTAGCCATCCGATCAGCCACCGCAGGCTGGTAGTAGCGGCGGCCGTCGATATCGGTTGGCGGCGCATTCGCCACCAACACAACCTGCTCGGTCTCAATCGGGGGAAGCTGGTCGGCCGCATTCTCCAGCACGGCCGGATGACGCAAGACGACGATCTTCGTCCGAATAGGATCATCGCCAAGAAGCAACTTGGCGCTGCCGCGACCTAGCTGTTCCCGTATACGCGGATTCACCGGTCTCAGCCGAGTCAGCAGCGGGCCGTTCAAATGAACCACACCGGTCGACCAGCCCGCCTGCGCCTGAACCGCGATCTCCTCCGCCACACTGCCCGACGTGCCGCCGGGAAGGCGCAGATCCGACAGCATCAACACATCGACCTCCCGGTCTGCCGACACTGTGCGGTGCATCCCCCGTCCCATGAGTGCAGAGACTAGCGATCAAACTGCTACGGCAAGCGAGCAATAGGCCAATTCAGGAGACGATCTTCACGAGAGGCCAGATGTACGGGCACCGACCGCCATCTCGTGGTGATGCCGGCAGGTGTCTAGAACCAGCCGCGGCGCTTGAAGAAAGTCATCAGGATCCCGACGGCCACGATCTCAGTCCCGATGCCGAGCCCGACGAACGCGGGCCAGCCGCCGATGTTCCGCACGAGCCAGCCGAAGTTTTGGCCGAAGAACCCGGTGATGAACGTAAGTGGCAAGAAGATGGTCGCTATCACCGCCAACTGCTTCATCACGACGTTGAGTCGGTTGGAGACGGTCGAGAGAAAGACGTCCATCGAGCTCGTGAGCAGGTCGCGATAAGTGTCGATCAGATCGCTGATCCGGATCAGGTGATCGTAGATGTCACGGAAGTGGCGCTCCGCCTCGGTTGTCATCCCGGGCAGCTCGGCGACACCGCCCATCAGACTGGCAAACAGATCCCGCTCAGGGGTCACCGCCTTCCGCATGCCTACCAGCAGCCGCTTCATCGCAAAGATCTCTTGCAGCTGCTTGTCGCTGGCGTGCAGGAAGGTCTGGTTCTCGAGCTCGTCGATCCGGTCGTCGAAGTCAGCAAGGATCGGAAAGAAGCTGTCCACCAAGGCGTCGATGATCCGGTAGAGCAGCAGCACCGGGTCGTCAATCGGCGTCTTGCGCTTCTGGTAGCGATGCTGGACCTCTGTGAAGGCCGGCGCCTCGTCCCGGTGGACGGTGATGAGGAACCGTTCGGAATAGAAGCAGTGCACCTCGACCAGCCGGTCCTCGTCGGGGACGGCGCCGTAGACGACCAGGAAGACGAAGTCGTCGTAGTCGTCGAGCTTGGCACGCTGGCCGAAGTGCTCCGAATCCTCGAGGGCGAGCGGATGGAACTGGAAGACATCGCGCAGTGTGGCGAAGTCCTCCTCCCTCGGCCGGGGTAGGTCTATCCAGAAGAAGCTGCCGCTCGCGAGCAGACGCTCGAGATTGTCGCGGCTGAGATCCAGCTCGCCAACCTGTTCTTCATGAACGACATGACATATAGACGCAGCGGGGTCTGTCCGATCGCCCGTTCCATCGTTCGGGCTTTCAGCTGTCCCGGCAATACCGCGGAATCCCGTTGTCGAGTCGTCGGCCATCGGCACGATCGTATGTCAGATCGTCGTAGTCGATTCGCTTGCGCGAGCGCCGCCGGATGACCAAAGCCGCCGAGCGCGTCGGAGTTGAGAGCGCCACCCGCGGACGGCGCGGTCTCAGCGTGCAACACCTCGTCGGGTCGCGTGCTGTTGGGCCTCCAGAGCAAGGCGCATTACCTCGAAGGTGTGTGCCTGCGGGCAGGCTGTCGTGGTCCGCTCCCGGACATCGCGTACGAGGTCCGGGTAGTAGGTCAGCCGAACATCGGAGCAGTCGATGTAGTTGGTTCCTTCCTGGTCGACCAGGAAGAGGTGGTCGCCGCCCGGGCGTCCCTGCAGGTCGACGTACTTCCGCATCTCCAGATATCCCTCGGTGCCGAGCACGATGAGCCGACCGTCACCCCAGGTCGGCAGCCCCCGTGGGGTGTACCAGTCGACGCGGATGTAGCCGTGGGCGGACTCGCTGCGCAGCAGCACCTCCCCGAAGTCCTGCATTTTGGGGTTGTCTGGATGGGTGTAGTTGGCCACGGTGCTCGCCACCACCTCGGCGGTCGTCGCGCCGGTGAACCACAGGAACTGGTCGATCTGATGACTGGCGATGTCGGTGATAATTCCGCCGAACCGATCATGGTCGTAGAACCAGTCCGGCCGGCCGGCGCCGCCCGCCAGATGGGCGGGGTCTCCCTCGCGGTGTGGGCCCAGCCCCAGGGTCTGCACAACCTGACCTATTCGGCCGGCGTGAACGAGTTCGCCTGCACGGGCCACACAACGGACCTCGAAGCGCTCGGAGAAGGTGACTGACCAGAACCGACCCGTGTCGGCCACGGCGTTCTTGACCTGCTCTAGCTGCTCGAACGAAACACAACCCGGCTTGTCCGCGACGACATCCTTGCCGTTGCGCATTGCCCCGACAGCGATTGGTGCTCGGCGGTCCGGGACGGCTGCGGTGACAATCAGGTCGATCTGGTCGTCCCGCAACAGCTCCTCCGGATCGTCGAACCACCGCACGTCCGGCCACCGGCTCCGGACCTCCGTGGCGACCGACGCATCCCGGTCATCGGAGCTGATTCCGACCAACTCGCAGCCCTGCCCCAACAGACCGGAGATCTGGCCGAAAATATGGGCGTGATCCAGGCCGACAGCTGCGAAGCGGATCCCGGCTCCAGCCCCGGTCTGCGGCGCTTCCGGATCCGACCGCTCTACCGCCGTCGGGGGCTGGTCGGCTGGGTTCGAGCTCATCGTGGCTCCTTCGGCTCTTTCATGCTGACTCGGACCTTAACCGAGTCGTCGGCCGTTGCTGCTGGTGGGAGGCCCGCTGCGATATGGCTTGTGGTTCCCCTTGGGCATCGAGAAAGGCCTACGGTGGCGCAGGAACGCGCGGACTCGGCGCCGTCGGTATCGCTGTGGGACGGCCGGGCCCCGCGGCAGCCGGGGCACATGTCCGGGGCACGTCAGGTGACGTCGCGTTGTTCGTGCTCGTCGGCGCCGAGCCGTACACAGACTCGCTGCCCGCCAGTATTCAGCGCGACGACCGCGGGCCGGGAAACCCCGAGAAGGCAGCCCGCCGGGAACTGGGAAGATTCCGTGTTCAGGAGGGCTTGGGTCGTGGTTCCAGGATCACGACTGCAGTATCGGACGACCGCAGAGCCGCATAGGCGTCGAGATGCCTGTCAATGTCGCGCCACCTGGCCCATAGGCGCGTTCGTTCCTCTCCCTCGGCAGCGCGTGCCCTTACCGCCCGAGACCCATTGACCAGATCGGCAGTCGCGTAGGGATGCGCTTGGAGGTTGAGCCACCAGGCTGGCTCCGCGTCGGCCCAGCCGTTCATGGCAAGGGTGACCAGGTTCGGACCATCCTCGAAATAGCCGACGATCACGCTGCGCTGCTGGCCGGTGCGCCGCCCAGTTGTCGTGAGGCGGGCAGTGCCCCATCGGCCGCCCTTGGGACGCCACAGACCCAGCCGGCCACCGCTAATGCGGCACACCGTGCGGTGCGCCGACCAGAAGAAGCGGATGAACCAGCGAGGCGGAAGGCGCGGAGCTCGCTCGCGGTCCTCGGACACCTTGCTCCCTCCCGGTTCCCCGGCCTGAGCCTACGAGACCCAACACCGAGTCCATGATCGCACTGGACCAAGCCGTCACGGCTAGTTCGCGGTCACGACCGGCGCCGGCTGCTGACCAGCCATTCTGAGTCGGTTGGCTCATCACCCATCCTTGCCAGGCCTGAGTGTTCCGTCTGTCGTAGGCTGCGCCCAGAGTCAAGGACCAGTAGGGATCTCATGACCAAGCTTTCCATGCACGAGAGTCTCCCGTTCGACGAAGCGACGGCGCCCTCGCTGGTGTCCACCGGCGAGCTTCCGCAGACGGAGCAGGTAAGGGATGCCGTCACCGAGGCGTACCAGCGCTATCGGTCGAACGGCGACGGTACGGTCGCGGACTACATCCCCGCGTTGGCGAGCGCATCGCCTGGGCTGTTCGGGATCTGCGTGGTCGGGGCCAGGGGTGGCTCCTTCGAGATCGGTGACGTGGAAACAGCGTTCTCGATCCAAAGCGTCTCCAAGCCATTCGTATTCGCGCTGGTCTGCGACGCCATCGGGTACGAGGCGGCGCGACATCGGCTGGGCGTCAACAGCACAGGATTTCCGTTCAACTCGCTGATGGCTGTGGAGTTGAATGACGACAGGACGATGAACCCGTTGGTCAACGCGGGTGCGATTGCGACCACGAGCCTCGTTCCCGGGGACACGGCGGAGGAGAAGTGGGACAGGATCCGAGACGGGCTTTCGCGCTTCGCCGGCCGCGAACTCACCTTGAGCGAGGATGTCTACGAATCCGAGTCGGCCACCAACATGCGCAACCACGGCATCGCCCATCTCCTGGCGAGCTACGAGCGGCTCTACTTCGACCCCGACGAGGCCACCGACATCTATACCCGGCAGTGCTCCCTCGACGTGACCGCCCACGACCTCGCGGTGATGGCCGCCACGCTCGCCGATGGCGGGGTGAATCCGATGACAGGCGAGCGGGTCATTGTCGCGGGAGTATGCCGGCGGGTGCTGGCCGTAATGGCCACCGCCGGCCTCTACGAGCTGTCGGGAGACTGGCTGTATGAGATCGGGATGCCGGGCAAGAGCGGCGTCAGTGGCGGCATCGTGACCGTATCGCCGGGCAAGGGCGGCCTGGCGACCTTCTCGCCTCCGCTCGATGCCGCCGGAAACAGCGTGCGCGGCCAACTCGTCACGAAGTACCTGGCCGAGCGGCTCGGACTCAACCTCTTCGCCTCTCAACCGGCGGAAAACTTGACTGCGTCACAGATGTCGTAATCGACCACCCTGCCTCGGGGGTCATTATGGACGGAACGGCTCTTGCCCGGGCTGGAGGAACGCCTGAAGCGCCAAGATGATCGCCCCGAGCAACAGGCCGTATGCGATTGGAAGCACCATTGCCCAACCGGTCACCCCAGCCCGCCGGCCTGCTAGGCCGCCCCATACGCCAAGCGAGAGCACCCCGGTCAGGACGATCACCTGGATGATCCGCGCGTACGAGATACCGGCGATGGCCAGCAGCACCAAGATGGCCAGCGGCGGGACCGCGACCAGCAGGAATCGGCACTCTTCGACGAAGACCGCCCGGCGTTCGCGCCGACTCAGCGGACGACCCAAGGCAACGCGCGTTCCTAGCGCCGCGCCGAAGACGTGGCTCAGAAAGATGGCCAAAATCGGCCCCAGTATGACGGCAACGACGCCCCCGAAGCGCAATTGCTCCCAACCGTCGTACACGATCAGCACAGCCATCAGCATGATCGTCGTGTAGATCACGCGGTCGACACGGATTTTCAGCCGCCCTACCCGCGTCTGCGGTCCAACGGACATTACCCGACTGTACGGTCCGGGACACGTAGCCATCATGCTGGCCCGAGCCGCGAGGTGAGAACGAGTCCCTCATCAGGCTGCTCATTCGCCTTTCCGCCCAAACGATCGCGACGTGTTCAGCCCCACTAAGTCACAGACTTGACGACCATCAATACAACCGTATGGTTGTATTTATGCGAATCGCTGACTCGCAGGCGCTCAGCCTGACTCTCGACGCAGAGTTCGACCAGCCTCACGGATACTGGGAGGACGCCGTCGCCCAAACCGCAGAGCCGAGGACCTGACCGATGGCGGACTCGCCGCTCGAGCGCCTCGCCGGCACCTGGGAATTCGAGCCATTCGTCGAAGGCCGGTCGATGGGCCGCGGACGGGCGAGGTTCGAGTGGATCGAGGGCGGAGCCTTCCTCCTCGAGCGCTCGCACGCGGATTGGACGGACCCGGGATGGGTCGAGAACGCCCCGGCGTCGACACAGTTAGTCATGGGCTTCGACGACACGACCTTCGAGGTCACCCAGCTCTACGCCGACGACCGCGGCGTCTTCCGGATCTACCGCGGAAGGGTGACCGACGATGAGTGGCGGCTAGAGCGGGCAGCTCCTGACTTCCACCAACGCTTTGTGGGCGCGTTCCGCGACGAGGGCCGGACGATCGAGGGTCGGTGGGAGTTGTCACCTGACGGCACCGCCTGGGCGCTCGACTTCCTGATCACCTACCGCAAGACCAGCTGACAGCCATCAAGCCCGCACACGCTGGATGCACCGGGCGCCACGCGGGTCCCAGTGGTTTGATCGGCAGATGACTTCCGTCGAGCTGGTCCGCAGCACCGCGCTCACCAACACGACCCCGTACGCGTACGCCGCGGTGACGCCGCCGGGACGTCTGGTGTTCACCGCCGGCGCCTGCCCGCTCGACCAGGACGGCGCGGTCGTCTCGCCGGGCAATGTCGCCGCCCAGACTCAGCGAGTGATGGCAAACCTCGCGGTGGCGCTTGGCGCGGCGGGTGCCGGGTTGACTGACGTCGCCAAGACGACCGTGTACGTCGCCTCGAGCTCCCGTAGCGACCTGGTGACTGCTTGGCAGGTCGTCCGCGATGCCTTCGGCGATCATGACGCGCCGAGCACGCTCCTAGGCGTGACGGTCCTCGGCTATCCCGATCAGCTCGTCGAGGTGGAGGCCGTGGCAATCATCGGCAGCGGGCTGACACAGCCGTGAGGACGAAGATCTGTCAAGGCGGGAAAGAATCTTCGAGTCCGGACTGTCGTTTGCCGACGCACCGCCAGCCCACCAGCGTCGCGAAAGGTGAGAGATGTTCGACGTATTGCGCGAGGTTGTCCTGATCGTCGCCACCATGACGATGGGCCTGATGGCAGGTGTATTCGGCATCTATAGCAACGCGGTCATGCCCGGCCTGCACCGAACGGACGACCAGACCTTCGTCGCGGCGTTCCAAGCCATCGACCGGGCGATCATCAACCCCGCGTTCATGGTGACATTCTTCGGTGCGCTGGCATTCACGGCTCTGGCCGCGCTGCTCCACCTCACCGCCGATGGACGTTCGCTGCTGCCCTGGATCGCAGCAGCACTTGTCCTGTACCTTCTCGTCGTCGTCATCACCATCGGGGTCAACGTGCCGCGTAACAACGAGATCAAAGCTGCGGGTGATATCGACCAAATGACGGATCCGCACGGTGTGCGGGAGCGGTTCGACGAGGCCAGGTGGGTCCGGTGGAATCACCTACGGACGTTCGCCTCTACTGTTGCGTTCGGCCTGCTCGCCTGGGTGCTCGTCGAGTCTGGACAGACGCTCTGACTGACGACCGGTTCGCTGCAGTCGCATCTGGCGTTACTCCCTGGTCGCTCGACCCTGACAACGCGAGCGGGCTCTGGGAACTCTCCCTCTGCCTCAACATGAGGTCCCTCAGATAGCGGTCCGGGCTAAGTGGTCGGCGAGGCATCGGCCTCGTACGAGCGGGCGACCTTACGGAGCTGCACGCCCAAGATGATCAGGGTGATGCCCCAGATTGTGGCCCAGATGCCGATAATCCAGATGATGCTGACCAGGCCGGCGTTCGGCCAGACGAGCACCAAGACGCCGAACAGGATCGAGAGCGCGCCACCGATGACGCCCCAGACCCATCCGCTGTGGGGAACGGCGCGACGTCTCACCGATGCCATGATTTGGATGATGCCGATGACGATGGCCCAGACGCCGATCAGGATCACCAGGATTCCCAGGCTCATACCCGGCCAGAGAAGAACAAGGATTCCGAACAAGATACTGACCGCCCCCAACACGATGCCGAGGACCATCGAGGACGACCCTCGATGCCGAATCGCCTCGATAATGTCGAATACGCCGTTGACGATGGCGTAGGCGGCGATCACGATGGCCAGGGCGATTGCGGTAGCGATCGGGGCGAACAGGGCGATAAGGCCGAAAATTATCGCAAGAACTCCGCGAATAATGACGAAGATCCAGACCTTCTTGGCCATGCTCGGAAAGGTGGCAGCGGTGTCCGGAGGCAGGTTTGAGGACATGATGAAAGATCCCTTCTTGACTTGCTGAACAGCATGGCAGGACACGCTCCTGGCAACACGCGGCCACGCCCACCGCTACCCAAATCTCCCGGCCAAGCTCGGGTACTGGCCCCCGCCGGCGGCTCCGCTCATCCTTTGGCATGAGTGGGGCCGATCGATATGCGCCGGACCGGACTACATGGTCAGCGACACAGCTGTCTATGTCGCGGCCCGGTCTAATGCGTCGAGGATGAGATCGAGGCCGAACTCGAACTCGTTGTCGAAGCTGTACGCGGACCTGCGGGCGGGTTGTGCTATCTCGACGAGATGCGGGTACTCGTCGAATCCCGCCGAATCGGTCAGCTCCTCTGAGCCGTTGAACGCCAAGCTGGTCTCCTGGATGACGTGCCCGTACACGTAGCAGTCGAGCACCCAGAAGGCGTGGACAGCGTTCTCGATGGAGAAGCCGGCCGATCGCAGGTTCCCAAGGATCGCGTCCAAATAGCGCCGGGCGGTGGGCCCTCTCGAACCGCGGGCCTCGAGCAGCCCTATCGCCCAAGAGTGGCGGCTGAGCACCTCGCGCGCCGACACCGTCCGCCGCCTCATGGCCTCTTTCCACTCGGTCCCTTCGCTCGGAATCTCTATTTCCCCGACGACGAGCTCGACGATCCCGTCCAATATCTCCTCCTTGTTGGCGACGTGTTTGTAAAGCGACATCGCCTCGACGCCGAGCTCGGCGCCGAGGCGGCGCATCGTCAGGGCATCCAGTCCTTCTCGATCGGCCACGTCTACGGCTGCTTGTAAGACCCGTCCCTTGGTCAGGGGCCGGCGGGGTGAGGTGTCGTCGATCGGCATCACGATTGACAAGCTTACTAAGTAATCCTAGGATTACTTAGTAAGCTGATGACCCGGTGCCGATCGGAGACACAAATGCCCACGCGAGCTGAGAAGGCACAGATGACCGCTGACACCAAGTTCGAACCCGCCAGCGTGAACGTAAGGATCAAGATCTCGGCGCTCTGGACGGCATTGCTGTTCGTCTACGCCTATGTCGACATCTTCAGCCTCTACCGAAATGACATTCGTGTGGACCTCGAGGTCGGCCAGATCGGCGGGTTCACAGTCAACCAGTTCTTCCTCCTGGGAACCACGATCTACGTCGTGATCCCCAGCCTGATGGTGTTCGCCGCAGTCGTCGTTCAACCAAGGGTCAACCGACTAGCCAACATCGCGCTGAGCATCATCTATGCGCTCACGATCATTGCCGGGACGATCGGCGAATGGAACTACTACATCCTCGGCAGCGTCATCGAGGTGGCACTGCTGGCGCTCATCGTCTACTACGCCTGGACCTGGCCGAAACCAGCTCCACCCGCCTCTACGAGCGACTCCCAGATCGGGTCCCTGCCGCGGCACAGTTGAATGGATCCGTGACGGCTGCCTGGTCGGTGGCCACCTAATTCGGGTATTACGGGCGCGAATGCGACCTTCGCGGGAAGGGCGGTGAAGGTATGGATGTCCTGCTTGTGTGCGATGCAGGTCTGGAGCGGCATGAGATTGAAGAGCTCCCGCAATTGCTCGAACGTCCAGACGCTGTTGTATGGGTGGACATCCCGGTGTGTGACCAGCAGGCCTTGGATGTGTTGTCGGAAACGTTCGGCTTTCACCCCATCGCGGTACGTGACTGCGTCGAGCGCAATCACGTCTCCAAGGTTCATATCTACCCCGAGTACGTGTTCTCAGTTCTTCATGCGCCGAAGGTCGGCAAGCGCGGCCATGTGCATTATGTCGAGCTTGACCAGTTCGTTGGCCGGAACTACCTGGTCACGGTTCATGGGCCCCTCAATCCGGCGGTGGCTCCAGAGGTTGCACTCCTGGACACCAAGACCGTGATCCGCCGCCTTGAAAAGCACCAGCTGCCGATGGCCTCGCCGTTCGAGTTGTCGTACGGGATCGTCTCGGCAATGATCCGTCGCGAGGCAGATTTGATTGCCGACCTGGCCAAAGAGTCGGGGCTGCTGGAGCAGCGGGTGATGCTCGCTGATGACTTGGAGGATCCCGAGGCCTTCTTGGAGGAGCTGTTTCAGGCGTGGTATGCGCTCCTCGCGATTCGCACAATTGCCACGCACAGCAGCGCGTCTTACGGGCGGATGGCCCGGCTCGTTCGCTTCCTACCTGATGCGGCACCCCCGCTGTTCGCCGACATCGCAGATCAATTCGAAGTCATCCAGACAATGGCCGACGGGCAGCGGGAGTTCCTTCACGGCGTTATCGACTTCTACCAGACGCGGACCTCGACGCATTTGACCATAGCTGCCGAGAAATCAGCTTCGACCGGAGTCCAACAAAACGAAGACATGCGCCGAATCACCGCGTGGGTCGCGATCGTTGCCGTGCCCACCGCAGTGACAGGCTTTTTCGGTCAGAACGTGCCCTACCCCGGCTTCGAGACGAATTGGGGTTTCATGGCTTCAACCTTGATCATCATCATCTTGGCCTTGGTTCTCTTCATCGCCTTCAAGCGCAAAGGATGGTTGTGACGGATATCGCTGAGCCGCTGGCCAGCTTTCGATCACGTTCTGGCCGTTGCACCGGGTTTGTCGTCCCATCCGACCGTCGGTTTCGCGCCTGGTCCCGCAATATCGGCGTTACCGGCGATGAGTTGCCGGCCCAGGCCGAGTCGATCTGAGCATGACAACGGGAAAGATCGACCCGAGGTACGGCGACCCTTCGGCCACCGCGCCACCGTGGGATGACATCGAACGCCTCCTCACCGACGCGCAGCTCTACTGGATCATCACCGTCCGCACGAACGGGCGTCCGCATGCCGTACCGCTCGTAGGCGTCTGGCACGATGGCGCGTTCGCGTTCTGTACCGGCCGGGAGGAGCAGAAGCAGCGCAACCTCGACGCCAACCCCTACGTCGCGTTGACGACCGGCACCACCGGTGCGAGCGGCTGGAATGTCGGTAAGGACATCGTCGTCGAAGGCACAGCCCAGCGGGTGACCGCCGCCGACGCGCTACAGGTCCTGGCTGACGCGTGGTTCGCCAAGTACGGCGAGGATTGGAAATTCGAGGTCCGTGGCGAGGAGTTCGTCGAAGTCAGCCATTCCGGCGGAAGTACCGAGGGAGGCGCCCTGGTCTACCGGGTGAAGCCTGCCAAGGTCATCGCGTTTGGCGACTCGCACGGCCAGACCAGGTATCGCTTCTAGTACTGCGTGCCGTGACACTTGTCGAACCTTTCGAGACGGCGAGGCCGCGCGTTCGGCTCCGAGGCGGGTGCCGGCAACCCAAAGTTGCCTACGTGAGCTGATACCGAGCTTGGTGAATACGCTGCGCAGGTGCCACTCGACCGTGCGAGGGCTGAGAAAGAGCTGCGCGCCGATATCCGAATCATGAAGGTTTCATGTGCGGCGCGGAGCTGTCGGCGCGCATCAATACGGCTGTTCGCGCGGCGCGGCCATTCGCCGTGGAGCAGTGTGCACGCGCGTGGTGCAATCGCATCCGCGTCGACGGCACCCGACCTGCCAAGCTATTCGATCGCGTTGCCGATCGATGTCGATTCACTTTCCGGTCATGCTCCTGATCTTGTAGTCGGGCAGCTCGATGGCATCAGCTTTGCCGAAGATGCGCTCCGTCACCGGGCGCATGGGCCAGCGCTGAGACCAGCGCA
>Ga0114129_10004059_pt1 | contig 20667 bp, 15 predicted proteins | sample RhiMetdeltSRZDD1_FD_80071 | JGI IMG/M metagenome (GOLD analysis project Ga0114129, IMG submission 80071) | Populus rhizosphere microbial communities from Tennessee, USA - Rhizosphere MetaG P. deltoides SRZDD1 (version 2) (version 2) | ecosystem: Host-associated > Plants > Roots > Rhizosphere >... | reverse complement strand
TGGGTCGGCATCGACATCTACATGTCGGCGTTCTGCTTCAACACCGAGGTGGCCAAGAAGAAGAACCTGCCCAAGCCGGAGTCGTGGGCCGACCTCACCAAGCCCGTCTACAAGGGCGAGATCGTGATGCCGAACCCGGCCAGCTCGGGGACAGGCTATCTCTCGGTCGCCTCGATCCTGCAGCGGGTGAAGGAAGCCGAGGGCTGGAAGTACCTCGACGCGCTCGACAAGAACATGGCCGAGTACACGAAGTCCGGCTCCAAGCCCTGCAAGGACGCGGCGGCCGGCGAGCGGGCCATCGGCGTGTCGTTCGAGTACGTCGCGCTCGAGATGGTGAAGAAGGGGGCCCCGGTGGAGATGGTGTTCCCGAAAGAAGGGTCGGGCTACGAGATGGAGGCCAACGCGCTGACCAAGAGGGGCGCCAAGAACCCGGCCGCCAAGCAGTTCCTGGACTGGGCCATCACCGACGAGGCGATGGGGCTCTACGCGAAGTTTTTCGCGGCGGTCGGTGTCGCCGGGTTCCCGGTGCCCGAGGGGCTCCCCAAGGACATCAGCAAGGTCGTGTTCCCGAACGATTTCGACTGGTCCGCGAAGAATCGCGACCGCATCCTGGCCGAGTGGCAGAAGCGCTACGCCAAGTAGGGTCCGAGCTGGGCGAGGCGCAGCCGAAGGCGAGCCGAGCGGATGAGTCTCGAGCTGGGCGAGGCGCAGCCGAAGGCGAGCCGAGCGGATAAGTAATGAAGCTTCCGGCTGACGCGCCTCGCCCGTTGACCGACGACATCGACCTTGCCCTCGCGCGGCTCGGCTACACGGCCTTCCGCCCGGGCCAGCGCGAGGCGGTCGAGACCCTGCTCGCCCGGGGGCGGCTCCTGCTGGTGGCGCCCACCGGGGGCGGCAAGAGCCTGAGCTACCAGCTCCCCGCCACACTGCTGTCCGGCACCACGCTCGTGATCTCGCCGCTGGTGGCCCTGATGGCGGATCAGGTACAGGCCCTCGACGCGCGTGGGGTGCCCGCGACCTATCTGGCGGCCACCCTCGACGCCGCCGAGATCCGGCGGCGCATGGCGCAGCTGGCCGCCGGCGCGTTCCGGCTGGTGTACGTCGCGCCCGAGCGGCTCGCATTTCCCGGCTTCCGGGCCATGCTCCACGAGATCAGCATCCCGCTCATCGCGGTGGACGAGGCCCACTGCATCAGCGAGTGGGGCCACGACTTCCGTCCGGAGTATCTGGGGATCGGCGCGCTGATCGGCGACTTCCCGGCGACGCGCGTGCTCGCCTGCACCGCCACCGCGACCCCGATCGTCCGCGACGAGATCCTCGCCCGCCTTGGTCTCCCGCCGGAGACACCCCAGATGGTGCGCGGCTTCGCCCGCCCGAATCTCGCTCTCCGCGCGGTCGAGGTGGAAGGTCGGCGGGAGCGCGAGCGGCTGGTGGACGCGGCGCTGGCCGAGGCCCTCGGCGAACCCGGTCGCGGTGGCGGCACCGCGATCGTCTACGCGCCGACGCGCAAGAAGGCCGAGGAGGAGACCGACCGGCTGGCCGGTCGAGGCTGGGGGGCCGTTGCCTACCACGCCGGGCTCGACGGCCGGACGCGGGAGGTGGCCCAGCGGGGGTTCGCGGAGGGGCGTGTCGAGGTTGTGGTGGCGACCAATGCCTTCGGCATGGGCATCGACCGGCCCGATGTCCGCGCGGTGATCCACCTGGGCCCGCCCGGGTCCATCGAGGCCTACTACCAGGAGGTGGGCCGCGCCGGTCGCGACGGGGCAGCCGCCCTCGGGCTCCTCCTGGTCAGCGGTAGCGATCTCCCCCTGCGCCGTGCCCTGCTCGAGCGGGGCGCCGACGGCGCCGTCCCGGACCCCGCGGTGGTCGAACACAAGTGGGGCATGTTCCTCGAGCTGATTCGATGGGTCGAGGGTGGAAGCTGCCGCCACGATGCGATTCTTCGCTACTTCGGCGACGAGGCCGAAACGCTCGCGGGCTGCGGGCGTTGCGACGTCTGCCGGGAGCTGGAGGCGGCCGCCCCGGAGGAGGAGGATGCCGAGCGGACCACCCTGATCGTCCGGAAGGCCCTGTCGGGCGTCGCCCGGGTCCACGCCCGGTTCGGGCTACAGACCGTGGTCAAGCTGGTCCGCGGCGAGCCGGACGAGCGGCTGGAGCGGGCCGGGCTGACCCGGGTACCGACCCACGGCAACCTCAAGGAACATCCGGAGGCGTGGATCCTGGCCCTGCTGCGCCGATGCGTGTCGGCCGGGTGGGTGAGCTTCTCGGGACGGGAGCGCCCGGTCGTGGTCCTGACCGAGGAAGGGCGGGCGGTCATGAAGGGCGAGCGGCCGGTGCGGCTGCTGCTGCCCTCGGCCGGTCGCCGCGTGGCCGCCGCGCCCGCCGCGGCGCGGTCATCGGACCCAGGGCGGCGCCGGCCCTCCCGCGAGGCTGCGGAGCTGGACTCCGCGGCGCAGGCGCTCTTCGAGGCCCTTCGCCGTCACCGGCTGGCGGTGGCGCGGGCGGAAGGCCTCGCCCCCTTCATCGTGGCCAGCGACCGCACCCTCCGCGACATCGCCATGCTGAAGCCGCGCACACGGGCCGAGCTCGAGATGGCGCACGGGGTGGGGCCACACAAGGCCGAGCGCTACGGGCCGGGGCTCCTGCGCGTGGTGGCGGAAGAGACCACGAGAGGGAGCCGCGCGTGAACGTGGCGGCCGTCCGGCCCGCGGCGGTGGCGCTCGAGGGCATCGCCAAGAAGTTCGGCCAGTTCGTGGCTCTGCGCGGGATCACGCTCTCGATCTCGCCCGGCGAGTTCGTCTGCTTCTTGGGGCCGAGCGGCTGCGGCAAGACGACCCTGCTACGGATCATCGCGGGGCTCGAGCGGCAGAACGCGGGGGTGGTGATGATGGGCGGGCGCGACGTCTCCGCGCTGCCGCCCAGCCAGCGCAACTACGGCATCGTCTTCCAGTCCTACGCCCTCTTCCCGAACCTCACCGTGGCCCGCAACGTCGGCTACGGCCTCGAGACGCGGAGCGTGGCGAAGGCCCAGATCGAGGGTCGCATCGACGAGCTGCTGACCCTGGTGGGGCTGGCGGCCCACAAGCAGAAGTACCCGGCCCAGCTCTCGGGCGGGGAGCAGCAGCGCATCGCGCTGGCCCGGGCCCTGGCCCCGGCGCCCGCCCTGCTGCTCCTCGACGAGCCGCTCTCCGCCCTCGACGCGCGCGTGCGCCAGTCGCTCCGTCACGAGATCCGCGCGCTGCAGCGGCGGCTCGGCGTCACCACCATCATGGTGACCCACGATCAGGAGGAGGCGCTGGCCGTGGCCGACCGCCTCGTAGTGATGAACCACGGGGTGGTGGAGCAGGAGGGTGCGCGCGTCGAGGTCTACATGCGCCCGCGGTCGCCGTTCGTCGCGCGCTTCGTCGGCCAGATGAACTTCCTCGAGGCCACCGCGGGGGAGCGGGCCGGGTGGGCCCGCCTCGGTTCCGTGGAGATGCGGCACGGTGCCACCGAGCCGATCGCGGCGGGCACCCGGCTCACGCTGGCGATCCGGCCCGAGGAGATCACGGTCGGCGCCGCCGTGGGTGCGGAGAACCGGCTGGTCACGCGCATCCGCGCCATCCAGTTTCTGGGTTCCTTCACCCGCCTGAGCCTGGCCCTCCCCGACGGCGCTCCGGCGCTCGAATGCGACGTGGCGGCCACCGCGTTCTTGGGCCTTGGCGCCGCCGAGGGGTCCGAGCTGGCGCTCTCGCTACGGCCCGAGGCCCTGCGCGTCTTCCCGGCCGCGGGCTAGCGTCAGATGCTGCGCGCGGCGGCGTCCGACGACCTGCCCTCCGCGATCCCGGACCGCACCGTTCGCCACCGGCTGGCCGGTGAGGACCTGATCCGCTACGGGCTGGTCGCGGTCTTCGCGTTCGTGCTCTTCCTCTTCGTGCTCTACCCCCTGCTGCACGTGATCTGGCGGAGCCTGCTGGATGCCGCCGGCGGCTTCGTGGGGCTGGCCAACTACCGGCGTTACTTCGGCACCCCCGCCATCGCCGCGTCCATCTGGAACAGCCTCTCCGTCTCGCTCCTGTCCATGGTCATCACGGTGGCGCTGGCCTTCGGCTACGCCTACGGGCTGACGCGTACCCTCATGCCATGTCGCGGCCTGTTCCGGACGGTGGCGATGCTGCCGCTCTTCGCGCCCTCCCTGGTCCAGGCGCTGGCCTTCATCTACGTGTTCGGCAACAACGGCATCTTCACCCGCGCTACCGGCTACAACGTGGGGATCTACGGCGCCAAAGGGATCGTGGTGGCCGAGGTGTTCTACTGCTTCCCGCACGCGCTCCTCATCCTGGTGGCCGCGCTCTCCGCCACCGACGCGCGCCTCTACGACGCGGCGCGGACGCTGGGGGCCTCCCCGCTCAAGACCTTCCTGACCGTGACGCTGCCCGGCGTGAAGTTCGGGCTGGTGAGCGCCTGCTTCGTGGTCTTCACCCTCGTCATCACCGACTTCGGCGCGCCCAAGGCCATCGGCGGCAAGTTCTCGGTGATGGCCACCGAGATCTACAACCAGGTCTCGGGCCAGCAGAACTTCACCATGGGGGCCACCGTCTCGGTCGTCCTGCTGATCCCGGCGGTGCTCGCCTTCCTGGTGGACCGCATGGTCCAGCGCCGCCAGTACGCGCTGGTGACCTCGTCCTCGCGTCCGCTCGTGCCGGCCCGCCGGCCGCTCGCCGACTGGGCCGGCTTCGGCTACTGTGCGTTCATCGCGGCCGGCATCGCGGGCCTGTACCTGGCCATCGCAGTGTACTCGCTGGTGGTGCGCTGGCCCTACAACTTCACGCCGACCCTGCGCCACTACACCTTCGACACGGTGGGCGGCTACGTGCCGCTCTGGAACAGCGTCTACGTGGCGGGGCTGACCGCGGTGGTGGGGACCGTGCTCACCTTCGTGGGGGCCTACGTGGTCGAGAAGTGTCGGACCGGCTGGAGCGGGGTGCTCTACCTGCTCGCGGTGCTGCCGGTCTCCATCCCGGGCATGGTGCTGGGCCTGGCCTACATCTTCACGTTCAACAAGGCGGGCAGCGTGCTCAACGTGCTCTACGGCACGCTGGCGATCCTGATCATCTCGAACGTCATCCACTACTTCACGGTGGGCTTCCTCACCGCCACCACCGCGCTCCGGCAGATGGACGCGGAGTTCGAGAACGTCTCGGCCTCCCTGGGGGTGCCCTTCTACCGGACGTTCTGGCGGGTGACGGTGCCGATGGCCCTGCCGCCGATCGTGGGTATCAGCATGTATTTCTTCCTCAACGCGATGGTGACGCTCTCCGCAGTGGTCTTCCTGGTGGCTCCCGGCACCGAGCTGGCCGCGGTGGCGGTGCTGCTGATGGACGACGCGGGCGACACCGCCCAGGCCGCCGCGATGTCGGTGTGCATCATCGCCATCGGGTTGGCGGTGCGTCTGGCCTACTGGGCCCTGATGCGAGGGGTCAGCCGGCGCACCCAAGCCTGGCGCGAGCCCCGGGAAAGCACTACGCTAGCCCCCGAGCCACGCCCATGACAACCACCCTGGTCGACATCACACGCTACCGGGGGCGCTTCTTCGAGGTGCTGCAGGAGACCGAGCGCACCCAGACCGCGGTGATGACCATCGCGCCCGGCCAGGACGGGGGACCCGAGGAGACCCACGCCGGCGACCAGGTCGTCTTCGTGGTGGAGGGAGAAGCGATCGTGACCGTCGAGGGGACCACGCACCAGGCGCGCGCCGGGGCGTGCGTGCTGATCCCGGCGGGTGCGCTCCACCATGTGCGCAATCCGGGCTCGCAGCCGTTGTTCTTCCTCACGGTGTACGCGCCGCCGGCCTACTAGCGATGCCGCCCGTCGGCAAGACCGCGCTCGTCACCGGAGCCGCCCGCGGCATCGGACTCGCCATCGCCACCCGCCTGGCCGCCGACGGCGCGCGGGTGGCCCTGCTCGACCAGGACGCCGACGCGGTCGAAGTGGCGGCGCGCGGCATCGGCCGCGGCGCGCTCGCGCTGGCCGGGGACGTGACGCGGGCCAAGGACGTGGACGGCGCGGTCGCGCGCGTGGAGGGCGCCTGGGGCCGTCTCGACGTGCTGGTCAACAACGCGGGGATCACCGGCCGCTCGTTTCCGATCTGGGAGCTCACCGACGAGGACTGGCAGCGCGTGATCGACGTGGATCTCACCAGCGTCTTCCTCTGCTGCCGGGCCGCGGTGAAGGTGATGCTGCGGCAGGGCGGGGGCCGCATCATCAACATCGCGTCGATCGCGGGGAAGGAGGGCAATCCGACCCTCGTGCCCTACTCCACCGCCAAGGCCGGCGTGATCGGGCTGACCAAGGCGCTCGCCAAGGAGGTCGCGACCCGCGGGATCGTCGTGAACGCGGTCGCGCCCGCGGTGATCGGCACCGAGCTGCTCAAGCAGATGGAGCAGAGCACCGTGGACCTGCTGGTCTCCAAGATCCCGATGGGGCGGGTGGGGAGGCCGGAAGAGGTGGCGGCGCTGGTGGCGTGGCTCGCCTCGGACGAGTGCTCCTTCAGCACCGGTGCGGTCTACGATCTCTCGGGCGGCCGCGCGACCTACTAGGAGGTGGATATGAGCAGAGTCACGTCCTGGCTGATCGTCGTGCTGCTGGCGGTGGCGGCCCCGGTGAGCGCCCAGACGCGGGACGTGGGCGCCATGATCACCGAGATCAAGCCGGGCCGCGGGCGAATCGAGGGCACCGGCCCGGGGACGGTGGACTGGCGGCCCGCGGGGCCGTTACTGGCGCTCAAGGTGGGTGACAGCCTGCGCGCGACCGACGATGCGGCGGCGGTGGTGGTGCTGGCGGGCCGGCGCGGCAGCGTGCAGGTGGACGCGGCCCGGTCGCCCTTCGTGGTCACGGCGCCTCCGGCGGACAGCAAGATGCAGAAGGCCTTCCTGCTGCTCGAGAGCGGCCTGGGGTTCCTCGGCAGCAACCCGCGCGAGACGCCGCGGCCGGTGCTGTCCACGCGGAGCGTGAGCCGACCGCCGGTGATCCTGAGCCCGCGCGGCGGGCCAGTCATGCCGGACGTGCTCGCGTTCGAGTGGCAGGGGTACCAGTTCGGGCGCTATACCCTGCGCGTGGTCGCCGGCGCCGGTGTCGTGCTGGAGCGCTCCGGGCTGACGGGCAGCCGGCTCGCCTATCCGGCCGACGCGCCCGCGCTGGTCCCCGGGACCGCCTACACGCTGCAGCTCTTCTCGGGGCAGAGCGTGCTGGACGAGATCCGCTTCGAGGTCGCGGACCGGCAGCGCGCCGACGATCTGCGTCGGGATCTCCGGGAGGTCGACCAGGCGCTCGGCGCGGACGTGCCGGCCAGCTCGCGGGCGGTGATGCAGGCGGGCGTGCTGGCGAGCCGCGGGTTCCTGCACGACGCGCGCCGCGTGGTGGTGGGCGCGCTCACCACCGACGCGGATCAGCCGAGCCTGCACGCGCTGCTGGGCGACCTCTACGCGCGTACCGGCCTGCCTCGCGAGGCCGACGAGGCCTACGAGCAGGCCCGCGCGCTCGCTTCGCCTACTGCGCGCTAGCTTCGCGCGCCCCCGGCTGATCATCGCACCACGCCCAACCCGATCCTCAGGCAAGTTGGCGCAGCGCTCCGGCGCGCGCTTCTTCTGCTTGAGTGCCTTGGTGCCTTCGTCGCTATGCGAGGGTGGGGTCGGGGGCGGGGGTGCCTCCCGGGAGCCGTGTCTTCTGCGCGTCGCCGAAGGCTCGCGCTCCTGTCTCGTGGCTCGTAAGAGAGCCGGTGCGGGCATGCGAGTCAGCGTGCTCCCGGGAGGCACCCCCGCCCCCGGCCCCCGCCCGTTGACGAAACGAGCGCGCAGCGGACGCAGCCGACGCAGCGCGGGAAGGCTAAGGGCGGAGGCCGCGGCGGAGCGCGGCGGCGAGGAGGGCGAGCTTGGAGACGGACTCGGTGATGCGATCGTCGAGCGCCATGGCCACCGCGTCCCGGAACGGGACCACGCGCCGCTCGAAGAACTCGTCGTCGTCGGAGGCGAGGGGGTCGGCCACGAGCTCCTCGCCGAGGAAGCAGTAGGCGGTTTCGTCGAGATAGGCGGCGGAAGGGAAGAAGCGGGTGAGGAAGGTCAGGCGCCCCGCTCGGTAGCCGCCCTCCTCCCGCAGCTCGCGCTGCGCAGCCGCTTCCGGCGTCTCGCCGGGCTGACCACCGCCCCCGGGCAGCTCCCACGAATCGCCGCGGATGAGATGCCGGAACTGCCGGACGAGCAGCACGTGGTCGGCGTCCACGAACGGCACCACGCCCACCGTGGGCCCGACGTGCAGGATGGGATAGGCCTTCTCCACGCCGGTGGGCAGGCGCCAGACGTCCTCGCGCAGGGTGAGCTTGCCGAGGCGCTCGCGCGTGGTCGAGCGAAGGAAGTGCCAGTCGCGGGTCGTGTCGTCGGAGGCCACGGAAAGCTCCGTCGCGCCAGTGTGCTATCGTAAGCGCCATGACGCAAGAGCGCCCCGCCGATCGGCTGATGGAGAAGCTGCTCCGCGCCATCGAAGTCTCGCTCAAGGCCACCGAGGCCTCTCGCGAGGCGGTGCAGGAGATCCTCCGGCGCGGGGCCGAGACCGGCATCTTCTTCTCGGGCGCCCGGGCGGCCGAGGCCGCCGAGGGCTTCGATCTGACCGAGCAGGACCGCGACTTCCTGCGCTCGCTCTCCATCCGACCCGATCCCCGTTGAGAGGCGCGATGCGCGCGCTGATGCTCCTGGCTCTGATCGCGGTGATCGTCATCGTCGTCACCCGGCTGCCCGCGATGTGGCGGGCGCGTTTGCCCGCGCCGAGCACGCGGACCCGCGACGAGCTGGTCAAGGATCCGGTGTGCCAGACCTACGTCCTGATGTCGCGGGCCATCCGGTCCGAGGCGGGCGGGGCGCCACTCTTCTTCTGCAGCCGCGAGTGCGCGGCGCGGTTCCAGCGGGGAGAGCGGCGGGCGTGACGCCCGCAACGTACGATCTCCTGGTCTGCGATCTCGATGGCACCCTGCTCGACGACGCCTTGGCGCTCGATCCCGCGCTCGTCGAGGCCTTCCACCGCGCGGCCGACCGCGGGCTGACCATCTCGCTGGCCACCGGGCGGATGCCCGCGGCGGCCGACCCGTACCGCGACGAGCTGGGCGTCACCGCTCCGATCATCTACTACAACGGCGCGCTGGTGCGCGGCACCGACGGCGGCCCCGATCTCGTCTCGCTCACGCTGCCCCGCGGCGCGCTCCACCGGGCCTGGACCGTCTTCTCGCAGGCCCCGGTGCATCCGGTCTTCTACCGCGACGATCGGCTCTTCTGCATCGCGCACACCCTCGCGGTGCGTCGGTACTGCCAGGAGGAAGGCCTCCGCGTCGACGTGGTGGACGATCCCGGCGAGTTCCTGGTGCTGGGTGGCTTCATCAAGAGCCTCCTGATCGGCCATCCGAAGGATCTCGACATCGTGCGGGGAGAGCTGACGCCGATCGTGGCCGAGCACGGTCGCCTCGTCCGCACCCGCGGCGACTATCTCGAGATCATTCCGGTGGGGGCCTCGAAGGGTGAGGCCCTGGCCCGGCTGAGCGCGCACCTGGGCGTGCCGCTCGACCGGGTGGTCGCGGTGGGGGATCAGGAGAACGACGTGGAGATGCTGCGCGAGGCCGGCCTCGGGGTGGCCATGCCGCACGCCCCCGAGCTGGTGCGCCGCGCCGCCGACCGCGTCGCGCCCGCGGCCGCCGAGGGCGGCTTGCTGCGGCTGTTCCACGAGCTGTTCCCCGGCCGCTTCGACTGACCACGCCCGTGCCCCGGCATCCCGATCCCTGGCGGGCGATCGACCATCAGCCACGGCCGGAGCGCTACGTGCGGATGATGGAGTCGCGCGGGCGAACCCCGACCCAGGCGCGGCTGCGCCGGCGCTTCCTGCGCTTCTGCCGCATCGCCCCGGGCTGGCGCGTGGTCGAGGTCGGCTCGGGCAGCGGGGTGGTCGCGCGCGACGTGGCCGCGCTGGTGGGCCCGCGCGGCCACGTGACCGGCATCGACCGGAGCCGAGTGGTGCTGGCGGCGGCGCGGCGCCGGGCGCGCGAGGAGCGGCTCGCCCGCCGCCTGGACTTCCGCCTGGGTGACGCGGCGGCGCTGCCGCTCCGCGCCGGCCGCTTCGACTGCGCCCTGGCCGTGACCGTGCTGCTGCACGTGGCGCGGCCGCAGGCGATGCTGCGCGAGCTGCTGCGGGTGACGCGGCCGGGGGGCGTGGTGGCCCTCCAGGACCAGGACTTCGGCACCCAGGTGCTCGATCATCCGGACCGCGAGCTGACCCGGCGGATCTTCGAGGGCGTGACCGCGCGGCTGTATGCCGAGCCGTCCTCCGGACGCACGCTGGTGCGGCGCCTGGTGGAGCTGGGGCTCGAGCGCGTGCGCCTGCTCGCGGACGTCTACCAGGTGCGGCGGCTCGACCCGTTCACCCACGACCTGCTCGAGCGACGGGCGACCGCGGCGGTCGAGTTCGGACTGGTCGGAGCGCGCGACGCGGCGCGCTGGCTCGCCGAGATCGAGCGGGCCGACGCGGCCGGGCACTTCGTCTTCACGCTCAACTACTACGGCGCGGCGGGGACGAAGCCGGGCGCCTAGCCCTGGAGAACGGTCCCGGGGCCCCTCGGGGAAGGGCGGCAGACAAAGGCCGCGCGCTTATACTGGAAGCGAGCATGAGTGCGGAGAGCGCGGGCGGGCTCGAGTCGCGGCTGCGCGAGACGGCGGCACTGCTCGCGGTGGCGCGCGTGGCGAGCGCCACCACCGATTTCGCCGAGGCCCTCCGGCTCATCTGCCGCGAGCTGGCGCGGCTCACCGGCGCCGAGACCGTCTCGTCCTACGTCCGGCAGGCGGACGCCGCGGAGCTGCGGCCGGTGGCGGCGTATCACGTCCCCAAGGGCGCGCTCGAGGTGCTCGCCACCGCCCGCCTCACCGCCGCCGAGCAGCGGGGCTTCGACGCGGTCTTCCAGAGCGGGCAGGTGATCTGGAGCGACGACCTCCCCCACGACCCGCGCTTCGCGATTCCCCTCTTCCGCCGTTTCCCGCACCAGTCCGGCCTCGTGATCCCCCTCTTCATCGACGGGCAGGTGGCGGGCGTCTTCTACCTCGTGTGGTGGACCGCGCGCCGCCGCTTCGAGGAGGCGGAGCTGGCCACGCTGCAGGCAATCGGCGAGCAGGCGGGCGTGCTGCTGCGCAACGCGCGGCTGCACGAGGCGCTCAACCTGCGGGCCACGCGCCTGCACACGCTGGCCCGGCTCAACCAGCTCGTATCCTCCTCGCTCGAGCCGGACGAGGTGCTCGCGGGCATCGCGACCGCGGCGGTGGAGCTCATGCAGGTGCCGGCGGTGGCGGTGTGGGTGGTGGACGCGGCGGTGAAACGCCTCGAGATCCGCGCGGTGGCCGGCGGCATGCGCGAGTTCCCCCGGCGTTCCCTCGCCATCGGGGAGGGCGACGTGGGCTGGGTGGCCGCGGAGCGTCGGCAGCTCGAGCTGGCGGACGTGGCGGCCGACCCGCGCGTGACCAGTCCGGAGTGGTGGCGACAGAGCGGGCTCAAGAGCTTCCTCGGGGTCCCGATCATCTTCCAGGATCTCTTGCTGGGCGTGCTGGTGCTCGGCGGCCACGAGCCCTTCCCCGTGAGCCCGGACGACCGGGAGCTGCTCGAGATCTTCGTCAGCCAGTCCGCCGCCGCCATCGCCAAGGCGCGCCTGTTCCAGGACATCCAGGATCGGCGCCAGCTCACCGAGGATCTCTACGCCCTGACCCAGGCCATGGACCGCTCGATGGACCTGCAGGAGCGCGTGGAGATCTTCGCGACGTCCGCGAACCGGGCGCTCAGCTTCGACCGCCTCAACGTCTGGCTCTCCGAGGACGAGGGCGTCACCCTGCGCCTGATGGCGGGCAGCGACATGGGTCCCGACGTCCGGCGGCTCATCCCGCTCCGGGGCAGCGGCGGCCTCCAGGTGGTGTGGGACTCAGGCATCACGCTCATGGTGAGCAACGACGAGCAGCTCGCGCAGGTGCCGCCGCTGCCCCGGGAGCTCCACGCCCATCCGGTGCTGCGCACGCGGCGCTTCGCCCTGGTGCCGCTCCTCGTCCAGGGGCGGCCGATCGGGCTCGTCAGCGCCGACAACAAGACGAGCCGCCGGCCCGTCACGCGCCGCGGGATCGCCCATCTCGAGCTCTTCTGCCAGCAGCTCGCCACCTCGGTCAACAACGCGAGCCTCTACGGCGAGACTCGCCAGCGCGAGAAGGACGCCATCGTTCTCCTGGAAGTGACCCGCAAGCTCTCCGCCACGCTGAAGCTGGACGAGGTGATCGACCTCATCGCGGACGGGGTTATCGAGGCCCTCGGCTGCGGCGCGGCCGGCTTCTACCGGTGGGACGCCGCGCGCGGGGGTCTCGTGCTCGAGCGCAGCCGCAACCACTCGATGGACTTCGCGCGCCCGCTCCTGCTCCGGCCGGGCGAGGGCGTCACCGGGCGCGCCTACGCGGAGCGGCGGCCGGCGTGGTCCGCGGACCGACTCGTGGACACGAGCCTCGTGTACTCGGAGCCCAACGCGGCGGCGATGGCGCGGCCCGACGCCCCGCGCGCCTTCGCGGCCGCGCCGATCCTGATCCGGGACCAGGTCTTCGGGGTGCTGGGCGGCTCGTATTTCTCGCCCCACGCCTTCACCGAGCGTGAGGTCAGCCTGCTCTCGAGCCTGGCCGCGCAGGGAGCGGTGGCGATCGAGAACGCGCGCCTGTACTCCGCGACCCAGCAGAACCTGGCGGGCGCGGCGCTGCTCAATGCGGCCGCGCGCACGCTGCACCGGACCCTCGACGTCAAGCGTCTGCTGCCGGACGCGGCGGGCACGCTGGCCCAGACCTTCGGGGCCCGGCGCGCGGGCATCGTGCTGTTCGAAGAGCGGGGCGCCGGCCCGGGCGAGGTCATCTCGTGGGGTGACTGGAGCCACGAGTCGGTGCGCGCGCTCGCCGAGCCGCTGCGACGCCGGGAGGCGCCGCTCCTGATTCCGGACTCCACGGCCCGGAATGATCTCCTCACCGCGGGGAGCCTCAGGCCGGCGGAAGCGCTGGCCGCCTTTCCGGTGCGTGGCCGCAGCCGGGTGCTGGGTGGCCTGCTCCTGCTCTTCCCGACGCCCCGGACGCTCACCGAGGCCGAGACGCGCCTGGTCGCGGCCTACGCGGACCAGCTCGCGATGGCGCTCGACAATGCCACCCTGTTCGAGGAGGCGGAGAACCAGAAGACCCGGCTGGAGCAGGTGTTCGCCTCGACCTCCGACGGCTTCCTGGTGCTCGACCTCGATCGTCGCGTGGTGGCCCTCAACCGTCAGGGCGGCGTCCTGCTCGGCGTCGATCCGCACGAGGTGACCGGGCGACCGCTCGCGCGGCTGATCGAGGCCCTGGCCGGATCGGTGGCGTGGGACGAGGCGGGCGGGCCGGCCCTGGTGAGCGCGGTCGAGCACGCGGGCGAGCCGGTGGACGGTGATCTCGAGGTGCGACTCCCCGAGCGGCGCACGCTCCGCTGGCTGACCACCCCGACGCACGACCTGCTCGGCGCGGTGGTCGGCACCACCGTCACCCTGCGCGACGTGACCCGGGAGCGTGAGATCGACCGCATGAAGACCGAGTTCGTCTCGACGGTCTCGCACGAGCTGCGCACGCCGCTCACGTCCATCAAGGGGTCGCTGCACCTGCTGCTCTCCGACGACGGCCTCGTGCTCGACGAGACCCAGCGCCACCTGGTGGACATCTCGCTCAAGAACACCGACCGGCTCATCCGGCTCATCAACAACATCCTCGACATCTCGAAGATGGAGGCGGGCCACATCCATCTCGACCTGGAGCTGCACCGTCCGCTGGACTTCGTCGAGACGGCGGTGGAGGGGATCCAGGGTTTCGCGGAGTCGCGCGGTATCACGCTCGAATCCCACGTGACCACTGAGCTGCCGACGGTGCGGGTGGACTTCGACCGGATGGTCCAGGTGGTGACCAATCTGCTCTCCAACGCGATCAAGTTCTCCCCGGAGCGCGGCCTCGTCACGGTGGGCGCCCGGCGGTCCGGCGCCGACCTGGAGATCTGGGTGACCGACCGAGGCCAGGGCATCGCTCCCGAGGACGTGGGCCGCCTCTTCCGCAAGTTCCAGCAGCTCGACGGCCGCACGGTCCGTGCAGTGGGCGGCACCGGGCTGGGGCTCGCGATCTGCCGCGGCATCGTGGAGGAGCACGGCGGGCGCATCGGGGTGGACAGCCGGCCCGGGGAAGGCGCCACCTTCACGGTGCGCCTGCCGATCCCCGGCACCGCGGGCGCGGCGCCGAGTGGAGCGCGGCCGGAGGAGGCCCCGGCGGAGGCTCCGCTGATCCTGGTGGTGGACGACGATCCCGACGTGCGCTCGCTGCTCCAGGACGTGCTGCAGCTGGCCGGGCTCCGGGTCATCGAGGCCGGCCGCGTCCTGGAGGGGGTGGAGCTGGCGCGCCAGCGGCAGCCCGACGTGATCACGATGGACCTCATGCTGCCGGACCTGGACGGCTTCGAGGCGATCCGGCTCCTGCGCGAGCAGCCCGAGACCCGGGACACGCCGGTCGTGGTGCTGAGCGCGATCGACGTCGAGCCCGGCGACCCGCGCGCGCTCGGCGCCACCGTCTGCCTGACCAAGCCGTTCAGCTCGGCCGATCTGCTCAAGGCGATCCGCTCGCGGCTGCGGCCGCGTGACGGAGTCGGCCCGTGACCTCCGCCCGCATCCTGGTGGTGGACGACGAGGTGGACATCAACACGATCCTGAGCGTGACCTTGCGGCGCGCCGGCTACGAGGTCATCAGCGCCGCCGACGGGGTCGAGGCGATCGAGATCATCCATCTCCACGCCCCCGACCTGATCCTGCTCGACGTGATGATGCCGCGCGCGGACGGGCTCGAGGCGCTGCGCCGCATCCGGGAGCACGGGCCCACCGCGCACACGCCGGTGATCATGCTCACCGCCAAGAGCGCGCTCGCCGACAAGATGAAGGGCTTCGAGCGGGGCGCCGACGACTACGTGGCCAAGCCCTTCGAGCCCGCGGAGATCCTGGCCCGCGTGCAGGCCCTGCTCAAACGCACCGCCCAGTCGCGGGTGGTGCGCCCGCTCCTGAGCGTGCTGGGCGACTGGTTCACCGCGGAGCACATGGCGCAGTTCGGCCGCGATCTGGAGGCGGCCCGTGACATCCAGCAACGCCTGCTGCCCCCGGTCCCCGCGCGCGTGGCCGGGCTCGACGCGGGGGCGGTGCTGCGCTCGTCCACCATCGTGGGAGGCGACTTCTTCGACATCTTCCCGATGGGCGAGCGGCTCGGGGTGGTGGTCGGTGACGTCTCCGGCAAGGGCATTCCCGCCGCGCTCCTCATGGTCATGGTGCGCACGCTCCTGCGCGAGATCGCGCGGGACCTGCCCGAGCCCGCGGAGGTGCTGACCCGGCTGAACGCCTCCCTCTGCCGGGACATGCCACCCTCCATGTTCGTGACGCTCGTGCTGGCCGGGCTCGATCCGGGCGATCCCGGCCGCGTGGTGCTGGCGGGCGGCGGCCACCCGGACCCGGTGGTCGTCCGCGCGGACCGCGGCGTCGCGGTGGTCTCGCTCGGCGCGGCGGGCGGGACGGTGCTCGGCGTGTTCCCCGACTCCGCGTTCGGGCAGATCAAGCTCGATCTGATCGCCGCCGGCGACACGCTCGTGCTGCTGACCGACGGCATCGTGGAGGCCCAGAGCGAGAACGGACACCGGCCCGGCATCCCGGCCCTGCTGCCCATCTTCGAGCGGGGCCGCGCGCTGAGCGCGCAGGCGCTCGCCGACCACCTGACCGCGGACGTGCTCCAGCGCGCCGGCTCGCGCCTGCAGGACGACATGACCGTCTTCGTGCTCAAGCGCTCCTCATGATCCGCATCGCCGCCGCCGCCCTCGTGCTCCTGGTGGGAGCCGTGCCCGCGTCCGCCCAGCCCGCGAGCAGGGAAGTCGTGGTGCTCACCTCCTTCCCCAAGGAGCTCTTCGAGGCCTACAAGCAGGCCTTCGAGCAGAAGACGCCGGGCGTGAAGGTGATCGTCAAGCAGCAGCAGACCAACCAGGGCGTCACCTACCTGCGGGAGACACGGAGTCGCCCGGAGGCCGACGTCTTCTGGGTCTCGGCGGTGGACGCGTTCCAGTCCCTCAAGGCCGACGGCCTGCTCGAGAAGATCGCGCTGCCGAAGGAGACCCTCGCGCGGATCCCGGCCCGGATCGGGAGCTTTCCGCTCCACGACCCCGACGGCTACTACTGGGGCTTCGCGGTCTCGGGCTACGGACTCATGTGGAACACGCGCTACCTGGCGCTCCACAAGTTGCCCGCTCCGCGCGAGTGGACGGACCTGGCCGACGCGCGCTACTGGGGTCACCTCGTGATCTCGGCGCCCTCGCGCAGCGGCACCACGCATCTCACCGTCGAGGTGATCCTGCAGGCCCACGGCTGGGAGAAGGGCTGGGCATTGCTCCTGCAGACCGGCGGCAATATGGGCTCGATCACCGAACGCAGCTTCGGGGTGCCGGAGGCGGTGGTGTCGGGGCAGTACGGCATCGGGGTGGTGATCGATTTCTTCGGGCTCTCCGCCATCGCGTCGGGGCAGCCGATCGACTTCGCGTACCCCTCGCTGACATCAGTGGTCCCGGCCTCGGTGGCGGTGGTGAAGAACGGGCCGAACCCGGCCAACGCGCGCGCCTTCGTCGAGTACCTGCTTGGCGACGAGGGGCAGCTCCGGCTCTTCGCGCCCGAGATCGGCCGGCTGCCGGTTGTGCCCGGCCTCTACGCGCGCGCGCCCAAGGGCTATCCCAACCCGTTCACGATGAAGCTGGGCGGGGTGGACTTCGACGACAAGCTCTCGTCGGGTCGCCGCAACGTGGTCAACGCACTCTTCGACCAGGTGATCACCTTCCGCCACGCCGAGCTCAAGGCGGCGTGGGGCGCCATCCACACGGCCGACGCGCAGGTGGCCAAGGCGCGGGCGGGCGGCCGCAACGTGGAGGCCGCCCTCGCCCAGCTCGCGGAGGCCCGGAAGCTCGCGAGCGCGGTGCCGCTCGACGCCCGGCGCGCCTCCGACCGGGAGGTCAACGCCGCCTTCAAGGACAAGCCCGAGGTGAAGTCGCGGATGGAGACGGAGTGGGATACCACGGCCAAGGCCAGCTACACGCGCGCCCGCGAGCTCGCGGAGGCCGGGGCGGGGAAGATCCGCTAGCGCCTACCGCGCCGGGACGGCCGCCTTCGCGCGGATAGCGCGTGCCTGCGCTTCCATCTCGGCGGCCTCCGGCTCGCGATTGATCTGCTTGAGCAGCGCCGCGTATTCGTCGAGGCTCTCCGCGACCTCCGGGTGGTCGGGACCGAGCGCCTTCCGCTGCAGCGTGAGCGCCCACTGATAGAGCGGCTCGGCCTGGGCGAAGCGGCTCTGCGCGCGGTAGAGCGAGGCCAGGTCCACGATGGTCGCGGCCACCTGCGGATGCTCGGGCCCCAGCACCTTCTCGCCGATGGCCTGGGCGCGCCGGTAGAGGGGCTCGGCCTGCGCGTACCGGCTCTGCAGGCGGTAGAGTGTGCCCAGGCTCCCGAGATCGAGGGCGACCCGCGGGGACTCGCGCCCGAGGCGCTTCTCGTCGATGGCGAGCGCGCGCTGGTAGCTGGGCTCCGCCTCCGCGTACTTGCTCTGCAGCCGCTGGGCTTCCCCGACCGCGCGGAGGCTCCGGGCCAGGTCCGGGTGCTCGGGGCCGAGCGTCTTCTCCTGGATGGCGAGGGCCCGCCGGGCCAGCGACTCGGCCTGCGTCGCGTTCTGGCGTAGCGCCGACAGCTCGGCCAGCCCGGCCAGCGTCGTCGCGACGTCCGGATGCTCGGCGCCCAGGGCCTTCTCGCGGACGGCGAGGGCGCGCCGGCCGAGCGTCTCGGCCTCCGCGTAGCGTCCGCGGGTGCGGGCCAGGCCGGCCAGCAGGTCGAGCGCGCCCGCCACCTCGGGGTGCTCGAGGCCCAGGGCCTTCTCGGCGACCGTGAGGGCGCGGCGGCCCAGCGGCTCCGCCTGCGCGAAGCGCCCCTGCTCGGCCTGGAGCTCGCCGAGCGTCACGAGCGGGCCGATCACCTCGGGGTGCTCGGGCCCGAGGGCCTTCTCGCGGATGGCGAGCGCGCGCTGGGCGAGCTGCTCGGCCTCGACGTACCGGCTCTGGATCCGGTAGAGCGCGGCCAGGGTCGTGAGGCTCGCCGCCACGTCCACGTGGTCGGGTCCGAGCACCTTCTCGCGGATGGCGAGCGCGCGGCGGCTCCGCATCTCGGCCTCGCCGTACCGGCCCTGCAGACGCTCGATCGTGGCGAGGGCGTCCAGAGTGCCCGCGACCTCGGGATGCTCCGGCCCCAGCACACGCTCGTCGATGGCGAGCGCGCGACGCAGGAGCGGCTCGGCCTGGGCGTAGCGGCCCTGCGCGGCGCCGAGGGCCCCGATCGCGGTGAGGGTGGCCGCCACTTCCGGATGGTCGGCGCCGAGCGCGCCTTCCGCGATGGTGAGGGCGCGGCGGAGGAGTGGCTCGGCGGTGGCGTACTTGCCCTCGGCCTGGTAGGCGGCGGCGAGCAGGCCGAGGCTCAGGGCGACGCGCGGGTCCTGCGCCCCGAGGCGCTCGGCGCGCTCGAGCGCGGCCGCGAAGAAGCGCTCGGCCTCGGCGTAGCGGCCCTGCTGGTAGGCGCGGTCGCCCGCGGCCATCGGCGTGTCCCAGCTCTGGCCGTCGCCGGCGGGCTGGGCGGCTACCGGCGCCGCACCCAGGGCCAGCGCGAGCGCGAGCAGGGCGGGTCCGCGTCGGCTAATTGCGTTTCCCGGTACGGGTGAGCGGCAGCACCCCTTCCATCTCACCCTTCATCATGGGGTGCTGGTTGCCGCCCACCTGGCGCGACTTGCGGCTGACTTCCTGGGCCAGGTACTCGTAGAGCTCCTGCAGCGAGACGATCCCATCGCGATTGTTGTCCGCGTACCCCTGCAGGCCGCGCACGAGGTAGTAGGTGAAGATACCGTGACCGAGCTCGGCCAGCTCGATGGAGAGCTCGGAGGGCCGCGAGGCGGTCACGATCGCGCGACCCTTGGAGCGCGTGAGCCGGTCGAGGAAGATGTCGTCCACGGTGACGGCGCGCGTCTTGGTCGAGGCGAAGGTGCGCCCCCCCGCCGCGCCGCTGTAGCAGGCGTCGAGGAACACGGTGATCCGCTCCGCCTCGATCCGGGCCAGCACGTTCTGCATCTCGTCCATCGGCAGCGCGGTCGAGTAGAGATCGTCGGGGTCGGCGTCCACCGGCACGAGGTACTTGGAGAGCCCGTCCCGCTCGATGCCGCGCTGGTCCACCTCGGAGGCGCCGTGGCCGGCGAAGTAGATCATCACCAGATCGTCCTTGTGGGCCGAGCGGGCGAGGAAGGTGCCGAGCGCCCACTTGATATTGCGCAGGGTGGGCTTGCGCTCGGTCTTGTCGGTGAGCAGGAGGATGTTCTCCTTCTTGAAGCCGGAGCTGACGAGCGTCTGGTACACCGCGTCGGCGTCGGCCACCGAGTAGCGCAGCCGAGGCACCGCCGAGCTCTCGTAGCCGCCCACTCCGATGATGACCGCCCACTGGGTGGACGGCGGCGCGGCGGGCGGGGCGGGGGGCGCGATGGGAGCGGCGGGCTTGGCGCGCTCCAGGATCACCGTGCGCACCTCCTGCCGGGCCGCCCCGTCGGGCTCGCGCGCGGTGATCACGATGGCGTTGGCGCCCTCGCGCAGGGTGAGGGGCGCGCTCACCGCCATCGTCTTCTGCGGGCTCCGCTCTTCCTGCTGGTGCACCTCGGTCCCGTTCAGCGTGACCGTGATCCGGCTGATGCCCCTGCTCGACCGCGCGACCGCCGCCACCACGCTCGCCTCGTCGGTCACGCGCGCGCGATCCTCCGGGTAGCGCACGTCGACCGCGAGCGGCATCAGCTTCTCGTGGTGGATGGTGCGCATCTCCTGGTGCATCGTGCCGTCGGTCTCGGCCGCGGTGACCACCAGGGTGTTCTGGCCCTCCGCCAGCTTGACCGGGAGGTTCACCGCCATGGACGGCTGCTGGGTACGGTTGTCCTGGCGCCAGAGCTCCACCCCGTTGGCGGTGACGAGGACCTGGCGCACGCCGGTGCCGCCGTACACCACGGCGGCGAAGGTGACCGTCTCCTGGTCAACGCGCACCTGGTTCGCGGGCGTCGAGATCGTGATCCGGAACGCGCCCGGCGGCCTCGCCGACGACTCGGGGGGCACGGCCGCAACGGCCGGTGGGGGCGCGGCCACGGTCGGCGCGGGCGCGGCGACCGCGGGGGGCGGAGTCGGAGCGCGCGGTGGCTCGGCCGCCGGACGGCTCGGCTCGCGTGGCGCGGGCGCCGCCGGCGTCGCGGCCGGGGGCGGGGTCACGACGGGCGGGTTGACCGGAGCCGGCGCCGGGGCTTGCGGCGGCGCGGGGGTCGGTGTCGCCGCGACGGCCGGCGGCGGGGTCGTGACCGGCGGCGCGGGTGTCGGGGTGGCCGGCGCGACGACCGGCGGTGGGGTCGTGCTCGCGGGCGGCGGCGTAGGCCGGGCGGGGGCGGCCGGCGCGGTCGGGGCCGCGGCCACCGCGGGTGCGGACTTCTCGTAGAAGAGCACGCGCCCTTCCTGGCGGCTGACGCC